>Ga0265797_10003013_pt1 | contig 27458 bp, 42 predicted proteins | sample P2T30metagenome_FD_192433 | JGI IMG/M metagenome (GOLD analysis project Ga0265797, IMG submission 192433) | Plant litter microbial communities from East Loma Ridge, Irvine, California - P2 T30 | ecosystem: Environmental > Terrestrial > Plant litter > Unclassified | place: USA: California... | reverse complement strand
AAGGTGGGGCTCGAACCCACGACCTTGAGGTTGATCTCTTTGCTGTTATAAGAGCCACACGCTCTACCGATTGAGCTACCCCGGCAAGGGTGTTATTGATGGTGAGGGTGAGGAACTAATTTTTATGTACGCTAGCGCAGAGGGTGGGTCTTTTCCAGGATTTTACACGGATCTTTCGGCTCAGATTTGGCCGAGATACAGCGGATGTGGCCTTTGCTCGCGTTGGGGCTTTATCGATAGGCGTTGATTTGGTGAGGAGAGTGACCAAGGGACTGAGGGAACCTTGGTGGTGAGGGTCCTCTTCTTCTTCAGGAAATAGTGGCCTCGATTCTGATCGATCGGTACGATTGATCAATCTGATACGAAGAAGATATCGCGGTCAGTGCTGTAGAAGACACGACGCGTGATTATGAAGAAGATGCCGTTGGAACACACAGCACGACACGCACCTCGGCGAGGCTGGGATTGGCGTAACGAGGTGTGGGCATGAACGAAAGGATATGCAGCATAACATTGATGCGACGATCATGAAAGTAAGGTCATATGCTGCGGTCTATCAAAGGGTATGCTAGCCACAGAGAGGCCGAGCATGAACTGCGATCTTGAAACAACGAATCGTTGCAAGTCCTTAGCGTTGTGCAATCCTTCTAGCATTACCCGTGATGACTTTGTTCATTATCCCATGAAGAACGACTGGATGACGGTCTAGACGACACATCAGAACACCAGCTCTGGAAGCGTCTGCGGAACGATATCGTGCAGGACCAAGCGTTATTTGAAGGTGCATCGACCGCCAGACTGAATGAATTTCATCACGAATGGCTGGAGTCTCGAGGCGGCAAGACGATGCAGAACTGTCGTAATCGCTACTTTCTCATTCTTGACGAGGAATTGATAGACAACCTGCTCTCCCTTCCTCCGCCTGAGGTGAATCGGCTATGATCTGCCTGAAAGTTTTCGACCGCAGAATTTGGACCGCCGAGTTCCTACTTCGGAAATGAATTCGAGAATTTAGGCGACTCTGACGATGACAAGGAGGGTGACTCAAGTGACGAGGACAACTATGAGGGCTGGTTCTGGACCAGAGCGGAGAGTCTGAAGAAGATTTGGTTTGAGGACTCGCGGAAGGACGTAGATTTTGAAGTGTATACTTGGGATGTGGGATCACGTCCAGTGCGCCGGGAAACGTGACAGGTTTATTGCACAGCTCAGGATTGATTACTGGTCTAGAAGAAAAAGTTGCATTGCTCCGAAGCTGCATATGAAGAGATTTGAGTGACAAGTGAAAGATGCATGGTTGTGCCTTTAGTGCTCTATAGCTTCGCGGACTCCTTGAGGGTTCCAACCTTTAGACGGTCCTGGTACTTCTTGAGAACTGATTCGTTGTGGTACTGCGAAGGAGTGTTAGTGAGGTTTCTTCTATCCGAGATCACGCCACAATCTATGGGCAGTCGCGAAAACAAGCTGGTAGCAAAATCGCGGAGCGCAGCCTCTCGGCCCGGCGATATATACCATCCATCAATGCCAGACTGACAGCTATGAATAATAGCATATAGCAGACTTGCCGCAACTATCCCAGCCTACACAGTATACACACTCCACTTACCTTCCAGAACTGCTTGCTAGCATCCTTGCCTCCCACTCTCTTCAAGATCTTCGCTCCACCTGGGTGTTCATCCACGAAACTTCCCATCTCGTAAACATTGTTGTCGATGATAATGTGCAGACCCTTCTCGACGCTACCGGCCTCCTTCACCTCGCTGGCTGTGAACTGCTTCGACATCGTGTGCTGCGCTTGTCTCGGGACTGAGATCTGGTTCTGGGTGGATGCGCTCGGGATTCCGTTTGGGTGGGTCGCAGCGTCAAGTGTGGCGATGCTAGTGTACTCTCTATATCTACCAGGTCTCGTGGGCTAATGTAAATGTTGTTTTGGTATTGCCGAGGATAATGGTTGTTGACGTGGGAGAGACTAATGGAGATGCGCTGAGTGGTTGGACAGATTTGGGTGGCGGGCTCGCTACAAGGCCGAGCAAACGAGCCGAGGTCCAGGGCACAAAAGCCGACGATGATTATTGCTGATCAGGAGGAATGGAAATTGCCCAGATTTATTGCAAGCAGCAGGGTCTGGACGGGGTGGGGTACAAAAGTATGCATATGGATTTTGTGGGAATAATCATGTTTTATCGTATGCTATACGCGCTGCTCAAATGCTACTACATATTGGCCCTGCCATGCATTCAAGGCCTACCCAAGAAGTCAGGCTTGCCGAGCGGCACACCCTCCTTCCTCAGAATGTCGTAAGCGGTGGTGATGTGGAAGTAGAAGTTAGGGATGCTCCAGTAGGAGATGTAGACAGTGCCGGTGAACTTGAACTCCTTGCCGGGCACCTGGATAGAGACCTCAGTGTCCTCCTTGCCCTTGAAAGCATCCTTGTTGCCCTCGGCGTCGCGGAGAAGCTTGAGGGTACGCTCGATGCGGTCCTTGAGCTGGGCGGTGGTGGTCTCGTTGTCTTCATGGACGACCCACTCGGTGCCAGCGACGCGGTGTAGCACACCCTTGGCGACGTTGCAAGCGAACTGGACCTGGAATGACAGGGGAAGCATATCCGGGTGCAGCCTGGTTGCGGCAAGTTGCTCAGAAGAGACGTTGTTCTCGCTGGCCCATGATTCGGCCTTCTCAATGTTGTGAGACAGTTGCGTGAGACCGCGGATGAAGAGCGGGACGCCTAGAGTGCTGTTGTTAGAAAATTGGCAGGGTATTATATTGGCTGCAGCGGTTGCTCACTGTGCAATCAGTCAGTATTGGCATTCGCTTAATTGTGCATATGCATATGCGGCTCCGTACCTCATTTCATATAGGACGGCCATGCTGACGGTGATGTGATTGGTCGAGATGGTAGATAAGGCTGAGATTGCGTGCTCGAGATGGCCGAAATGGGATGTTGTGATTATGGCGAAAAAGATTACTGATCGTGATGTGGATTTTATATATAAAAGGCGACGACCGCTCGAGTTCCGCTGTTGCTTTGCAACCATTGTGGACACTGCGGAAATGTAGTGCGCTAGCTTACGAATCGGCATCTCGCCGGCGTCGAGGCGGTCTGCACTTCCACGTTGTGCTCCGTTTCAAACGGGTTTCTGTTATTCCGCTGAGATCGAACAAGCTACGATTGTCTCGTTGGCAACAGCGCTGCTATGTTGAATCGTCTGCGTCGGCTCTTAGCAAGCCCGGCCATGTACATGTGTTCATGGGAGCATGCTGGAGAAGAATTTTTTTACGCCCTATTCATTCTATGAATACGATACCATCACTGTGCTCTGACAGGTGAGGGCAGTTAAACCTTCTGACAGTCACATTCATATGTAGATTTCCTTCCCGGTGAGAGACGACAAGAGAGCTGTATCGAGTGTGCTTTCTACAGCTGATGGTGAGCACTCAAAATGTCCAGATACCTGCCCCTATATCTCTCCCACCAACGAATTTCGTACCGCTCGGCCAATGTGAGAAGTCGTTACCGCGAGGCTTCATTCGGACTATGAGGAAGCCGCAGCTCGAGTTGCCCTTCCAATACAGCAATTCGTGCTTCCCAAAGTCAGTCGTGGCTTGAAGCAGGAGCAATGCCTGAGCGCAATCCATTGTCGACCAGACAGCTTCGAACCGCCAACTCTTCATCACTCACATCAATTATTCGTGATCCATCCCGCTTCACGCGCATCACTAGGCATATCGTCGCCTCAATATCGATACACATCGCTACCGCATTCCGGCTGTCCATTACTCGACATTCACCGAGCCACGTCTTCGTTCCAAAACTACTTGCAGCCTCAACTACTTGCCAACGCAGAACTCTCCATTCGGACCCGACACCATGCACATCGTGCGATGGATAGTCGCAATCGTGATTTTTCTAACATGTATGATTTCCTGGGAGTTCATATCGCACACGATATACCCATACCTTGAGGATCTTGGAGAGACCGTCCACACCTACATCAACTTCCACAAGGTCAAGAGCGAATTCGACATCGCGTTCAAGTACCATGTTGACACCATGCCGGCCGATGCCAGCAATGCATTGGTGCCAAAGATCATCCACCACATCTGGCTTCAGGAGCATGGTGACGGTAGGCTCGAGAAGTACGAGGAGTCACGCAGCACGTGCACATCAATGCACAAAAGCGAGGACGGCTAGGAGCACTGGCTTTGGACGGAAGACATCGCCACCGAATGGGTCCACACCCAGTATCCGGCACTCTACCAGAACTACACTTCCTACGCACAAACTATACAGCGCAGCAACATCCTCCGCTACCTCGTCCTCCACCATTACGGCGGCATCTACCTTGACCTCGATCTGACCTGTCGTCAACCACTGGGCGACCTCCTCCACGCTCCGTTCCTGACATCATCGACCTCCAAATGGCCAGTGGGAATCAACAATGCGTTCATCCTCTCCAGGCCTCAGCATCCTTTCCTCGACCATCTAATCTCTGACGAACGAATTCAAGAGCATGCCCGCGACTGGCCGTCCCCATGGCTCGAGTCTATGATGACAACTGGATTCATGTTCTTGTCCAACGCCTGGATGGACTATGTGGAGATTCACAAACACCCCAGCTACCAGGACTCGGTATTCGTGCTAGCTGACAACCATGGCAAATACGCGGAGCACGCATTGGGGGGGAAAGCGAAGACGCCATTGTTCGAACACGGCCGTGCTGGTTCGTGGCACGCTTGGGACGCGCCAATTGTTCTCTTTGTCGAGAAACGACCCAACCTCGCCATTGCGGGCTTGGTGTTGCTGGCGTTCGTTTGGGCCGTGGCAATGCTGATGAGCTGCTGTGGACACCCACGCCTCTGCAAAGGAGACAAGCACCGCAAAAGACAAGAAAATCATTGGAACGTGCGAAGAGACGTAACTGAATCCCGCAAAAGGCGCGCCGACGCTCTGCACGACATGGAAAAGAGACGGCAGCGCCAGATTCTGCCAACTCACCACACGACTGCCACGCCTACGCGCGACACGCTATCGCGCTTCCTTGCTGCTTTCGCTCCTTCTCAAGGCGCATCGCTCTCTGATGGCACGTATCTCCTCGACAGCAATGACAGCATAGCGCCAGTATCGCTGCCTCCTCGCGCCGGATCTTACCCTGGGTCTCATGCTGGTAGGACGTCGTCGATCATGATACCTCCGCGCAACACGGGCTATGGTGGCAGGCCGTCTTCGATTTACGACTTCGCATATTGAGTCGGCTGAAGCAATGTCGCTGTCGAGTGCTTCGCAATGAAAGGCTGCGGGATGTGTGCGGAGGAGCCTTACATGGTCGTTTTGTGCCGCCTCCGTACTTCTTGAAAGTGCTTTTGAGCACTGGTCGAGTCTCGGCTTGGAATGATGGATCTTGGAGTTCGCAGTGGCGCGATCACAAATTGCCGCGCTGTGTCTTACCTAGTACAATCGACATACAGAGTCCTTCTTCTTTGCTTTGATCAGATCTCATATTGCATGCAAAGTCGTAGACATGGTGGGATGCTTACTTCACAGATTCTTGCACAAGCACAACAAAGTGTACCTCGCAAATCTCAAGGCGTGAATTTATAATGCTTGACATTGTAACCTCAAACTCGCTGCATACCATCCGCGCGCCTCCGCGGCTAAGTGATTGACAGGCACCTTCCGGTCGCCTGCAGCGGGTACAAACAGCAGAGTAACTTGCATATGGCGTTCGGGTCGAGAGTGAACCTGTGTGCCACGTCGGACCACTCACATAGTCTGCCAAGAACAGCTGGTATATCCCGGGCGAAGGAAGCGGTAGGCTCATCTGGTCATCGAAGCTAGCTCGCGTCAGCCGGATTCTGCGGTCCTTAAACCCGTTTGTCGGTTCGGTGATTTTCGCGACGCGCTGAAACCATGCATTCATACATTGTACGTGTCATTTGTCTTGTGAAGACGCTTATGAAGAAGACTTCGTATACACTTCATGGCTCAGTTATGCTCAGAGAAGGTTTGATGGCGCCCATCCGGACAATACAAACAGCGATCGAACGGTACTCTACGCCATCGGTCTCACACCCGGACCGTACATAGACCGAGGAGAGGCATCACGTGTGGGAACTAGCCAGCCACAGGCGTTTGCATTTGATGTCCATGCTCAGACCCATGCAGCCAATTTGTGGAGTCCGGGGTTTGGAGTGAGGAGAAACGTGGGGAGAAGAGCAAAGGGCGGCAAAAGAGGCGACTCAAGATCCAAGGCGGAATGCACATGCCGAGTCGCGCAAGGCAAACCTTCTCGTGGCAAAGCATTTCGCTAACGGGCCACGACTCTGACGCCGAAAGCCTTGTGTCGCCGAAGAGTTGCGCCTCTCGCTGCTTTGCCAGGCTTGCTAGGAGGCGAAGCGTAAGCTTGAGAGAAGAGGCTAAACGGAAGAAGATGCACAGCTGAAGGAATGCATCACGCTCCCTATGCCAGCAATGTTCGGGCCCGCTTCGGTACCTCTGGTTTGCCCGCAGAGACATGGTCGCAAAAGGTACCTCGCGCTACGACCGTGACGGGGGCCGATGTACGCCTCTCAAAAACACGAGTGGGCCATGTGCCGTCGATCGCTAGCGGCAAACACTCCCTGCCCATTCCCCTCACATAGAGTTAGCGCCGCGATGATCTCAGCAGCAGCAGCATCATCGTTGCTATATTACTGAGCTGCTGCCACTGGGGAGCTGCGAAGGCCTTTAAGCAGGAGAGATTGACTGTCTGCTACGACCTTCGCGCCCTTTACCGCCCATTCGGCTCCATCTCTCGCCACCATGGACACAACAAAGAACGATATCGGTCACCATGAGACTCTCCGCGATGAGGACATCATTGGCGAGAAGCGCATCGGACATGATCGCGTCGAGCACTTGCGCCAACTATCGCCTGAAGAGCTCGTCGCCGAAAAGAAGCTGAGGAGAAAGATTGACAGGCTGATCATGCCGGTCGTGGTCACCGTATACCTCATGAACTACATCGATCGCAACAACTACGCCGCCGCTAGATTGCAGGGTCTCGAGGAGGATCTTGATTTGAAGGGCGACCAATATCAGACTGCTCTGTCGATTTTGTTCGTCGGATACGTGCGTTAAACACCATTGCATTTTGCAAGTGGATAATGCTAATATCAATTCAGGTGCTTATGCAAGTGCCCTCGAACGCCGTGATGAACTATGTCGGTAGGCCGTCTCTATATCTCGGATTTTTCACATGCGCTTGGGGCCTCGTGTCTCTGCTCACGAGCCAAGTCAAGAGTTTCGGCGGAATGGTCGCTTGCCGTTTCATCCTGGGTATTGTCGAAGCTCCGTTCTTTGCTGGTGTGCTCTTCTACCTGTCCAAGTGGTACACCAAGAGCGAGCTCAACCTTCGAATGTCCATCTTCTACTCAGCATCTATGCTTTCGGGCGCATTCGGTCCTTTGATCGCGGCTGGAATTCTGTCGAGTGACACTTTGATTGGTTATCACGGTATTACTGCCTGGCAATGGGTATGTATAAACTGACAACACCTTCATTCATCTACAGCCGTTCGCAAACTGACATTACTCTCAGCTGTACATCATCGAAGGCGCTCTCACGATTCTCGTCGGACTGATCGTGATGGTAGTCCTACCAGACTTCCCCGACACCTGGAAATCTTTGACTCCTGAGGAGAGACATGTGGCAAACCGCCGTCTCGCCCTCGACGCAGCCGAAGCTGATGTTGATGAGGCCGGTGGAATGTCACAGCTTCGTGGCATTAAGCTCGCTTTCCTCGATCCGAAGACCTGGGTGCTTGCCGTCGCATACCACGGTATCACTGGTGCTGCTGGGTAAGCCAACCATGCGATCAATGGTTCTCAACCACCACTGAAGCCTCTTTTTAGGTTCCAAAACTTCTTCCCGACACTCGCCAAAGCGACATTTAACTACGACAACAACGTGATCAACCTTCTGCTCGCAGCGCCGCCATACATCTTCATGGTGATCTGGTCCCTTCTCCACTCTCTAGCCAGCGACCGAACAGGCAACCGCTTCTGGTTCTTCATCTATCCCGTCCCGATCGTGCTCATCGGTTGCTTCATCTTCATGTTCGTGGAGAACAATGGCGCGAGATACTTCTCGCTCTTCCTGATGATTTTCATCTTCGCCATGAACGGCACAGTAAGTTTCCAGCTACTTTGTTCACCTACAAAATTATCTCCTAACATTCTACAGACCTACGCATGGATCGCCAACTCCATTCCTCGCCCTCCAGCCAAACGCGCAGCAGCTCTCGCATTTATCAACAGTTTCGGTAACGCAGCCTCCATCTGGACACCCTTCACCTACTTCAAGTGGTCGGCACCCTACTACCACCCCGCCATGGGTATCATCGTCGCTCTGACCGCGATCGCGGGTATCTGCGGTATCATCCACCGCTGGCTGTTGGAGAGGGACAACAAGCGCCTGGCGCGTCTGGAGAACGAGAGCGTGCCGCTGTCAGAGAGCGATCTCAAGAAGCTGCAGAAGACGGCGGATATGGAAGGCATTGATATTGCGACTGCTAGGCAGTTGCAGAAGGGTTATAGGTTTATGATCTGAGGAGGGCTGCTCGGCTTTGTTGGCTCCAGTCTGCGTAGATACAACAACTCTGAAACGCATATGGTATTACGAATGGTTTTGTGAAGCTTTCAGACATTAAAACATGCACACTCGCTATCTATTTCAACTCCCGTGCCAATCTGAGATCCATTCTGCACTAAAAATGTGTCACCATACAGCTCGTCGACAACAGTAACAAAAAAGTGCAAAAGAAGATGTGGTCCCACCGTGAATCGAACACGGGTTAAGCGCGCCACAAGCGCTTGTGATACCTCTACACTATAGAACCATTTTTGGATGAGATTCGAAATAAATCAACGCTTCATATAGCTTTGAGCATAGCAGAATCTCAGCATCGTCGGACGATCAAATGGAGCTGCTTGTGTACAGGCTCCGGACCTTGATTGGGGAAGCGAATATTACTTGGATCCGTGATCCCAATACTTTACGTACAACGGACTCTCGTTTTGAAAATCTTTGACCTCAATTTGCGACCGTTGTGGATAAGAGACTCAGTGCGATCAAACACGTTTGGTATCTTCGACTTGCAACGCTCGAGCTCAAATGGAGTTCACTCGATTAAAGCGACAACAAGAGGGAAGCGAGTGTCAGCGCCCATTCGAAATGCAAGCATAGCCACCTTTTAGGCGACCCCAAGCATTGCAAAGCCAAAATTTCGTTCTAGTAAAATGATCTATCGATTTGTGCGACTTTTCCATCTTTCCACAATGCCCCAACCCTAACCCTAAACATAGAGGTATATACGCCTCCATGTTTTCGACAATCAAGAACTCATCTGACCAGCCTGTTATATATGAACAATTGGGCTGGTAGCTTGAGATGAGCCTATGTGATCCGTCATATCGATCTGTGTGTGGCGAAACTATACCACCATGCGGAACTTCAACTTGTCCTCACCCGTGATGCCGTCTTTCTGAGCCTCTAGCTCGTCCACGTCCCACTTGCAGTTGATGAAGCGGCCAGACGCCCACGGCCTATGCTCTTTGGAGAACCAGACGCAAACAGCCCCACAGAGAGTGATGTCGTCTTTGAGCACTGGATGTCTGATGTCAGATTGTTCTCGACGTGGATACTGGCAAAATGAACACTTACTAGCTTTCATGGCATCGGGCACAAACTGTGCACTGTAGCTCATGACTCCACCGGGATGCAAAGCAATGCAATTGAGACCTTCCTGCTGGTACGTCTCCCCGATATGCTGCGTCAACCTGTTGAGCGCGTGCTTGCTGGTGGCATATGCGATTGGCACTCTGTTGGTCATGTGTGCCGCCATCGACGTGATGTTGATGATAAGCCGGCCCTTGCTCTGGGGCTGGGTCATCACTGGAATGAGTTGCTGCATGGCGTACATGGGACCGAGATAATTAAGCTCAAACAGCTGGGCGTGCTCCAGCGGATCGGTCTGATCGAGTCTGTTGAAACCGCTATTTGAACCGAGGCTACCCGCATTGTTGACGAGGCAGTCGAGACGGCCGCTGAATTCTTTCTCGACGATGCTGCGCAGTTCTTGGAACGTTTCGAGCTTGGAGGCATCCGAAGCGAATGTGCGGACAGTGATAGAAGTCCCATTGGTCTGGGCGATTTGCTCAAGGTCCGACTTGACCTGGTCAAGATCGGAATATGTGCGGGCAGTAATGATTACGTTGCTTGCTCTTGCTTGAGCATAGGCTCGAGCGATGTACTGCCCGATGCCCTTACCAGCTCCTGTGATGATGACTGTGTAGCCTTCGGGGAGCGTGACTTTCGACGGATCTGTCGAAGCGTTTGGCTCTGTGTGCCTCGTCTTAGTCAACTCGTTACCCAGATGAGCTGGCATTTGTGGCGGTCCTTGCGACATGGTGTGATGAGATGTGATGCTGCTCGAGATAACTTATCAGTACTCCTGCTTCAACGATAAAGCGATATCTCGCACTTAGGGCGTGGCCTTTCGCTACTAGTTGTGGGCTCACCTTTTCCTTTATGGTGTCGGTTGATAGTATGTATCTGTACGAGGGCGCCTTGCAGCATGCGTGGAAGATTGGATGAACCACCGGTGTGGGTCGCAAGTGGCTGCACAGATCATCATGCTGCAACGTGACGTGACGACTTCCAAATCTCTCAACCTCACCGCATTAACGAACAAGTCCGCGTTCGACGTACTAATAATTTTTGGACTTCCTTTGATCGATATATCAAGAAAAATGAGAAGAATTACTGTCGTGGACATATTGTGCACCATACCAGCATGTATCACACGCAATTGTTCTGCGTTCAACATGCTCTGCAGCTCTCCGACTTCAGCTTCCAGCATCGCCAACAAGCGACCATAAATCACAAGTTCAAGCGTCTGAGCCCTTTATTGCATCTCTTCTGATGAGCGGTACGATTACATACGTCATAAGCTCATGGCTCGTCAACGAGGATACCTTCTCGCATCGGTCAGTGCACTTCTGCCGTCTTGAGAGCTGACCGATTGTCGCCTCAGTGATATCGCGACATAGACTACACAAGCAATATTCATGGCCACATCAAGAGCCATATCAGCCAAAGCGGGGCTCAATTTACGGTCATCTGCATGGTCATTCTATAGCGGAAGCATGTCTCGTCTGCAGCCCAGTCGCTACCCGCCAAAGCGGGCGTGAGCAGATATATCTAACAGGAATACAGCTTGAGACAGCCAACAAACTTTCCGGAGCGAAAGCAACACTTTTAATTGTGCGTCCGAGCAATATAGAACTCTTCGAACCTTTCCTGTGTATTGATCATGATTCCAGATTCGCTGTATCTCTCATCTTCGGCTGGCTGGCAAACAACTTCATCAATTTCGCTGCTGTAGACACACACACATATCACTATCAGGATGAATGACCAATCCCAGGACACTTCCGGCATACGTGATGCTATCAAGAGGCTCTCCAGCGTCCTCAGTCGCGGCGCCTCAACCGCAACAACTACGCTCAAGCGATCAAAAAGCAGAACATTCAACTCCATCAGCAATCTCCCAAGCAAGGACGCCATGCCTCAAAGATCAGCGCTCAGAGGCAGCAGGTCATCAGGAATCTCACATCGTCGTGTCAGCTTCTACGACTCACTACCATGCCTCGATTGCGGGCCAGCTTTCAACCTCCAGGTGCCCTGGAGTACGGAGTCAGCCGAACGTAGAGGTGGTTTGCTCTTGCCGGCCACAACTGCTCACGATCGCAGTACGGAGGATGGGTTTGATCAAGTTGAAAACAATAGAGAGCAGCCACTCATGAGTCCCAAAGACATGCAGCCTGCGGCCAGACATGACAGTTCCGTCGAGCCACTCTCACTTCGTCGGACCAGGAGTGCGCGCCGCTCTGGGACTTCTGGAAGGCTTTCTAGCAACACCGAGCGGAGACGGTCTTGCATGGATTTTACAGAGGCTATGATGCGAGAGAATGCGCGCTCTCGAAGCCGAACGCGGCCACTGTCTTTGCTTGCAAACAAGGCGGCCAGAGGTCAATCTCCGAGACCTGCTGGTCGTGTACTTGTGGATGTGCCAGTCTCACGACGCTCAAGCCATAGGACACAGAACCAGAACCCGAAGATTGATGGCCCCGACAACATCTCCCATGCGTATAAAGACCACGTTGATCGGTCGCTGAGGTCGATGCAAGGAGCCGACAAGCGTTTAAGTGAATACCTCCATGAATCGCTCGTTGAGATGCAGGAAGCCCTTGCACAGGCTATGGCTGAGACCACCACCACCAGAACTCCTTCCATGGACGAGGACGAAGGCGACCATACTTACGCTCACGCCGGAGCGCCAAATCATCTATCAGAAGCAGATGATAGCAAAGAATGCAACGGCAAGACAGACGACGCTTTCTCCTTCGAAATGCCGTATGATTCAGCGCAGCCTTCCGCTGAAGCGATCAATTCCTCCGAAGCCACGCATCTCGAGGCACCTCCCAGATGGTCTGGCAACGACTCGAGATTCGATTCAGCGCTGATGCCGTTGCCTCTTCGCATTCGCCCCCGCCAGCCTCGAAGGGATTCGACGGCAGTTCAGTGAGCGATGAGCTGATGAAACTTCTCAAGGAGCTGACGAGGGAAAGAGATCTGCAGAGCGACGAAGAGCGATTGCTTCGTTACCAAGATCCAGAGGGTCGGTGGTACGGCGAAATATGGAGTGAGCCGAATTCGAAGACGAAGAAGGCAGAACTGGCGTTGTCGCAGTCCCATCAAGTAACCCAAGAAGAGGGTACGACCTACGTAGATCTCTCCTCGCTTAATTAGGCAAAAAAAAGAATCATATACTCGTCTCAGACAGACTCGCAAACCTAACAAGCATTCTGGAACCCATCCCCCTCAACCCTCACCCCAGGCTTTCCCAACCCACCATCCTCCGTATCCTTGATCTCTCCAAAAATCTGTAAAAACGCCGCCGGCTCCTCCGCGCCCTGCACCTCATAGCGGCCATTGATAGTGAAATTCGGCACGCCGGTCACAAACTTCCTCTTCGCCTCCTCGACCTCGCGATCGACCTCCGCGCCACCAGCGTCGCTATCCAAACACTCCCTTACCTCCTTCTCGTCCAATCCAGCCTGCACGCCGCGCTTCAACAGCACAGCCTTATCAGTGATGTCCTCCTCATTCTCAAAGTACGCCGCAAAAAGCTCCTCCACAACCCTCGTCTGCACGCCCTCGCCCTTCATGCGCCCCAGCTGGATCAAACGGTGCGAATCGCGCGTGTTGCCGACCCTGCCGCCGAACTTGAAGTTAATCCCGATGTCTTTGCCCAGGCGCGCGAGGTGCGCTTGCATGACCTGGGTGCGCTGGGCGCCGAACTTCTCGGCGTAGAGGGCCTGCTTGTCGCGGGACTGCTTGGGGGCGTCCGGGTTGAGGTAGAAGGGCTTCCAGCTGGTTGTGAAGGTGTCGGTGGGGTGTGCGGCGCGGTGCTGGGTGATTGCGCGCTCGAGGCGGTTTTTGCCGACGTAGCACCAGGGGCAGACGGTGTCGGAGACGATGGAGATGTTGTATTGGGTCATTGCGCGGGATGTTGCGCGGAGAGCCACGGTGGGTGGTTTGTTTGGTGGGTTGGTGGGAGAGTGAGAGTACCTTGGTGGGGGTTGTGGTTTGGTGTGTGTCTGCTGTATAGTTGATGCTGGAGTGGGCAGAGTGGGGGTTGATGTGATTACAGGTGGAAGAGAGACAAGTAGAAATAGCAGGTATACTTAACTCCGGAGTGGTTGTGGCATTATTGTGAGATATTGCATAATCTGGCGAGGATAACGTTAGTGGGAAAGGTTAGGTGAGCTTTGTGGCGGGCAAGGCAAAACGTGCCTCGGACAAAGAGCCGGGGACGGAACTGCTGGCGCATGGAGCTTTTTGGATTACTAATGGTACGGGAGACCAACGCCGAGACATCTCGAAAAACCACCGAGAACCCGGTGTGCCCTTCCTGCTTTCGATTATGCTATGCTACATCGAGAGATGTTGGGCGACTTATGAACGAAGCCCTTTGGGCGATGAGTGATCAAACCCTCAGTTCAGGTTGTACCTGGACGCCAAGTTCCTCCACCAATCCCTCATCATCCAGATGTCGAACTCAGTGACCTCCATGCTGCTGCCAGCATTCATGATGAAAGACTCTTGACCGGTCGGGAGCCAGTCATAGAAGTCATCCAAGGCCAAAGTGTGTCCAAACTCGTGCAGCCAGATGTGAGGCTGGTCCAAAGCGCCCAGGAAGTACTCCGAGCCGATTCTCTGGCCCCAATCGCCGCCAGCACCGCCTTGCATGCCCTCAGTGAGCCAGAGCGACATGTCGTATCTGCCTTCAGGCCCAGAGGGACATTCGCTGTAGTCACCATCCTGGTGGAAGAAGCGGCCACAGCGAGGGTCGCACTCAGGAATACCTTCGGCGTCTGCAGTGGAGTACACCTCGATCCCGTTGGTGCTGCCTTGCAACTTGGAGGCATCACTTGCAGCCCATCCAACAACCTGAGCACTGACGTTCTGGAACGGCCAACCTTCAAAGCCAGTCAAGTGGTCAGTCCACTTGGGAACGTTGGCTTGCAGCGATTTCTCGACGGCAGCACGCTGTTCGGCGGTCACTGAGGCAGACGAGTCCCAGCGGACGCAGAAGTTAAGCTTGCTGCGGAGTGTTAGTGTCGTATGAGAATCGAAAAGGTGATATTGGCTCACCCTTCTGCCGCCATGATGATGTCGTAGCCATAATTCTTGAACGCCTCCCACTCGCCGTTGTTGTAAGTCTTGACGGAGTGATCCCAAACCTCTTGCAGGGGCTTGACCAGATCAGAAGGCGGGTTCCAGGACGATTGACGCTTGTTGCGCACACTCTGGCCCAGATTCATCCAGACTGCGCCGTCAAGATCGCGGTTAGGCTTGGGAGCCTGAGAAGCGACATGGTTGCCACGAGGAAGCGCCAGCGCGCCCAGCGGGCTGAGGGCAAGGAGCGAAAGTGCCTTCATGGAGGTGTACATGATTTTGGGGGATGATCACTTGTAAATGTGAAGATAGGGGATATGAACGAAGGGACGCAAGCCAGCTCGCGATATGTGAACAGGAAAAATGAAGGGTTGCAAGGAGTGAATAGATGATAGAACACTTCTCTTTCGTGGCCAGAACATTCATCTTATAGGTCGAATGACGCCAATGTAGGGCATTGGTAGTATAGCGATGCTATATATTTGTGAAACAATACCAAGGTGCTAAGAACGAGTTCGGTGTCATCGCAGTATTAGCTTGCCGTTGTCGCCTACTTCGATTAGGGCATTTTCCTGGAGTTATATGCTATCTTGGACAGGAGCGCGAAGAGACCAATGAAATACGAGCGAAGTCCTCGCAAGTTGGAGCGAGTCCCGAAGTGTCATTTGCTTCGAATAGAGTAACGAATAGGGCTGTCTTCAGGGAGTCGTCTGTGCATAGCGGGTGTGCTTTCCCAGAACCGCCATTCGAGGAGAATTGGCGCGGTCTGCTGGCAAGTAAGAATTGACAGGAACAACATGCGAGGGTCTACGCATTGCTGCAATTTACATGTAAGTAGTTTTGTTTTCATCTTGTCGGGATGTGTGATTGAAACGAAAGCGTCGTAAAGCTTCAAGTTTGAAGGGCAGAGTGGCGAACAGCGGGATTCGCCGAGGACGACTGCCACGCGCTGATAGGTCGGTGAGGACATCCATCAAGACAACTCCATCACCATCAACGTACAGACCAGGTCACGAACACGGTCTGCACTCGATACATCAATATGGACGAGACTGCCGAAGGTCCAACCTTTCGCGCAAATAAGCGTCGCAAAGTCTTCCGCAAGAGAGCTGAGAGCGACGCCAACGATAATGAGCCAAATGTCGCGACGACCTCTTCACTGCCAAACCAAGCACCATCGACAGATGAGAAAACCGGCATTATACCAGGCGAAGAAGACACGGCACCACGGCCAGAAATTACACGCGTACGCAAACCGAAGAAACACGGCATAGCCTTCTCGAGCTCAGACCGAACCTCATCACGACCACACAACGACAACGAAGAGACTGCCTTGGTTGTCTCAGAACCTCAGACAGTAGAGCAACAAAATGGCCGCTTCACAAAACAGACTGGCGAGACTATAGTCGAAGACGACAAGCATATGTGCGTGTCCCCACCCGGCGAGCCTCCCAGCTCGTGCCTTCATTTCAAATCAGGACTGACAGCGTAGGTCGGCATACATAGACTCCAAACTGGCTGAACTACGCTACGGATCTTCCACATCGACGACCGCCTCCTCCCAACAACCCAGTCACACTCCAACAGGCCAGCACCTAGCCCAAATCTCGCCCACCCGAGACTCAGCGCCCCTCTCGCCACCAAACCCACCACCCAACCAGACCCACCAACAACCCAACCCCTCAAAACCACAACCACCACCATCCTCCCGCCGCAAGCATCGCGGTCCCCGCCAATCATCCCCCTCAACAACAGCCCGCGCATCCCTCATCGACCAAATCCTGCGCGAATCCAACCACACCCCGCACTACACTCCGTCCACTTCCACCTCCAACACCAAAAGCAGCGCCACCAACAACAACGCCACCCTGGATCCCGACGCCGCCGCCGCCGAAGCCTTCAAAGCCGACTTCCTCGCGCAAGCAGAGGCCCGGAATCTCTCGCGACGCCAACCTGCGGCGAACGCGAGCGCGGGGGCGGCGGGCGCGGCGTCATCGGGGCCGAAGTTGGGTGGGAGTCGGGCGGCGAGGGAGAGGATGAGGGCTGCGGAGGAGGCGAAGGGGAAGAAGTAGGTTGGAGTGGCGAGGTGGGATGTGGATGGCTTATCTTATACTTTACCTGAGGGCAGTTTCAGTGGCGTTGAAGAAGGGGAGGCAGTCATGCTATCTGGTGCAGAGCCAGTATTGGATTTGAAGGTAGATCCATTGGAGAAAAACAAATGACTATGTACTCGCGCGAAAGCGGGTGCTACAAGTAGACTATGAGCAAATCGCTCCGCTCTCACACAAAGTTTACACAAAAGCTAAGGTAGACAAAAAGTGCCGCCCCTCGCCTGGCCATTTTCCATAGTCTGTGGTGCTGTACTGCTGGACGAGACGCAGGGAATGAGCTTCGCGCACTCTACCACAGCCACTGAACGAAAGACTCGCTATGCAACAAAGAGGAAAATGACAGACCGAACCACGCGCTAATTTTTTGTGCTCCCGTCCCGTATGTAATCTTTTGCTTTTTCTTCTGTCGTCGGCTTGAATGCGCAAAGTTGCAACAAAAAATCAGAGAAATCTTCGTGAAGTCGTGAAAGTGTGCCAAAGTGCCAGGACGTGTCGAGCAGAACGACGGCAATCCGCTGAACTACCTCGCACCTCGCGGGCTGCCGATGACGCCTGGTCCAATGCCGTCAGATCGGCCTGTGATTTCTTCCATGTCGAAGAGCTCCTGCTCCTCGTCGATGCGCTCTCTTCCGATGCTGACGCTACTCATAGCTCGGTCGATGCTGAGGCGCTTGTTGGATGTTGATGTTGGAGCGCGTTGGGCGCCGGGGGCGATGGCGCTCGGCGAGCCAGACATGGCGTTGGTCAAGCTGCCGCTTCCAAGGGTAGGAATTGATGTCGATGAAGCCGCGCGTGCAGCGTTGAGGTTCGTGCGTTGCAGTTCTTGAGTAAGCATGCTCATGCTTGCCTGTCGGGGCGGACTGCTGAGACCTGGGCTTAGTGCGTGCTCACCCGCAAGCGAAGGACGATGTGATTGCGCAGGGCCGGGGAGTGCGCCGAAACCAGAGTTCCGCAGAGGAGATCCAACGAAGTCCGAGCTGTTGCTGCGCTGAGGCGCAAACATGCTGGTGTAGCGTGATGGCGAGGACGAGAAAGATGGACTACCACTCTTGCTGTCTCCTGGCGTTGCTGTGGTTGACAAAGTGCGCCTCTGCGCTGCGAGGAATGAAGCTGGGTTCTCGGCTTGGCGAGATTCACGACGGGATCGTGATCCTGGGATCAAGTCGTGAAGCGAAGCAGGGAGTAGATCCTCCTCGCGATCTGTGTCGGTTTCTCCGTCATCCTCGTCGTCCGAGTACTCGAATGATTTTGTAGGCAATCCTGTTCCAACACTGGAAGAGAACATGGGTCGGCTCGTCCGGAGACTGGTTGAGTGCAGAGGTCGTTTCGGGAACGAAAGTGGCTCGTCTCCGCCAGATGGTGGCGACGAGCCAGCCAGCACGCTATCAAGATTGCCGCGACCACCGAACGCAGAGTGGTGAAGGTCCTGCAGCGCCGAGTTGCCAAATGCCTTGCGAGGTAATGAGGATGGCGGCGACTCGAAGCCGAATCTGGACGGCACTGAAGCAGCCATGGGCCCGCCTCGCTGGGCCATAGATACACCGTTGCTGTCGAAAGAGTTGGGCAGCGGTGCATCCAGCACGCTCAATCCTTTTTGGTGGGGCGAAGAGCCGAATGCAAGTCGATCGTTGGTCTGTGGCGACGAGCCGAACTTGGGCGATGCGGATGTGTAGTCGAATTGCGGTACGTCGTAGATGTTCTTGTAGTGATGGTGTGAATGCAACAAGTCCTCCTGCACCTCGCCGTTCGGTCTCTGCTCCAAGGCTTGCATCGAGAGTAGGCCAGGCGGAGGCTGTCCGTAGGCACCTGATGGAGGCGCATACTGAGGCGGCTGCGAGTATCGCTTGTTGTTCATGACAATGCCATCCGGCGTGATGTGCAGCAGCGCGCATTTCGTTCCAAACTTGCAGTGTCCCTTTGCGAAGTACTTGCACGGCGCCGGGCGGGTGGTCGATTCCAGGTCATGCGAGAAGGGACACATGCGTCCAGCCTGACATTGGCCCTGCAGGTAGAACTTGCATGGTACGTGGGATGTGTCTGCTCGCTTGCTCAACCCGTTGCGTCCCTTCTTGCCACCGCCGTTTGCAGTGCCTGTTTCGGACGACTCGTTCTTGTTCCTCGGCGGACTGCGCGCTGCTTCCAGCAAGCCCATGTCTGCTTGCGTCATTTGGTAGGATGGAGGTCGTTGGTTGACAGGCATTGGCAGTGCGCCGTTGCCGCCGGGAGACTGCATATGTGCGATGCCGTTGGTGGGTGGATTGTCGCTTGGTTGGCGTTGGTGGTTGAAGGGAGGGTGCTGCTGCTGCTGCTGCTGGTGTTGCTGGTGGTGGTGGTGGTGGTGCTGCTGCGGCGGCGGGCCGTGGGCATGGACATTCATGATGCTGGTACCGGCGTCCGGTCGCTCGCGCGCAGGCATGAACTGGTTGGCGTTGTGAAGTGGGGCTGCTTTCGCAATGGCGGGGCGAGACCGGCGCAGTTGGTATGGGGCGCGGTGGTGGAGAGTCGGCTTGAGCGGTGGTTATCGGCGGCGGTGTGGTAATGGGAACGGCCTGAGTCGATAGGCGGATACTCTCGGCACGTGTCTTGGAGGTACGTAGTGATATACAGTACCAGCACCCCCGTCGTGGCTGTGGCTATGCTCGTGTCAGTGGTAGCAAAATGGTCATCACGCGGCGAACCAAGGTTCGTCGACATCTGATGCTTGATGCTTGATGCACTGACTCGAGCCAAAGATGGCGTGCCGATCGCCCGGGATGAGGTGAAGAGGCCGACTTCAGCAATCTTCAGCAATTCTGTCATGTGTATTGGTTACTTTTTGAATAACATACCTTGTTTTTCTATTTTGTATCTTCTCAGTGGTATGCTTCTTCGCTGTACCATCCAGTGTTTGACAAGTCTGCGGGTGCGTGCAGCAGCTGTTGCGAGATCTCCTTGTGTGACTTGAAGTGGTAGAAACGCAACAGCAAGAGCCTGTCTAGATGTTATTATAAACATCTCTTCAAGAATGCTAATGCGCATGTGCTTCACGGGCATCATTGAAGAGTACTGTTGTCACGGGTCAGCTTCCAGAGTGTCTCAGGCACCCTTGGAAGACAAGCAGATGACCTGTCTGTATTACGCTAGTATTGCGTATACACTGGTGGACCCAGTCAATTACTTGTTCTCATATGCCAGATATTCTTACGCTGACGGTTGTAGCATGTTTCATCCATTATTCCAAGACTCCTCCTGCCAGAGAAGTACAGTTCAGCAACGCCATGTCTCGTTCCGCCTGAAGACGCACAAGCTGGTGTGACACACACGTGACCTGGGTCAGACTCGCACATGCCCCTGAGACTGTGTTCCCATACCCACGACAGAGAATCCCAAGACACGGACCGCGTCTGTTGCACGGCATCCGTTAGACCAAGATATCTTCCAGACCGCTCGTGCGCTCCCACGCCATACAATGCTTGACTTCACATGCACAACGCGCACGCTCTCACTGTTTCGATGTATGACACAGGACGTCCCAGGAGAAGCACGCGTGTCTTGCAGTATTTGTAATGTCAACCTCTGATGCAGGTATGTCTTTGCTTTCTCCTTGGGCTCTTCGGTGAATTGCAGCCGAAGTAGCTGAAGAAATCTCAAACGCTCCGGTATTGCGCGACCTTGCCATGGGTATCCAATTGAAGGGCTGAAGAGCATATCAGACGGATACGTGCAGTTCGAAGTGGTAGCTGCCATGTTCTCACGCATGCTCTCAGGCCACAGATCTCGCTCCGACGATTTCGTTTGCACGCCGCGACCAGTGTCACAAGATATAGCACTGCAATCTCACAGCATCCTGCTCGTATACCCTACGATCACATGTGCGATTCTAACAAACAGTTGTACCACTCACATTTCCCTACCGAATCCACTGAACATTGTAACACTCAAGTTACCCTATCGCCCACCGTAGCAAAGCTTCGCCACAACCCAAGAGTCGCTCCTTCCCTGTGTTTGACCTTCTGAGTCTTGGCGTCAAGGCGCGCCTTCTACTACAAGCTGCCGTCTCGACCACGACTCCTCATTCCCTCACTGCAACCTCAACCTCGTCACTCATTTCCTCACTCTCTTTTAATCCCTCCACCAACCATTCACACTCAGTCACTCCTTGCCTTTCTCGACACCCACTCGACACAACTCCACTCGCTCACGACATGAAGCTCAAGAAGCTCGTCGCCGCTCTGGCCGCGATGCCGTTTGGCATTGCTGCAGCCTTGACGGCTCCCGGCAGTGCGCCGCCGTACGGCAACGTGTCTGTCAACGACACTGCTGCCATCGACCCGTACGTATACATGTTCCTTCTTTCTTCTGTCTTCTCTCTTGCACACACCCTCTCCTCTTTCCCTCGCACGGCCACATCAGACAACGAAGGAGCCATCATCTGCCACAATGCCGGACACCTTTGCGAGACCCAACACGATGCCGTCACCTTCACGCCCTCCACGACGCCGTGTAATCCTGCGCCGCATTCAGAAAAGTATCAAGCGTTCGCTGTCATCAAATTACAACAAGATGTCATACCCTCCAACCAGCAACCTTAAGGAACCCAATCCCGACAGATCTCCTCTCCCATCTGTTATCACAACGTCTACCAGCTGGTTCGGCTCTTCCAAGAAAAACAAGGGATCTCATCGCAAGCGAACATCACTCGGCAGCCTTGCCCAACCAGGAAAGGTCTTGAGCAAGGAGGAACGGGAACGGCGAAAAGACTCAGCCACGACTCTCGAGACACCCAAATCATCCGAAGAACAAAAGAGAGAAGACTTGAGCTTTCGGGCATTCTCCCAGAGGGTTGCGTCCTGGGACTTTCTTCACAACTTGGATGCGTCTTTGCGCGAAAACCTGGCTCCGGAGGCTGCCGCCGATGTTTCCCGGGCATCAGAGGCCGACGACCGAACACAATCTGCCCGTCATTTCATCGTTTTGCTTATCACGTTTCTGATCGTCTTTGGTTCGCTTTACAGCGTGGTCACTCACTTACTCGGCGTTACTAGAGCTTCTGCCCAGTGCAGCCCGTCCACTGTCGTCTCCACACTCACTGTCTCTGTTCCGGTCACCTACACTCACACCGAGTCGATCTTCGTTTCGCCAACGGCTTGCACCTCCACTGGCTCCGCACCTACCGTCATTCACACGTCGACTAGCACTTCGACTCTCTACAGCACAAAGACGCTCACTGTAATTTCCGCCATCCCGCCTGGTAGCTCCGAAACCACCTCAAGCACTCTGCCTTTCGTCTTCTCTGTTGTCTCCGGTACGACCAGCTGGGTCAACGGCGTGTCGCCCTCGAGCGGTGCGTCCCTCACCACGGCGACAACGACCATATTTGTCACACCCAGCGAGGCATCCACCCCACTCGAGACGGTGTCGACGACTTCGCAGACGACTCAGACACACACGACTACCGTCACACCTGCAGTTGTCTCAACATCGACTAGCATTGTTGGCCCTGACTTGACATCCACTGTTCATATCACGCGAACCGATACGGTGTCTAACTTCGCTACTCTGACAAGGACATCTTTCAGCGGCATCGGCAGCTCGGGCTGGAACTTGACCGACTTGCAAGAGCCCACTGCAGCCACCATCACCACTCCGGTAGTCAAAAGCACTCCTACCACCGCCACGATCTCTTTCTTCTGGGCCTCTTCCGGCGGCCACACATACTCCACGAGCACCAGGGTCATCACGACTACTCTCGTCCGCACGGAGTACCCACCGTCTAACAGCACCACTCACACGGTAGCTCGTACGTCGACACGTCTCGCCTCTTCATCAACTTCGAAGACTAGCACGGACAGCGTCTTCGTCGCTTCAAGCTCGACCATCACCAGCGACGTAGACTCTTCAGCGTTTCCAACTATGAATCCAGGCACTGACGGGATCTCACCGGCTTCGGGCGCTGCTACCGTACTCAGTGGCTCTATTCCTACGTCCATAGGAACTTCACCGCTGCCGCAGAGTAGCGAAGCTCAGGGCGCCACTGGTGTTCCTGCCGATACGACCTCAGCTGTATCCAACAACAGTTCAGCTATTGCCCCTGCGACTACTAGTGAGGTCAGCTCATCATTGCCAGCCGATAGTACTGGCAGCTCTGCCCAACCTTCTTCTGATGCCACTGAGACGTCTTCCGCTGCCGACTCGACACTCTCGCCGCAGGAGACTTCTACCATTGGTATTGGCAACTCGACCTCTATTGCGGGTTACGGCGCAGAGGCTCCGCACCCATCTTCGAGCACAGACTCCTCTACGCTTAGTGCGCCGCCTTCTTTGATCTCAGCTTCTCCCACTGCAAGCTCTCAGGGCGTCGCCGATATCACAAGCACCGCCGCCAGCGCCTCCAATACCAGCTTGAGTTCCGTCACACCCAGCACGCAGGCTTTGTCTTCCATCGGAAGCTCACTCGCCAATGGTCCACCCACGGCTACCTCACTCAGCGTCAGCTCCGTCACGCCTATCTCTCAGGCAACTTCTTCCAGCGGCACTACTGTGGCAGATGGCCAGGCTCCAACCTCGTCATCAACCTCACTCTTGTCATCTGACACAGTAACTGCGTCGATCAGCTCGGATTCAAGCAGCATCACCTCAACGAACAGCCAAGATTCAACTTGGTCTCTGAGCTCATCCCTTGAGCCCGTGACAGCAAGCACGTCCTCAGAGTCTGACAGCACGACCTCCACGGCCACGAAGACCTCCGCATCCACGTCCGTATCACCGACCGCATGCGGTGAGCATGGAGATTTCGTCCTTGATTTCGATGATCTGCCCAGCTTCTCAGGAAACGAAGACGTCACAGAATCCCCTCCGATCTTCAGTCCGTACCACCATCTTACCTTTAGCAACGGATATGTTCACGCGCCAAATCACAAGACACCTTTCGTACCCCACTCGGGCGACCAACTCGCTGTCTTCTTGGCGTCCGCAGCCGGTAATGGAACAAACGATACCGCTTGGCACCAACCAGGCATGTCTGCTATCGTTCCTCGTACCGAGCCTGGCGACATCACCGACGGTCCCTACAACGGCTTGCCTGCTTTCTGGTTCAACGCCTACGATGCCTGGCTCGGCTGCGACAACGATGGCCCTGACAACTGTGTCTTCAACGTCACTGGCTCGACTTGGGATACCAATGCTGGCGACGATTTTGAGACTTACAACACCCAGATTGTGATCCCCCCGTGCCCGAACTCCAACCACTGCCCGCTTCAGCACATGACGTTCCCTGACTACTTCCGCGGCTTGAGCGGCATTCAGATCCAGGCATTCGTCAACAAGAAGCCGGTCATGTTCTTCATGGACGACATGGCCCTTGGCTGGCACGACAATAGCTGCGATGCTGGAATGAAGCGCATGGCTCGTCCGGGTACCCTTGGCGGGCCTGGCAACGCGGGTGGCAGACGCAACAGGGTCGTGCGCCGCACACTCATGCGTTAGGAAACGTGGTGAGAACATGCGCCTCAAGCATTGCAGGGCAATGTAAGGAGCAAGCTACGAAATGCTTGACTTTTGGCGTGGAATGATGGAATGGCTCAGTACCAATTCACAACAATGCATAACAAGAGATGAGTACAAGCGGTGATTGTCAGTCCGAGACTACAGTGCCTCCACATTGCAACTCAATCAATGAACTGTCTCTTCATGACCTGACTGACTTCTATCGCTGATTACTTCATTTGTGACGCTCTTGACATCAAACTGACATTTGCGAATTACGATACGATGTACACAATGCTATGGGACTGCTGCCCTGGGGGTATCTATGCTTCTATGCTTCACTCGTCACATGCACAACTTTGCCTCTTTGCGTGTCCAAATCCAAAGCTATCTTTCTCCAGCACACCAAATCCCAACGCTCACTCATCTCCAGCAAACGCCCTGCTGAATTTCACCTGCGAGCTGTAATCCTCCCATCCCGCAACCCTGCCCCAGCTTTGCTGTTTCGCCAATTCTTCCTCGTCGTTGTCCACGCCGCACTTGTAAAGCCAGGATTTGGGTCTTAGACTGTATTTGTCGTTCTCCTTCACGAGCTGCAAACGCTCTTTAGCCGGTGGATCGTACTGCTCGAGCTCTACAGCAGCCATCGGAGGCTTGATCGCCTCTGCACCGGGCTGGACGAGGGCGTTGGTGCGGTGCTCGCGTTGCTCGAGGATGTCGACGTCAATAGTGTGGAGGGCGCAGATGCGGTAGACGTGGATTGGGCGGGTTTGGCCGTGGCGACGAACGCGGCCGATTGCCTGGGCCATGGTCGAGTCGTAGCTATATTGGTTGTCCCGGAGCAAGGGTGAGAGGAAGATAACGTGGTTGGCTGCTTGAATGTTGGATCCTGCTGCTGTTTCATCGGATGCGTTGAGGACGAGGACCGTATCTTTGTTGGTGCAGAACGTGGCGATCTGTGAGCCTGCCGTGTCTTTGCCGACAATTGTGGCGGCGATGGACTTTTCTCTGAGGGCGATTGCTGCTTGCTGGACCTGCTCTGGGAATTGGACGAACAGGATCGCTTTCTCGCCTTTGCCTTGTATTCTCTGGAGGAGCTGAATAGCGGCTTCGAATTTGGCGCCGTGAGAGCTCGCCTCGCTGGACGGCTTTAGCTTGTGCGACCACAGTAGGTGATGATCTTGCTGAGATGCACTACATCCCGGGGCAGCACATCGGGTGCGATGCTGCTCTCTTGCGGTCTCGTGGCACTGCTGGCAGACTCGATGTCCACACAGGGCTGAAACGGCGACTCTTTGCCCAGTCTTGCCGTCGGAGCAGCAATTCCCACTGTCACAACTTGTCGGGGCGGAAGAGTCGAGGATTTTCTGCACATTGTTGATGTAACGTTCAGATCGCACGGTGGTCAAAAGACCTTTGGCAAGCGCATTGACCTTTGCTGTAAGTTCGCGAGCTTTAGAAATCTCTTTGCCCTCTTTCGACTTTTCGGCCTCGTCATCACTGTCTGATGTGTTCTTTTTCAGCTTAGACTTCTTGGGTGCGATGGCGTTCGGGTTGGCAGTCGAGCGAAGGGTCCTTGAGACATGATCGATTGTCTCCTTGTCACCAAGTGTCTGCTCTTTGAGTAAAGTGTCTGCCATCTGTTGGAGAGGCTGATTGTGCTCCTTCACGTCATGCTGCGCCGCATAGCAAGCAGCAGTGAGGTCTTTGAGCATCGATCCGAACTCAGCTTGTCGAGCCTTGATCATGTGGTCTAAGCCTTTCCGTAGATCGCCACTTCGCTCAAAGAAGGCGGCGTCTCTGGACAAGGCCTCTTCGGCGGTGTCGACGTCTGCAATCGCAGCCATGAAGCGCTTGTCTCGTGTTGTCGTCTTGGACTTCTTGGCCTTGCGAATGTTCATCTCCTGCGAAGCGAGCTGTTGAGAGAGCTCTGTGTAGGCCGCCTGATGATCAACATCCAGTGTTACAGGGACTAGGTGGTCGTCGTAAGTCATCTCGTCAAAGTCCATGACGTTCTGGCGCACGAAAGTGTCCAAGAATGACTGCGCGATCTCATGAATCCGTGCATGCATGCAGTCGGAGGGCACTTCGCGCATCGCATCAAAGCGCTCAAAGTCAGTCATCTCCTTGCGAAGAGCCCGCACATTGCGTTCTGCCATAGTTCGTGTATAGTCGCTGCCAATGCGGAGCGGAACACCCAGCAAGTCGGCGATCTGTGCAATGTCGTAGAAGTCTGTCAAAGCAGGTGTTCCGCTCAAACCCCAGCGCTTGTCAGCCTTGAGCGCCTTGAGCGATGCATACTCGCGAGGAGTGTACTGATGGAACTCATCGATGATAATGCGATTGAAGTAGAATTGCTCGAACAGAGGCCTGCCAACGCTGCCTGTAGGCACAGCCTTCAAAGCAGGTTTTACAGCCTTTGTGGCTTTCCCTCTCGACTCTACGTAGTCCTTGCCCACGAGTCTGCGAGACGGAACGATAGCGCGGAAGTCTTCACTTCCGACAAGCTCAGCGTAACGACTCTTGACGTGGTTGCGGAAAGCTTCAAGACCACGGTTCTGCAGAATGCTGAGATGCTCGGGTATCGCTTTGCAAGCATGAGCCAGCCACTGTGAGAATGCTCTGCCGGAGTTAGTGGCAGGTCCTGGCATCGCCGCGAAGCTAGCCAACCTCTCGGCGTAGTCCGCATGACCCAGAACTGTGCGGTTCACCAGGATGATTTTGGCCTTTTCGAAATCCGCGATGCTGAACTTGTCGAGATCTTTCGGGCCGCTCACGATCACAACGCCTTGCGTGTAGCCGAGTTTGTCCTTGATCTCAGAAGCCCATTGCCTGATCAATGTGTTAGGAGCCACGATAAGGGTAGCTTGGGTCGGTATCAGGCCGCGAGTGCTGTCGGACGTTTGACGGGTGCTTATGTCTGCAACGATATCGCTCCCTGATGTCAACTGCGAATGTATCAAAGCCAGACTTGTGATGGTCTTGCCGAAACCGGGATGATCTGCACAGATGCCGCCACGCACAGAAATATCGATCTCTGCGCGCACCTCAGCCCGCCAACCCAAGGCAGGCACAATGGCCTCTTCCGCCTCTTCCACTGT
>Ga0265797_10003012_pt1 | contig 27460 bp, 18 predicted proteins | sample P2T30metagenome_FD_192433 | JGI IMG/M metagenome (GOLD analysis project Ga0265797, IMG submission 192433) | Plant litter microbial communities from East Loma Ridge, Irvine, California - P2 T30 | ecosystem: Environmental > Terrestrial > Plant litter > Unclassified | place: USA: California... | reverse complement strand
AAAGCTTAGAGCATTCGCTTAGTCGCACCGATTCGATCACTCTTTGTCCATCCGCGAGGTTTGCAGCCGTGTTGATGGCGAATATATGGCTGTCATCCGAGTTGTACTTTGGTATAGCATGCACAGAAAGGATCTCATCAGCATAGTAAAGTAAGCGCACGCTGATATTACCAAAAGCTCTGTACTTCGATTCCAAGATAGGCCGGATGATAGCTTGGAGATCGAGACGAATAGCTTCTGTCTGCGAACTGAGATCCGTGACGTGGACCACCCCAGCGTCGAAAACACATATAGTCCCCTGTCGGTACAAAAAGTTATTTCCTTGGCCCAAAACGCGAGCCGAAAACGGGTGCGCAGTTGACAAAGCATGTCTTCTGTCATAAATAGCCTGAAAGGCTTGCTTGTAGGTAATCTTCTCTGTTCGGGCTAAAGACGCTTCCTCGGTGTGGAGATAGTTGATCTATAAGCAGCGTCAGCCTTTGGTGTAAGCAGATTGACCGTTTGGCGTCATCTGACCTCGACAGCACGCCTGACAACTGTCCTTTCGTCTAGTACGGCTCTTAAGTGTCGACATGTTTGGCTGAGATGAACGATATCCTCGAGATCCAAATCGAAGGTGATACAGAAGAGTAAATCAAAAGGTAGCCGATCAAGGGAAGTCGTCATAGAACGAGATAGAGATGTATAGAGATAAGGCAAATAGGGCACGTGAGTGAGTTTCCATACGAGTAATTGGCTAAGAAGAAGCAAGATCTTGAGATCTTGACAAGAAAAAGGTTTCAAGCTAACAGTAGGTGGCGTAAGTCAGCTGCAGAATACTGCTCGCTGGATGTGCAGAAAGCACGGGCTTTGAATGCCTCGCAGTTGCAGAGCCGCATCTCAAGTAGGGCGCAATTTCATGCTAGGTTAAAGTCTGACCCATGGGAATAGCGTCAGCGCTTTGCATTTAGCGTAATCCCTGGTTGCACTTCCTTGTTGCGTCGGCGGAAGGCTGAGAAATAACAGGCTATGTCGACCCGATGGTATCCTGTGGGTGGAATTGGGGCCACGATGTGTTCCAAAATTCATACCGATCAAGGGTGGTCATTTGCCGTGTCGCATGCGTCTTGAGATACGACGATGTTGGGTGCGACAAGAGTTGGGTTGTGCCATATGAGCCGCATCAGTGGAGTTCCACTAGCGGTAAGCATGCGGCTCTGCTCTTGTCAGGCAAAATCAGGTACGCCACACAACCCTGCTCTTCTGGTAAACTTAGCCTGCTAGTAACCCCACACAACCATGAACCAAGGGATCAAGACCAAGTGCTAGCTATGAGCAGCTGATGGATCGGCACGCTTTGCGATATCGCTTCGACAAAACCGAATGATTCTGGACCCCATCATGCTATGCGTATCCATGCACGATTAGTACATACTCAGCCTTGTCCTACGACCGTTGCGGCTTCGACAAGAACACTTGACCCGCCAGGCTAAGTCCAGGGCCGATCAAGGCTACTTCTCATTCGTCCAGTGCTGTACTCGTACAGCCTGAGGCACAGTTTCGTGTATGTAGTCTTCTGCATGCTCAACGCCTTTGGCCCGCACTGCAATCTCTAGCCTGGACGAGGCCTCTCGGGAAAGCGGGGAATCGGGGAGTAATCCTACAGGTGATAGTGCATCAGAGCCTGAAAATCCAGGAGACTGTCAGTGAGCCCTAGCAGGTAGTGGACTGTGCCGTACGCGATCGGGCATCGTATACATGCGGCTATCCATGTAATCAATTCTCGCAAAGTGTTGCTCTCTTCCCGTTTGGTGCAAAACGATATCGAGACACTGCTTGCGGAAATCCTTAGTGAGGGGGCTACTCGAATGAGGACTGAGTGGCCGTCAATGCAGCGAGTGGCCCCTACGACGACGAATGAATATGTGCCTCGTTATTTCGATGGTGTCTGAACGGTACTGGGAAATCGCGTCGGTCCATCGAGACTGTTACACGCCTCGAAAGTGTATGGCCTGACCAGTTCTTGCAGCGCGCCCAACTAGTAGGCTCCGAACCTCGTGGCACGTAGCAACGTGTACAGCCGCGCATGACTGATCGTCTCGATTGCTCATGTGCCTCGTCGCATGGAGCTATGCAATCAATCGGCCCATAGCGACGGAAGCGGAATAGTGAAGCGACGCGGCGGGGTCCAGTCTGTAGGCGTGGATGTTCGTCGTCCAGAGCAACGGGAACACGATAGCTCGGAGATAGCCACGCGCATCCACTCACTGTTCCGGACCAGCGCGTTGGCGCTCCTGGCCCTCCCATCCCACATATGGCCAGCCCTTTGGTAGGCTCGAGTAGGGCGGCAAAGTGTATCGTCCCTTACAACTTCCCGCATCCGGGCAGTCCAGATCGCATAGGCCGAAGGTCTTGCAGTAGCACTCTTTCGCGGTTGGGCAATGGACCGGAGGTTTACCGAAAATCACTATCAATCATGTTAGCACATGATCCGCGCCACTTAAAGAAGCAAAAAGCGCGCAGAGCCTCATGACGGGCGGGGTCGTGGGGTAGGGCGCGAAATGCCAGCGGATGTCGACTTACTGTGCCATGAGTACTCAAACACCCTCCCACTAATAGCATCCCCCAGTTCAGTCCCCAAAATCCAATCCCGATACTTCTCATACTGCTCCTTGCTCCTCTCCCTAATCTTGTCCCTCGTCGCCGCAAACTGCGCACAGCAGCTCACCCCAACAGCATCCGGCACCTTCTCCCCCGGAAACAGGCTCTCAAAAGCCTTCTTATACTGTCCGCCCGCATGCACGGCCTCTCTGTGTTCGCCCGCTTCCGCCAGCGGCTTGATCTCGTTGGGGCAGCCGAGGGACCAGGCGCAGCGGATGTTGACGTAGCCTTCTTTCTCGAGGTAAGGCAGCTGGAAGTGGCGTAGCATGGGGAGGCCGTCGTAGTCGGGGTCGTCGTTGTGCCATTGGTAGCGGTTCGGGTGGATGAAGAGGACGTTGTCGGGGAGGGACGCGTAGTGGTCGATTATGTAGCTGCGCGCGTATCCGTCGTTAGCATGCTTGACATGGGACGGAAGATAGTATGGATGGGTACGCACGTCAGATAAACCATGCTCTCTCGGCCCTTGTTCTTCGGCACCGTGAGCTCCGCGCTCGGATCGTCGACATGGTAGATATTCTTCTCCCAGTGCGGAAAGTACTCCTCGAGCCATGTTGCGTTCTCGGAACTCTGGCTGGCGACGACGACGGCGGTCCTACGCGCTTTGATGCCATCATTTGCTTTTAGCGGCTTCCCTTTCGGGTTGTGCGATGACTCGTCTGGCTGCTGCTCATCGTAGAGTTCGTCGGGAAGGTGCGACTTGGCCGATCCAGCTGAGGCCGCCGTCTTGTCCCAGAGCTCGAACTTCAGATGGACGAAGAGCGCGGTGAGAAGGACAACATTGACGAATATGACCACATTGCGAGCGGTGATTAGACGAGGCATGGCGCCACAAAACAAAGTGCCCACGATGTTTGCACGACGGTTTCCGGAAACCTGGGGGCTGGCATATCACATGCGAACACCAGGGGCTGATCGGCGCTAGCCGATTCAAGCTCCCATTAGCGTGGTAGCGTAGAAGAAGCCAAGAATACAAAGGATGATCACAACTCTTTTCTATTCTCTACGGCATTCTATACTCGAAATCAATCTACACACTATGTACTATCCGCTCCGCCAACGCCGCAATACTCATGCGCGAATCCAATAGATCCACCATACCGACCTTGTACCCCAGCGCAACGTGGAACCAATTTCGTAACTCGGCTGCAATCAAACTATCGACACCATGGTCCGACACAGCACGCGCGCAATTCACAGTCGTTGGATCGAGCAAGAGCATAGTCGCAACCGCGTTGGATATGGCCGATGTGACGAGTGCGAGGGCTTCCGCGTGGCACGCGAGTTGATCTGAGCCAGGGGCAGCGTTGCGAGCCTTTTGTACAGCAGCATGGAATGCGTCGCGGACCTGCGCTGTGGATGAGCGTGCAGTGTCCTTCTGTGGAGAGTCGGCACCGCTCTCTTCCTGGCGCAAAGCATCTTCGAATGCACGGATCACATGGGAAACGCGAGCGTCGCCATGCCAGCGAGGTGTTGCTACGCTTCGGTTACCAATCTCAGCGTCGTCGCGCTCTTTCACGAGCATGTGTGCCGGATCCATGTACGTTACGTAGGTAGCGGCGGCGAGGGGGTCAGTGGCAGGTACATTGGAAGGGGGAAGAAATGCTGGCTCGAGAAGGCGGAGGAAGTAGCTTTCAGATTCAGTCAGGACTTTGTTGCGTGCCATCAAATCCAGTGTGGTGGTGTCGGTGCTTAGGTGACCAACGTCGTTGACAAGGCCAAACTGGGCAGCCGTGGCAGGCAGACCTAGACGGCGGCGGTAGCGTGCGAACTGGTCCTGGAAGTTGTTGGCGGCCGTGTACGCAGCCTGAGTCGCGAAGCTCAGTACCGAGAGGATGGAAGTGGTCATTACGAAGAATTCCAACGGCAAGTGTTTGGTAGTGTCGTGTAGGTTCTGCGTGCCAAGTACTTTCGCGGCGAGGCCATCCTGCCAGCCAGGGGCTGTCACCTTGTCGAAAGAGATATCTTGGTAGGAAACGGCGCAGTGGACGATGCCCTTGAGTTTGCCAATGGTGGACGCGTACTCAACGGCTTTTGTGACACTCTCTCGAATACCGAGATCGCAAGCAACGGGATGTACACGAATTCCAGATTCGGTGAGCCTTTCCACAAGTGTCTGCGCTTCAGGCGCGCTCCCGCCACGGCGGGACAAGACAAGGAGCTCTCGTGCACCGCGATCACCCATCCACTGAATAATAGACCGTCCCAGACCGCTCAGTCCACCAGTGATGATGTAGCAGGCTGCTGGGTCGAAGGTGACGGCTGGTGGTGCCCGTACCATGCGTACGAGTGAGTTTGATGCGAATGTCACAACTAGCTTGCCAACATGTTTGCCTTTGGAGAAAGCCAGCAACGTCTGGTGGAGTTGAGATATGTCCGAGGTAGCCAGAGGTTGAATGGGACTGATGCGCCCAGCACGGTAGTGAGCGTCCACCGCGGTCATAAGCTCGGCACCTAGTTTAGGGTCGCGATCTACGACACGGGCAAGATCGAAAGATGAGAAGCTGGCGCTCTTCTGAAACAGCTCAAGGCCGATTGCACGGGCATCCTCGACGTCTGCGCGGCCAATGTCGATTATATGGCCTAGTGGAGCGAGTGCTTTGGCTGTCTCATGAAGCATATCACCCTGAGCAGTGCTGAGAATGACATCGAAGCCCCCGTTGCGCGTGGCAGCCGCAGCACGATTCATTTCGGCCTTTTCACGTGCCGAAAACACATTCGCAGGGGGCAAACCAATGGTCTTTACAAGGAAGTGCAGTTTCTCTTGCGAACCAGCCATAGCAAAAACTTGGGCGCCCTTGGCACGGGCGAATTGGATGACAGCCAGGCCAACACCGCCTGAGGCTGACTGAATCAAGACACTCTGGCCCTGACGCAGACGGGTAAGGTGTTCGAATGCGTAGACTGCCGTCATGTAGACAACAGGCATGGTGGCCATGTGAACAAGATTATCGGTAGGTCTTAGTTTGCAAGCGAAAGCTGAAGGTACGCGAGCATAGTTGCCGAAATGGCCTTTCCCTAGGCCGTAGACTGGGTCTCCCACCGCGAAAGAGCTCGCAGCATCAGTGCCGACCTGAGTGACGATACCAGCGTACTCAGATGACAAGTTATTGCCGTCGAAGCGGCCAGTAGCCAGGACTAGGTCCTTCCAGTTGAGACCGACGGCAGCGACCTTAACCTCAATGTGGTCATGTGGCAGGGGTTGCTTGCGCAGCTCTATGTAGGGACGGAAGTATAGGGAGCTGAGGATACCCGGTGTTTCAAAGGCAGCGCGGACAGGGCCTTGCACATCCAGTGGTAGAGACTCGGCGCCGAGTGTAGCTGGTGTAGCGAGAGGCTCCGCATAAGCAGACAACGCAGGCTCGGGCAGCAGGCGACTCACCCACAAGCAGCCGTCATGCCAGGCAAATTCGCGGTCCTCGCTCGCCTCGCTGTCAAGGGGTCGCTGCAAGGCTAGCTCGCAGTCGACCAGGACGCGAAGGAGTTCGTCACTTTGCTGCAGATCGTCCAGACTAAAGTGGTCGGCGTCTATATCGACTGAGCAGAAGCGGCCTGTAGGTGCCTCAGTTGAGATGGTGCGTAGTAGACCGCCAGCAATAGCGCCGTCAGGACTACGGCCGACTGCCATGCCTGTCGAGGTGAGCCATAGCATGCTACTGGTATGATGAGCAAGGTGCTGGAAGAGCTCTAGCTGGCGCTCATCGGCAGCGAGCAATAGATGGTCATCATCCAGGAAAGCCACCACACGAGCGTCGACAGGCAATTCACGGACCGAGCTGTCAAGTCGTACCGTCGTCGTCGGTTCTCCGCGACATTCCAGCACACGGGCTAGTTGAGCGAGCAGAGGCGGTGGTTGTGCTGTGCTATGGAGAAGATGCACAGGCTGAAGAGCCACACGCGCCGCATCCACAGCTTTTTCAGCCATATCGACCACGCCGGCCACGATAACACTCGACTGGGTCCAAGGCGCGGGATAGTCGTCCAGCACGAGTTCGGCTCCTGTAAACCCGACCGAACGCAGCGTTGCGTCCCAGCCGGCCACACCGAGAAAAGGCCGCTGCATGCGTCCGTCATTCACGCCGTGCCAGTATCCTTCTTGTGCACCGCCGATGATGTCGACCCACGCACTGCTGCCCGTCACTTCGGCTATCACCAGTCTTCCGCCAGTTTCGAGTAGCTTGCGCGCCGTCTGCAACGCTTTTGCAACCGATGCAGCCGTGTGCACGGCCTGCGACGCAAACACCACATCGTACGCCGCCTCGAAGCCCGCTGGTAGCGTGTCTTGTTCCATGTCCAGCACTGAAAAGTGCACATCGCCGTAATTGCTGAGCTGCGATCGCGCCGCCTGCAGCGCATTTTCGCTCGTATCTGTAACTGTGTAGTCGCGGTATCGCTTGATGCTGTTCCCACTGTTGAGCGTCTCGAGCACTAAGCGCGCCGTCTGACCCTTCCCGCCCTTGAGTTCCAATATCCGAAGGCTCGGATTGGCATGAGCCATTGAGTCAAAAATAGTAGATAAATGAGTGTGAACCCCCGTTACTAACAGGCTCCTCTCAAAGAAGTCAGTCAGCAGCCCGCCTTCAGCCAGGACCGCTTCGCCATTTCTGCGTCTGTCCACAATATCCGCCATGTGGCTGTGAAGCCGCTGCATACACCTGACTTCGACAAGATGCCCGTGCTCTTCGTACGCCTCTCGCAAACGCTGCTTGCGATCCTCCGCTGATAGTTCTGTTGACTGCTCAGCTTGACCTTTCTTGGCCAACTGTCGAAGCTTTGCAATATAGCGATCCGTTGTTCCCAAATCATCGATTTCCATCGAGTCTGTGTCATTCAACAGCGTCTCAGTCACGTCGATGGCGATGAGCGACGCCATACTATCGAGCTGAGCAAGCACTGGTCCTCGAGCGACATTTTCCGACGGTGTGGGGAATAGTAAACGAGCTTGCTCATTACTGAGACTTCGGAAGTCTGGTTTGTACACCATACGTGTGAATGGGCTCGAAAAGGCCCTGGCTCCGGTCTTGTCTGGAGACGTTGCCTCTAAGCTGTAACTAACGCAACGAAGGTCCTCAATGTTCACAAGAACATCGCCTGCCTCATCCTGAAGCTGTAGCTGGAGGTACGCAGATCGGAGGCCCTTGAACTCGCCGTATGCGACCGCTGTACCCGATGCTTGGTCAATATTACTTTTGACACGCAGCTCGGACAAGTGAATGGGAACGAATGCTGTCGTCGTTTTGTCCGTTTGGCCTCCATGGGATGCGAGGAGGCCAAGTTGGATCATGGCGTCTAATGAGGTGGGATGGATAGCATATTCAGATTCACCACCTCTAATCGTGCCGGCCGTAGTCTGTAGATTGAGTCTGGCAGCGGCATGATTCTTGGTTGGGTCGGCTCGAATCTCAGACAAGGCTTGGAACGCAGGGCCATAGCCAAGACCTATCGCAGCGAACTTCTTGTACCAGCTGCGCGCATTCACCGCTCGAGATTCGGAAGCCACTCTCATGTTTTCAACTTGCGAGTGCTCAGAGACGTCCACCTTGACCATACCGGTGCAGTGTTCCGTCCACTGCTCCGTGTCACGTGTGACGGAGCTGACTGAGAAATTGACCCAAGCCGGCTCTTGTGCAGTGCCTTTGTCGTCGAGCTCCAGGCTGAGCATGATTTCGATGCCATATTGATCCTCAGGAATGTTCAGTGCTGACTTGATATTGACGTTGCGAAGTGAGTGCCCTAGAATTGGCTGTGCGTCCTCGGTAGCCAGGTAGAGCTGCGTTGCCGCCACCATTGCCATACACATATATCCAGCAGCCGGGAATACAACATTAGGCATAAGCCGATGATCACTCAGCCAGGGAAGGTCTTTCAAACGTAGCACGTTACGGTATTGCGGTCGAAGTTTCGCGTTGCCGGCTACTCTTGATCCGATAAGGTCATGCCTAGGGATGGTACGAAGACGATATTCCTTGCTAGCCCGGCTCTCATAGTAAGCGACCGGTCCGTACGTGAACTGATATGGCGGAAGATCGATAGCGGTGGTGCCGTGTTCTAGCGCCCCAGCACCTGCATCTACCGCGTTCACGGCAGCCAAGTCGATCTTAGCGTTGAGCCCAAAGAGTGACCCGGCGAGCTGTAGCAAAGATTTTGCATTGTCTTCTCCTCGCTTCAAAGCGTACGTATATGGAAGTGGCTTGCCGATGCTCTTTAGAATCTGGTCAAGTGGGCTTCTTAACGCCGGGTGCGGTCCGATTTCCACGAACGCCTTGATATCGAGTCCTTCCTGCTCAACCAAGTTGGCGACTGCGTCTGAGAATTGGACGGATGACTCGAGATTGGCTCTCCAGTATGAAACCGGAAGGTTCGCCCCTGCAAGACTCTTCCAAGGAGTGACTGAAGAAGACCAAGGGATATGAGGATACTTTGGGCGCTGGTCTTTCAGCCCGAACTTCTCGAGGTACGTCATGCCATCGGTGAGCAGTGTCTCATACGTATGGCCGAGCGCAATCATGTGATGTGAGTGATAAGCATTTCCACCCGTCTTCAGAAGTCGGTTGAAGACGCCGTCGTGCGTGAGGGTCGTAGCGAGCCGCTTCACAGCCTCCTCGTCTCCAGAGAGCGTCAGGCTGCCGGGCGAGTTGACAGCTGCAATCTTGATGCATTGCTCGAGCCCCTCAAGGTAGTCACTGGCCTGCTCACGATCTAGACTGACAGCCAGCATGACGCCCTTCTTTTTGTTCTGCGCCACAGCTTGCCCGCGGAAGAAACTCGCAGCAATCGCTTCGGCGGCAGTAATGCGACCGGCCGCGTAAGCAGCTGCCATCTCACCAGAGGAGTGTCCCACGACACCTGCAGGGCTGACAGACCATGAGGCAAGGAGGTCAACCAGACCGATCTGTACCGCTGTGCAGACTGTTTGCGAGACATCCGGCATCTGCACGCGGTCCGGTTCGCAGTTTCCAGAAAGTATCTCTGCAATATTCCAGGACGGCGCTCCAGGTAGAGATTCGAGTACACGGTCCAGATAGTCGATTGACGTGCGGAAGACATTGTAGTCAAAGAGCTGGGCGCCCATGGCATGCCACTGCGCGCCCTGCCCGGTGAAGACGAAAGCTAGACGCGACTCATCGGGCGGACTTGAGAAGGTCTTTTCCACATTCTTCATCAGTCCCCGCGCAACGTTGTGTTTGCTAACGATGCGGAAAGTCCGCTGTGCAAGTTTGGAACGTCGCGCCGCGAGTGTGTATGCCACGTCTCCTAGTGAATGTTTATCGATGACACGAGCGATTGCGTCTATGTTGGCATTGAGGGAAGTATCGCTGTGAGCAGCGAAAGGTAACAGCACCAGTTCACGTGTGCTGACATCTGCTTTCCTAGTTTTCGTAGGAGGTTGAGGCGTAGAGAGCTGAGATGCCGCCAAGCCATTCCCATGGCTGTGAGTCGAGCCATTCGCATGGCCATTCGTATGGCCATTGACTGGTCTGGTTCTGTTGACGATACCCGGCTTGACATACTCCGGATACACGACTTCCACGTGGTCGAGAATGCAGTGCCCGATAGAACCGCCAAATCCAGCAGACGTAACACTGGCGCGTCGCAGCTTGTCTTCTGGCCATGACATGGTTTCGGTGACGACCCTGGCTTTGGCCTTGTCAAAATCGATCCTGGGGTTCAACGTCGTCACGCCGATGCTAGGCGGAATCACCCCTGCTTCAAGGGCGAGTACGACTTTGAAGATACTGGCAAGAGCTGCGGCACCTTCAGTATGTCCCAGATTGGTCTTGACGGATCCAATCAACAAACGATCCTCCTCTGAGCTGGATCGTCCCGGCCCGAACACCTTACCAGCAGCCTCTACCTCGAGTGGATCGCCGACCCGTGTGCCCGTCCCGTGGCACTCGAGAAATGGCGTTTCGGAAGGAGACAGATTACCGGCGTTCTGGTACGCCTTCCGGATGATGTCCTCCTGGGCAGTCCCGCTTGGGTGCGTTATCCCGCTGGAGCGACCGTTGGCGCCGATAGCGCTGCCGCGAACGAGTGCACGAATCGGATTTCCGTCCTGCATGGCCTGATGCGGCTTCTTCACGTAAATAGCTGCGAAGCCCTCGCCACGAGCGTAGCCATCAGCTGCGGCATCAAACGCGTGGCTCATAGATGTACCAGACAGGGCTCCCAGCTTGTCCATGGCGATCTGCATGCTGGGATCCATGATGTAGTTCGCTGTCGCCACAATCGCCGAGTCGCAGTCTCCATCCCGGATCGCCTGGATCGCCATATGAAGTCCGTACATGGCAGACGTGCAGGCACTGTCCAGCGTAACGCTTGGCCCGCGCAAATTGAACACGTAGTTGATGCGGTTGCTGAGGATGTTGTGACACACCCCTGTGGTAGCATGTGGCCTGGCGTACTCCCAGTCACGTGTCTGCGCATACGAGTTGTCGTAGGATATATCGGCGACATAGACGCCCGTGCGCGTCCCGTTAACACTTTCCCACGTCTCGCCTGCGCTCTCCAATGCCTCGTACACTACTTCCAGTAGCTTACGTTGGGAAGGGTCGATGGTCTCTGCCTCGAGGCCTGAGATGCCGAAGAATGACGGATCAAATAGTCGCGGATCTTCAGTCACCACGTAGCCTCCCTTTGCTGCCGTGGTGCCTGGTCTCTCTGGGTTCGGATGGTAAAAGCCCTCTGCCGAAAAGCGTGGCGCCGCCCAATCCTGGTAGCCGGAGCGCTTGTTTAGCAAAAGTTCCCACAGGTCCGTAGGATTACGGACACCTCCAGCCCAGCGGCAACCTGAACTGCGTCAACACAAACTCATGTTATACAGGTATTGCTCGATCACATACCCATCCCGACTATCGCCATAGGCTCAGGGTCTTCTGATCTAGCCATCTTCAATCGTCTAATAGTTGTTGCAACAGTGCGAAGCTACAAACAGCAAAATGATACTGAACTATTGCAATGGTTCCAGCATGCCAATGCGCGTCAATATGAGAGATTATATGTGTTGTTGAACGGTCCTGTCCGTTCCAAGGCTTCCTCCTGTAGAACCCACACTCTGGTGTCTATAATCGATCAGCCACATGAACGGGCAGAAGATCGTCTGTAATCCGCTGAAGTTCAACCGATAGGCCTCATTACCAAGGAACGAGATAAGCCCATGCCAAGACAGTGTTCGCAGCTGAATCCTGTCAGCTTACTAGCCGTCGAAATTCGGCCGAAACCCCCTATGCGGACTATCAGCATGTCTGCACAGATGTGGGGAGTATGCGGGAAAGGAATGTTATCCCTTGCGTATGAGCTCGAAGGGTGCGTGTCGCCAACATCATAGACCGTTGTGGGTGGGGTACGTATTGTGGTCGGCGATGTGCCGCAGACATTTCCGGAGGAGAGATCAGCCAGATCGCTTGAACCGAAGTTTGTCGGGCGAAAGAGCATGGATTCTTGAAGCAAGTATCGGTTGAGCAGAGCTGGTTGTGGGCCAAATCGGCTATCTTCGATAGCTGTGCCGAGGTGGCCTTTGCCTATGGCAGCCGCTGTGTTAGAGTAGTGCCCAGTATTTGATAGACGACTATTTTGAACACTTGCACTCTTTGCAGACCCTGAGCACGAATCCGAACACTGCATATCCTTCAGTCTATTCAAGCTGTGACCGCTTCTTGGGATTATGATATTCCTTCAATCAATTGACGACTCCCGACACGGGCTGTTGTTGACTTCGTTCGGGCTTGTCGCTTGCCTTGGAGCCCTGTACGTCCTCTATCGAAGCCTCCTCCCTCGACCACTCCCGGGAATTCCCTACAACCAGGCATCAGCACGTAGATTGCTGGGCGATGCACCAGACATGCTACGTGAAGTCAGCGTCACTCGGGAACTTAATGTATGGCTGGTCAAGCAAGTCAACAAGCTCCAGGCCCCGCTATGTCAGGTCTTCGTGGAGCCGCTCTCAAAGCCTTGGGTCCTGCTCGCTGACCCCATCGAAGCGTACGATATCATGACCCGGCGACCAGATTTTGATAGATCGAATTTCATCACGGACGGGCTGAGTCCCATGGACAACTTCCATGCGCGAATGAAGACAGGCCCCCAATGGAGAACGACGCGAGCGTGGCTGCAGGATCTGATGAGCCCGACTTTTCTCAATAATGTGGTTGGGCCCGTCATGTTTGATAACTCGATGAATCTCATCAGGTTCTGGGAGACCAAGACAAGGCTTGCCAACGGTTCCGCGTTCGATGTCAACGATGACTTGGATCATAGTGCGCTGGATGGGATGTTGTCATTCGTATTCGATCGCCATTTCGAGCACACCGCACTCGGCCCACAAATCGAGACACTTTCACGGATAGCCCCAACCAGTTTGGCTGTAGGGCCCAGAGGGGAAGTGCGGTTTCCAAGGGCTCCAGTCCACGAGTTCATCTCCGCGCTGTATGAGACGGTCGACAAGATCGATGTTGTGACCAAAGCCATGTCGCCCAAACTCGCGATGTGGTTCATTCGTCAGACACCCAGCTATAAGAGAGTGACGGCTGTAAAGAGACAAGTTGTGAAGGAACAAATGCAGGGAGCTCTTCAACGCCTTGAAGCTACGGACGAGCCAAGAACGGCAATCGAGCACATGCTGGTGCGTGAAAAGAAGGCCGCTGAGAAGCAAGACCGGAAGGCCGATTTCGCTAATTCTATCATGATGGACGAGGTAAGTCATGGACAGCCTAAATCTCTTCCAGGTTTGGATCTTAGCTAAAACATCATGCTTCAGATCGCAGGGCAATTCATAGCTGGTCTGCATACGACCAGCACGACACTTGCCTGGACATTCATCTACCTCACGCGTCTTCAGCACGTTCAGAGTAAGCTGCGGGGTGCACTGCATCAGGCATGCAGCGACGCGCATGCGGAGAAGCGCGTTCCGACACTCGCAGAACTGACCGCGTCGCGCGTTCCCTATCTCGAAGCTGTACTGGAGGAAACTCTGAGACTCCACGCAACGAGTGTTGCCCGCCAGGCCAAGCGCGACACGGAAGTTCTTGGTCACCGCATCCCCAAAGGAACAAATGTTGTTATGATTGCCAACGGGCCAGGATTTCACGCGCCAGCTTTCGATGTGGAGAGTGCGCATCGTAGTGCTACGGCCGTCAAGTCGAAAGGATGGCGGGAGACGAGCGACATGCGGGTTTTCGATCCAGAGCGCTGGCTTGTTCACAAAGCGGGCGCTGCTGTTGCTGAGGTTGAGTTCGACGCAAACGCGGTACCGCAGATTGCTTTTGGCATGGGCCCTCGCAGCTGCTGGGGGCGAAGAATGGCGTATCTGGAGCTGCGTTTAGTGGTCTGCTTGGTGGTCTGGAATTTCGACTTATTGGATGTATCTCCCGAGTTGGCTGACCCGAAGGCTAGCTACGGTATCGTTCATCGGGCGGACCAGTGTTATCTGCGATTGAGAGGCAGAAGAACTCTGTAAGTTGTCTAGGTAGTTGGTCATTGTATGGGGACCTTGTACTCGATGGAAAGGTGATGGTCTTTGTGTCTTTGTTCCTGCGCGCTGTGCCATGACGCGCCCGGGCTGACGCCACCTCGCACGTGACCGTGCGCGAAATTGCTAAACCTCGGTGCGCACCATCACGCGTCACTAATAAACACGCTCCTTTCTCTGTTTGAGTAATTAAAGCCTATCTTAACAGCCAGCATTTCTACCTTGGCGAGATGTCCGATAGAGGACTATACAAGAAATCATTAAGTACACCTGCGTCCAGAATTGAGGGAGACGCCATAGACGTCGGCCACGAAGAAGTGTCGCCCGTCGGCTGATGTGCCCGAATCAGATTCGCAAAATCCAGTGGTGATGATGCGCTTTCTACGCCGAGGCTGGAAGCATGCTGCACCATGCTTGTGGAATTGGACGCGTTTCTCTCGTTAAGAAGGCAGGACAACGCACTCGCACCTTCTTCAGCCATGACGCTGACTTCAGCTAGGATGCGTAGGCGACTGATTGCATCGCTCGTAGCCCGAATGCACCGTTGGCGACTGAGATGTGGCGTGCCTGACCCGAGAGGGTCGGTCTTGGATGTATGACGCGGGCCTTCTACCCTGCCAGCCGGGAACTCGGCGTCCTCACACACGCCGACCAGAACCACTGCAGCTTCGAATGTTGGTAATATAATGCCCGGGAATCTGGTATGAGACCCTCCTAGCTTCGCGTGCAGCTTTGAGGCTTCGTCCAGCACCTTGAGTGCTGCCACCGCGAGTGCCTTCTTCTGCGAGGCCAGCAGGACTTGCTTGTATGCAGGAAGTCTTTGAACTTGAGCAGCTGTACAGAGCAACAAGTCACGATAGTTTTGGCAAAGACTCTCATATATGGCGATATGCAGAATCTGCCGCTGGATGGGTAAGCGTCGTGATTGTTCGTCCCACTGCTCGCTTGGCTCAAGAGCGAACGCGGCAGGCATGTTGGCAAGAAACTCAGAGCAGAACTGCTCATACTTTTCCTCGGTCGCAGTCGCGTCATACTCTGTATACGACGCCGAGGGGAATTTCCGCCAAAAAGCGGCCAAGCGAGCCTGCAACATTCGTTCCGAGAATACTTCTGGAGCACTGTCGTCGTCTAGAATGGGCGCAAGATGCATTCGCGGAAGATTGTCCGCATCTAGGGCAGCGGGAAGAAACGGGATACGATCGAGTTGGCGTGAAAGCATACTACGGTTTGACCTTGTCAGAATAACAAAACGGACGTGCGACCACTTCCACAAATGACAGTAAGATATCGTCGTACCTGTCCCAGATGTAGAGGTTACAAAACACTCTCCGTCGCATCTCCTGTTCTAGCCCATGCATCTCTGGCATGTGAACTGTGTGATTTCGATGGAGGCCGGCCCTCTGAGCTACCAGAGCAGCTTTGTTGAGCGTTTCCCAGAAGGCCATGTTTTGCCCTTCACACTGAAGTCGCAGTCCCAAGAACGCCAGATGCTGCACGCGTAGTAAAGAGCCTCTGGCATCAAGTCGCTCACATAGACTAGCTAGCTTCTCCGCGATGTCATCGCACAACGTGCGGATCTCAGACAGAGACATTCTGCGAATGCGGTCGATAGGATGTGACGGTGAGGGGAGGAGCTGGGATGCGTACGAACACATTCGCATGAGTAGTACCACGAACTCTACGTAGAAGACGGACGATACAGTTCCCAAGCTCCACAGTTGTTGATACTGTGCTAAGAACCATGGCGGGTGCACAAGCTGCTCTTTCCTATATTTATACATCAGCTTTGGCAAAATGTTCCCTCGTTTGGTGACAATAATAGGGCCATGAAGTACTCCTGCTCGCAACTCATGGTCATGATTTCCGTACGATTGACGAAGAAAGTACGAGTGGATACTTACCAGTGAATTTCGTCGATATAATACTGGACCAGGAAGTCGCAGATTTGACGATCAGGCAATCTTTTCATTTGTTGCTCGACCTCCAGCGACGCCTCTCGGGTAACGTCCTGATTGCCGTGGTGTTCGCCGCTTTCCAGTCCTAGCTGTTTATACCAGTGCTGGTTAGATGAATGACGAATTGATCGGTTGCCGTGCAATCGACTTACCTTACGAATCAAGGCGATTGTACTGCGTTCGCTGTACTCGAAGTATCCGAAAGACTCCGCGATAGAGTTGCTGCTTGAGCCTGGTGTGAAGCTTCGCGGTCTTGCGTTGTTCCAATTCGTTAGGGCGTTAGTGGCAGATCCACTGGCCTCGCTGTCTTGCGGTTGATCATCGTGATGCGTGGTGAGTTGCTCAGATTCATTGTCACGATCCTCTATCCTCTGGGTTCGTAGCGACGTATGCTCAGCCTGCAATGCCTGCGAAGGGTAATATGCGCACTCCTCCGGGCGTCGACGACGGGAACAATGATCGCAGGGATATCGACGGTTACACTACATATTAGCGATGTTGAGTTAGCCTGAATCGTCCTCGTGCGTTTTGACATGTCCTTCATCCGCTCCAAAGTCGTGGCCCAGGAAGCGAAGCGAACAACAAGAGGTGGCGCACCTTTTGTTTCCTTGTGTAGCACGGAATGCACGAAGACACAATGCGTTTCTTGCCAGTACTATGCATCATGGAGGCAAACGAAAATGTGAAATGACAAGCAAGCGCAGGAAATCGAATCGAGTGTGGGTGGTGGTATTTGTTGTGGTCAGTCCAGGGCCGTGGCGCGGCAGGTACCCTTGCACCCGCCAAGCCAGGGAACGGTAAGGGAACGGCACGCAGTTGCAGCGGAAGTACTGGCGCTGACGGAAGGCGCCCATCAAGCCCGATATGGTGAATGGCTAGAGATAAGATGCACCACAGCGGCAGTCTAAAAAGATCCGAAAGCATTCAGATCCAATATCCAGTGCATGAGTACTCAGTGGGGCTGACTACATACTGATGGTTGCGTACTCGCGCCGTCAGCAGTGGCCTGATGGTTCAAATCGGCTTCGTCAAACGTTACACACTATATCTAATTGAGACCCCAGTACATGATTCACCAGAAGCAAGCAAGCCGTCTTAGCGGTGGATATTTCACTTTCAAACTACCGCGACGCGCATGCATACAACATCTGGCTAACCCTGCATCTGCATTGCTTAGTGTCGCAAGTACACCTCAAGCAGACCCATCAGACCTTCTGGACGGAAACTGCGAACCTCGTATCTATCATCCGCCTGTTTCAACAAAGCCTCAAACTCATCCCGAGTGCGCACCTTGCCACCAAAGCTCACCAACATGATGAGGTCAATCTGACGCAGGCCACGCTCAAAGTCGCGTGTTACCGAACTCTGGGCCGGGAGAATCAGGTCATTGATGAGCAGTGGAGTGTTGGGTGCGCAGCGTTCGAGTCCAGGGACTAGAGAGCGCAACATGGTGACGACGTCCTGGTCGCACCAGTTGAGCGCACACGCCCGCAGGATGTAGGCAGCTGCGTTGACCACCGGCTGCGGCTCGAAGAAGCTATGCTGCATGAAGGAAACCCGATTTTTGGTCTCATCAGTGAGCAAAGACCGACCCGCTAAGTGCATGTCGGCGGAGTCCTGTACCACGAAATTGAGAGCTGGAAACTGTTCAGCCAGGGTGATGGAGACTTTGCCGCTACCACCACCCACGTCCACTACAGTGCCCTTGAGGTTGCCCCAGGGAAAGGCCTCCTTGAGGACGTTGATGTTCAGATTCACTGGAAACGCATCAGCGTCAGACTCTGAGATTGATCAAGAGCAAAGATGACCTACGCTTAGCCCATCCAGCCATGGCTTTAGCAAAGCGAATGGAACGTTCGGTATCCTTTTCGTAGAACTCGAAGATTGGGAGGCCGTGCCGAGTGGTAAACGGCGTGAGCGCACTGTTGTACTCAAGTGGCGATGCTTTCACATTATCAGCTGTAGAAGATGCAGCCTTGAGCATCTCATCAACGCTGTATTGAAGAGGGTCAGTGTGCGGACGAATATACCATAGCTGCGACTTTCGACATACGTGTAGTGCACCGTCGAGCGAATCTCTTCGTCATGGTGTAGAAGGTATGAGCTAGGGCTGTGGGCGACGTAGCCATGGACGGGTTCCCGGAAAATGGACTCGGTGATCAGGAGGCGGACGATGCGGCTGGTCCTGTCCAGGTCAACGCCTGCGTGCTTCGCTAGGTCTTCTACCGAAATATCGCCGTGCGCAGGAACGATACTGAAGAAGTTGAAGTCGAGAGCCACTTGTATGGCTGCAAGCTCGTAGCCCTGGCAGCAAAGTGCGCGGAAGTATCGTTTGGGCCCCTCGACGAGGTATTGGAGGTCTTCCAAGGAGCGCTTCAAGTTACCATGAAGCTCAGCATACTCAATCGTTTCTGGGCGGTCGATGCAGTCTGATGCAAACGTAGGCGATGCATGTTTGTTTGCTACCAAATAGTCGGCGATTGCCTGCGTATGCTGAGTAACCTGTTGAGCAAGGGCGGGCAAGTCGATCGTTTCGGCGTTAGGAGCGGATTTAACGCCAGTACCATTTGCTTGTGTTGACATGATGGCGCTGCGCGTGTCGTGCTGATCAAAATGAATTACTGTCCCTCATGCTTCGAGAACGCATTCTCGAATTATACAAGTCGCCAGTCATCATTTCGGCCATCATGCTCTTGCTTGGAGTTGTGCAGCTGCCGCATCATGTCGGGCCCGGTTTGTTGTCAGACATCGGGCGCGCGATGTTTGTCGCTCTTTCGGCCCAGTCAGCTGAAGCCCGCTGGTCTTCGGGTGGGAGTCGTGGGAGTGAAAGGGTGAAATTGGTAATCCCGCTGCTTACCTACATGATCGACGTTTTCGGCCGACATTTTACGGTCCTTGGCACCTTCTCATGTTGTGCATTACCAACCCCGAAGCTGCTTGCTGTATTTGGGGGACAAAACATCTGCAAAAACATGTGTTTACAGCATTCTGATCGGTAAAATCACACTCAACTTGCATTTCCGTTCTCATCTCTTTCTCATGGATTCCAACACTTCTTCGACACCAGTCGCGCGTTCAATCAACGACGAAAAGCCAGCGGAGCGGACGCTTGGCAATCTCGGCAGCACGGCGGAACCGGAGAAGCCTCCGCGCAACATCTCTGGCTGGAAATGGTATCTGACTGTGGTGTCTATCCTGTTCTCCACCTTTCTCTACGCACTTGACGCTACGGTAGTCGCGGACCTCCAGTCTGTCATTGTCGAAGAATTCGGCGGCATTCAGCAGCTGTCGTGGCTGAGTGTTGGCTTCCTGCTTTGCGCTACAGCAACCACTCTTTTCTGGGGACGCATCTACGGCCAGTTCGATGCCAAGTGGCTCTACATCTTCCATGTTGCGATCTTCGAGATTGGCTCAGCCATCTGCGGCGCTGCGCCGTCGATGAACGTGATGATTCTCGGCCGTGCCATCACGGGCTTGGGAGGATCCGGTCTGTACGTCGGCTGCATGACGCTTATCGCGGGCACTACTACCATGTCTGAACGTCCGGTCTACGTTTCTGGTACTGGCTTTACCTGGGGTCTCGGTATCGTTCTGGGCCCAGTCATCGGGGGTGCTTTCAGCGAGTCTGCAGTAGGCTGGCGATGGGCGTTTTATATCAACCTACTCATCGGTGCGGCATGCGCTCCAGTCTACCTGTTCCTCATTCCCAGCAGAGATCCTCGACCTGGTGTCTCGTTCCGCGCGCGACTTACCGACATGGACTATCCTGGCACCATTCTGCAGGCCGGCGCGTTGACGACTTTCATCGTTGCCATCAATATGGGTGGCATCTCGTATCCGTGGGACTCAGGCCGCATCATCGCACTGTTCGTCGTATCCGGTGTTCTGTTCATCATTTTGGGCATTCAACAGTATTGGAACATACTCACAACGGAAGTCCGTCGCATCATCCCTGTGCAGTTCTTCCGATCACGGATGGTGCTCATTCTGTTCAGTATTACCGCTGCCGGCGGAGCGTGCTCTTTCGTCCCCATCTACATGGTCCCGATCTTCTTCCAGTTTACTCAGGGCGACGGTCCCCTCGATGCCGGGGTGCGATTGCTCCCTTATATCGTCGTCATGGTGGTCACCGTCTTCATCAATGGTGGCTTGATGTCCAAGTTAGGATACATTATGCCATGGTTTCTCGGTGGTGGCGCCCTGGTCGTGATCGGCTCCGCCCTCATGTACACAATCGATCTGGACACTGCTACGGCTCGCGTATACGGCTTCACGGTCCTGATGGGAGTTGGAGTCGGTATGTTTCTCCAAGCGCCATTTTCAGTTGCCCAGGCAGTTGTCGAGCTGGAGAACATTGCGCCAGCGATCAGCTTCATCACGCTGGCCCAGTCTGTGGGCATCACCTTTGCTCTGGCTATCGCCAACGCTATTCTTCTCAACCAAAGCCAGAACAAGATTGAGGGCATTCTGACTGATGTCTCTTCAGCAGACATCCAAGCCGCTATCTTGGGTGCTCGATCGGATATCGTACAGAACCTGTCCCCGGAGTTGAAGACCCGCGTTCTTGCCGCTATCGTCAGTGCTATTAGCAAAACCTACAGCCTTACTATTGCCGGTGGCGCTCTTGTCCTCGTCTTGAGCATCTTCATGCCTCGCAAGCGACTCTTCCAGACGAACGCTGATAGTACTGCTCCCTAAGCTGGCTTTGGTCACCTACCGTTCCGGTCCTGCTTCTCTATTGTCAGTTTGCATTGCCAGAAGCTCGCAACTAGCCTCTGTAGATCGGGGGTGGAAGGAAGTGCGCGGATACTACAACATCAATACGGATGCGAGTGTTCCTCGTACTGGTTAAAGTGTACAATTACCCTAATAGATTAATCAACAACTTTCCCTTCATACCACCACGCATGCTCTTCAGTGACAGATCATGAGCCTCGAAATTTGCATTGTCTCTGTGATCGATGCTGAGTGTCGCGATACGGAGCACAGTACAAAGTAAAGTTGGTGATATGTCGGTTGGCCAAGTAGGAGAACAGGAGCTCTGAGATGACATCACAAGACGCAACGCCAAGCCACTAGACCAATTGGGAATCGCCTCCCCCTATGGCAACTGGTGCTCCCGCGTTCGAATTCGTGGGCCATGCCACGAACACAAACCCACACGCGCCAATTACAATTATGACAAACGGCGTGCCTTCGTCCACGCTGTATTCAACCCCGGTATCTTTCCCAGGCTCAGAACATTGTCAACGGCAGTTCGACGTATCGTCTCAACTCCCGAGGTCGCCGTGGTACCTAGCCTTCTAGATTGTTGGTACATTGTCCATTCGGAGAAGGAATGGATGGACAACCACCTTGTGGTAGGCATTCCCCCGGCGTTGAACCGACAGGAACGCATCGTAAACAATTGTACTCATAACAATCGGGCGTCTCGTTGCAGATGGAACCCTCGACACAATCTGGTCGGCTTGCGATCAACGACTTAAGCACCTTTAGGTTCTCGGATGTTCTGGCATTCGGTGTGCGTGCGACGATGCCCGCTGGAACAGCCCAAAGCTGAGCATCGGACGTCACTGCGCGGCCATCACTACTATGACGTTAGTGCCTAGCCAGTTCACGGGACAGACACAGAGCAGGTCATATTACTTACACTCCTGACATGCCCGTTCGGTTCTTGTCGTATCTCTCGATGTACTCAGCGATTTGGCGCTCGTTAAGTTGGGCGTAGTCAACGACAGTGTCACGGGCGGCGTTGAAACTACGCAGCACTCCGTCATCTGCAAGCCACGTTATGCCGTCACTTGGTTCGAGGCTTCTCATGGCTTCAGCGAGCGACTGATTGCACCGTAAGTACTCAATCGCATGGCTATAGCTTTTTGAGGTACGTACGGGCTCATCTGGGTCTGCTGCTGCCAGCAGAAAGGTCGCACCGGCGGATAAGTAGAGCGAGAGCTTCATATCGAATGTAGGAGTGTGTATAACAGATGTAGTGGAGTACAATCTGATAGAATAGAGTGTGCGTATGAGACATACGAAATTGTATGGCGAGGTTAATGCTTTATAGAGTGCCTTCCTAAGGAAGAGTGTATGCCACATCCCACATGGGACAAGATCACCACTGCATCTCACAGGCTGTTCTGTCACAGAGTGTCCTACGTATTGCGATCAGCAATCCACCCTGCTGGACCTGCCGGCTGCATCTTCCCCCGATGGATGCGCTATGCATTCTTTTCATCAGAAGTCACGTCTTCACGCAAATTTGCTGGAGACATGATATCGACGACCAGACACCAAAGTATCCTCTCTAACTGGGATGCTGGTGCTTGTACTTCAAACACGGAACAATACCTAGGTATCTGCCTAGCTCACAAGAGTGTCATCGTACACAGGGCCTGATCTCGGGCTGCCTAGACAGAGGGACGTAGTGAGTATGATGATTGGCCGCGTACCCGCGCACTATATCGCTTCTTGGAGCGCTAGCAGCCCTGGAGCTCTTCCATAGGAGAGCATCGTAACACAACGTTGTAAAGTTCTGCACAGCGGCTGTGCCGTATTATAGCAACGCTACGTCACATAGAAGCCGGCTAGGCAACATCGCATGCGTTGCTTATAACTAGGATAATATCCTGCTGGTAGACTTTAGCCGCCTCACCCACCCATCGTCAACGAAACAACCATGTCCTCACCGACAGCGTCTCAGCCGTCGTCCCCAGCGAAACTACAAGGTGAAAACCAAAGCCAAGATCAACTCGAGCCAAAGGATGCGGCTCAGGTCGAAGGTTCCAACAATGAGATAATTCAACCTGCGCAACCCCAGACCGGAAAAGAACAATTCAATGCAATGCTGAGGTCAACGAAAATCCATTCAGATGGGCACTGCATCGGCTCAATCGGCACCGACGGAGTCTACAGAGAGATCCATTATCTCCCCGGTCCGCCCGATCAGATCAGCGACTACGAGATATACGATGCGGCACCCATGACGCCAGAGATGATCAAAGCCTGGCTTGACACCAAACCGTGGAAACAGGAGACGGAAGACAAGTACCGAGGAGCCGATGGCAGAACAGTTCCACAGGAGTACGTGCCGCACACTGAATGTGTAAACGTTAGCTGACTCTCGATGCGGTGGTGTCTAGACAGTGGTGGAACCCGCCACCTGGCATTATCTTCCCTATGAAATCGAAGAATACGCGCGATGAGGAGATGAGGGTGTACCGTGCGGAGAGGAAGGCAAAGGAAGAGAAGATTGCAAGGGGGGAAATCGAAGCGGAAGTGCCTGTAGCGTGTAACAGTATCAAGAGTAACTATGATCTCAGCCCTCGCTAGGGGTGGGCTGCGGCTATGACCAGGGCGCCTGAGTTGCTGCTTGTTGGATGGTGAGGAACAAGGTCACGAACAGGTTGGTCTTATCCCTATGATCGTGTTGGGGTCGTATAGTTAATCGCCCTCGAGCAGAAAAGAGATGATGAGGGTCTGCAGCTGGCTAGATATGTTACTGGGATCATGTCGATGATGCACAATACAACTACGTTCCGTGAACACCATGCTCGTCTCACTCAGCCTGTTCCATCCATTTCCCAATGCAGTCGATACAAAGACGTCATTTCATCATACCTGATAATCAAAGCATACCTAGATAGACCGTTACTCTCCAGGAACCTAAGTGTAAAGCTCCTCAGTAAGCGCATTCAACCCCATCCCCTCCTGCGCAATATCCTCTTCCTTCAAGAAAAGCAACGGCATCTCCACCAGATTTCCCTTGATCGTACTCAGCACCTCCTTAACCTCCCTGACACCCTGTTCGCCCTGGGGGAAGTTCTCTGCAACAACATGGCCCCACTTGTACAAGCTCGGCTTCTTGTTCTCCTTGGCCTTTTGGTCCTGGCCGAAGAAGCGCGAATAGTACTCGTCGTATTGCTTCCAGTTCTTGACTTCGTCGCTGGGGACAGGGTGGAATATTTTGCCAAAGGCTTGCGTGTTGGTGTGGGCGCGCCAGTTCCATAGGGCTTGGAAGTCGTCGGAGAGGGGATCGGCGACTTGGAGGTCTTCGGGGGAGCCCCAGTCGTACTGGTTGGGGACGCCGATGGGCTGGTAGTTGGCGTCTGGGCGTTCCATGTCTTGGGGCTTGAGGAGGCCGAGGTGCTTCCTGAAGAGCTCTCTGCGGAGACTGGCTGCGAACTCGGATGCGCGGTAGGGACGGCCGTCCATGTATGAATCGACGGTCTTGGGGTCTTGAATGATAATTGCAATCTCGGAGTCGTGGTCGCCGAGCTGGGAGCGGTCGTTGAGGTTGGCAGAACCGCAAATAACGATCTGGTCGTCGGCAATGAGAAGCTTGCTGTGGATATATAGCTCCTCAGATACGAAGGCGTCCATCTCAGTCTCAGCAGAGCCCTCCCAAGGTACACGGCGGATGTCCTCTCCACCAAGCATGTAGCACTCGCTGACGGTGTCCCAGCGCCCATCGCCAAGACCTTGTCGGCCACCGATCTTGACAGCTTCCTGCTGGTAGCGGTCGTAATCACCGGGTCTGCCCTGACTCTGGGGGCCACCGTCATACTGCTGGTGTCCAGAGGGAGGACGACCGGAGCCATCCATCTCATAGACCCCATACTCCTGGGTGGGTGGTGGGCGGTAGGCTTCGTAGCCACGCGCGTTATCGTGTGCTGCATCATAACCCTCCTGAGCTTGGTTGTAAGAGACACCGCTACGTTGCTCTGCCTCCTTCATGACCGAGCTGGAGTTGATGCGGTCGTAACTGCGGAGATTGTAGAAGCGGATGTAATCCATCGGGTTGAATCCAGCCCTAGCGATCTCTTCATAGATGGAGTGACCGCCACGGTTGATGGAGTCGTACTGAACTGTGTGACATCATCGTCAGCATATCACATGCGGAAGAGACGAATCAAACTTACACTCCATGATGGCTCGAGTGCCCAATGCCTCGTCTAGCTTCAAGTCTCCAGCAAAGGCAGGCACTGCAGGAATCATAACGATCATCTTGTACTTCTCGCCATTTCGGGCAGCACGAACGATGCGCTCAACCATGGCCGCACCGATCTTGTTCTTGATCGGCTTCTGTTGATCGCCGGTAGCAGTGATGAAGAACTGGTTCTCAATGTAGATGAAGTGCTTGCTGTTTTTGATGATCTCACAGTAAGCATTCTGGATGGAATGCTAGCAAGCTTGTCAGTGTTTATCCTCTCAGTCAGACATACTACTAACCTCAGTAGTGACAAGGTTGTGGCTCCATTTGGCAGAACTGCGGGCAATCTGGCAGTCCACCCCACCCCTCTGAGAGCTGTGTTCTGCGTGCGACTGTTGTTGACCGTATTGTCCATGCTCTTGGCCACCGTACTGCTCGAATTTACTCTGCATCTTTTGGCGAAGATGCCCACCAGCGCCGTGTCCGAACAGTCCTCGCTCGCCCTCCTCTTCGCGACCAAATCCACGTTCACCCTCTTCTTCGCCTTCCAATCCACGCTGTTGCATCGAGGGTGCCTGTTGCGCTCCGCTGCCGGTGTCCGGTAACCTGGTGTATCTGGAAGATTTGTGAGAATACTTCTCGTCATAGATGAAGTTCCAACGTTGGGCAAAGTGAGTACGAAGATCCTGTACTACAGGACCGGAGAGGCACAGCGCTACATCAGACCATCCCATGCGAGAGCTTTGGGTCCTGTCGAGTTTGTTGTTCTCCCAGTGGGTCACGTCTTGGAAGTCTACTCAGTGTCAGCAAACATCACCGCCTCACGTAGGAAGAGACCGCCTGTCTGCCATCTGAAAGTCCCAGAGTACGACGATGACTTACCTAGCATACGAGCGTTGTTGAAGTCTTGACCTGGGAACACGATTCGGTCGATGTTGCCAGGATGCGCGTCAGCAATTGCGTGCTGGTTAGTGTCCCAACGGCCGTAGCAAAGATCCAGTCCTCCCATGAATGCGATGTGACCATCGATGAGGCAAAGCTTCTCGTGATGAGCCCAGTACATGACAGTACCCTCATGAGCACCATAGATCGCCTTTAGGCCGTCTCCGGGAAGCTGGGCGAGCTTTGCTGGGGTGAAGGACATGTTCTTCATCGATGCGAAGAACGAAGACTGTAGTACCGCTGCATCTGGCAAATGGTCGGGGTGTCGGAAGACACCAATGTTGGGGTGGAGATCTTCCAAGTGGTGTTTGGTATGAGCTGAGGAGACTGTAATAGGAGGGGCAATCAGCGGATCTGTCTTTTCCCACTCTTCAAGACTTTTGAATATAACATCTAGGCCGACCCGCGTGAGGCCTTTGGTGAACCTATCCGTCGAACTCGGTAAAAGAGAATGAAGATAGTCTGGTAATGTTGGATTCAAAAACTTACGAGTCAGAGCTTGCGTGACCTCCTTGTACACGATGATGTTGACCTTGACACCGCGTTCTGCTGCCGCATGCAGCAATCGGTCGACCCGGTACTGCTGGTTCTTGGCGGGCGGTCGGCGAAGATACAGCTCGGGAGAGAGCCACCAGTCGAGGATCCAGATCGACTCTTTAGCGCGCTCCAAAGCTATGGAGACGGCGTACATGTAGCTACACATGTCAATTGGCAATTCATGCATTGCACTTAAGCATCAAAAACTTACCTGCAGCCGTCAACATACCACTTGGTCTCGTTGCCATGTCGTTCGGGCGCGAAGCTCAAGAAGCGGTGTTGTTGATGGTACTCTTGCCCAGGCTGTGGCTGTCCACCCTGCTGGCCTTGCTGTTGTTGATATGTACCCGGCGGGGGCTTCTGCGCGTTATCATCGCCGGATATGGCATCCTTGAGGTCGGAAACGAAGCCGTGGAGAGGGTCGTGGATCTTCTTGAAGAACGACATACCGTCGCTGCCCGGGTTGGAGGATGAAGAGGCGGGCTGGTTGTTCTGCGGTGCTGTAGTTAGGAATTTGTAGATCCAAGACAAGCTTCTAGATACGCGTCCTGTCCCTGCAGCAAGCTAGGCGGTGTAGAATAGGAACGCAAGATACGCGAAGACAGTGAATGACGAGGCAGCCCGACGCTATGACTGTCGGGTAGTGGGGCAATTCCACTTCCTCAACAGCGCGATACACAGGGAGCGTACAATGACCGCATGGCGTTTCAAAGGAACGTACTGACCTCTTTTCTGCCAAAGCCAAAACGCCGACCCATGTCACCTATGAGGCCGCGATCTCCCTCGTCGCCCTCCTGCCCATGGTAGTCGCCATATGCCAGATCATCGTCTCGGCGAGACATTGTGCCGGACTGAGGCTTCTGGTGGTTTGCCACTCAGCGCGAAGGATGTAAAGTGGACGGGGTGTGCTGGAGCTTCAGAGTTGGAGCTTGAGGCCGAATTGACCCCGCGTCATCATCTCAGCGCGACGGACCACGCACATGCAATGCAGGG
>Ga0265797_10003011_pt1 | contig 27474 bp, 12 predicted proteins | sample P2T30metagenome_FD_192433 | JGI IMG/M metagenome (GOLD analysis project Ga0265797, IMG submission 192433) | Plant litter microbial communities from East Loma Ridge, Irvine, California - P2 T30 | ecosystem: Environmental > Terrestrial > Plant litter > Unclassified | place: USA: California... | reverse complement strand
CGGATCGTCCGACATCAACGGCGTCAAGATTGTTGCGCTGTCCACGAGTCTGCCTGCATCGGATCAGACCATCTCCGCCCCGCCGCCACGTTGGTAGGAGAGCGAGCGATCGACGTGGGTGAACAACAACTTTCTGTTTGTGCACTAGAAATCTACAAACACCGCTATCTGGATACGTGGTCACTTCACTGTCGACCGCTCTCTTTCCAGCTCAGCTCGTCATTCGTTCGTCTGTCTGTCTGATCGTACAGCACGAGCGCTCGAATCCTCCAGGCCTTAGCAGCTGCATCTCAGGCCCACCATCAGCCGCCGCTTCGGAGACGCCAGATTTCGGCATATAGCCATATCGCAGTCATAATCACCTCGTCTTCCTAAACACCACTCTGCTTCCCTCTGGCCTGAGAGCCACACAGCCACCACCATGGCGCAACTCGACACTCTGGACATCGTCGTCCTGACCGCCCTGCTCCTCGGCACAGTCGCCTACTTCACCAAGGGTACTTACTGGGCCGTCCAGAAAGATCCCTACGCTTCCTCCTTCGCAAATGGCGCCGCTGCTAACTCTGGCAAGAGCCGCAACATCCTCGAGAAGATGGACGAGACTGGCAAGAACTGCGTCGTCTTCTACGGCTCGCAGACCGGCACTGCTGAGGACTACGCCGCTCGTTTGGCCAAGGAGGGCTCTTCGCGCTTCGGCCTGAAGACCATGACTGCGGACTTGGAAGATTACGACTACGAGAACCTGGACCAGTTCCCTGAGGACAAGGTCGCCATGTTCGTTATGGCGACATATGGCGAGGGTGAGCCTACGGACAACGCTGTTGAGTTCTACGAGTTCATCAGCAGCGAGGAGGTCTCTTTCAGCGAGAAGGGCGGCGCTGGTGAGGGCGCACTTGAATCTCTCAAGTACGTCGCTTTCGGTCTCGGCAACAACACATACGAACACTACAACTCCATGGTCCGCAACCTCGTCAAGTTCTTCGATCGTCTCGGCGCGAAGCGCATTGGTGAGGCCGGCGAGGGTGACGATGGCGCTGGTACAATGGAAGAGGACTTTTTGGCCTGGAAGGAGCCCATGTGGGCTGCCCTTTCTGACTCGATGAACTTGGAAGAGCGCGAGGCGGTGTACGAGCCGGTCTTCGAGGTCACTGAGAAGCCTGAGCTTAACGCCGAAGATGACACTGTCTACCTTGGAGAACCGAACAAGAACCACCTCGAGGGCACCTCCAAGGGACCTTACAACGCACACAACCCTTACATTGCGCCGATCTCCGAGTCCAAGGAGCTGTTCAATGACCCTCAACGCAACTGTCTGCACATGGAAATCGACGTCTCTGGCTCTAACCTCTCTTACACTACTGGTGACCACATCGCTATCTGGCCCACAAACGCTGGCAAGGAAGTCGACAGATTCCTCAAGGTGCTGAACCTCGCCGACAAGAGGCATACTGTCATTGCTGTCAAGGGTCTCGATGCTACTGCCAAGGTTCCTTTCCCCTCGCCTACCACTTACGATGCCGCCGTCCGCTTCCACATGGAAATCTGCGCCCCTCTCTCTCGCCAGTTTGTTGGCTCCCTTGCTCAATTCTCTCCCAACGATGAAATCAAGGCTGAGATGCAGAAGATCGGAGGCGACAAGGACTACTTCCACGATAAGGTCGCAAGCAAGCACTACAACATCGCTCAATTCCTCGAGGCATACTCTGGCGGCTCGTCTTGGGATAAGATCCCCTTCTCGATCTTCATTGAAGGCCTCCACAAGATCCAGCCTCGCTACTACTCCATCTCGTCCTCCTCGCTCGTCCAGCCCAAGAAGATCTCCATCACAGCGGTCGTCGAATCCGTCGAAGTTCCCGGCGCTCCTCATGTGGTCAAGGGTGTCACAACCAACTACCTCCTCGCCCTCAAGCAGAAGCAGCACGGCGACCCGAACCCGGATCCTCACGGTCTCGACTACGCCATCACCGGTCCTCGCAACAAGTACGACGGCATTCACGTGCCCGTCCACGTCCGCCACTCGAACTTCAAGCTTCCCTCTGACCCTTCAAAGCCCATCATCATGGTCGGCCCCGGTACCGGTGTCGCGCCTTTCAGAGGTTTCATCCAGGAGCGCGCGGAAATGGCCCGCAATGGCGAGAACGTCGGCAAGACCATCCTGTTCTTCGGCTGCAGGAAGCAGAGCGAGGACTTCCTTTACGAGAAGGAATGGGAGGTAAGTCGAAACAACCGAGCCCATCACCAAAATTTAGCAATCAAACTAATCACTTCCCACAGGAATACAAGTCCGCCCTCGGCGACTCCCTCGAGGTCGTAACCGCCTTCTCCCGCGAAACCTCCAAGAAAGTGTACGTGCAGCATCGCCTGCGCGAGCGCGCGGCCGAGGTCAACGAGCTGCTGCTGCAAAAGGCATACTTCTACGTCTGCGGCGACGCCGCCAACATGGCGCGCGAGGTCAACGAGATCCTTGGGCAGATTATTTCCGAGCACCGCGGCGTGGATAAGAAGAAGGGCGAGGAGATTGTCAAGAGCATGAGGAGTGCGAACCAGTATCAGGAGGATGTTTGGTCATAGAATGTGTTATGTTGATGGGGGAGGAGTTGGGGAGGGTGGAGGCTTAGATGACTTGAATTGTAGATCTCGCTTTTTTCTGTCTGTCTGGTGGGCGCATTTATAGTTTTTTGCACGTAACGTACAGTATAGTACAGTTTTTAGACATGATTTCGAGAGAGAGAAGATCACGAGATTGTTACGATATTATTAAACGCGTTGCATTGAGCGCATTGAGTGAGAACAGTATGGTCTTATCTTTCTCTTCGTTGCTTGCTCGCTCCTTGGATTGTTCGACTTCCTTGTTCTAATGTTTACATGTTGTTATTTCTACGTACATATAGTCAACTTGACCGGATCCATGTGGTGCTATTCGGGGTAAGGAGGGTTAGTGTTACATGTCGTATCTCTAATGTAAAATGCTCGAAGATCAAGCCTGTGAGGATTAATTAGATTTATATATACTTTGGGGTGTGGTCCCAGGCTTGGGGAAATTCGGTTTGAATGTCGTGGTTGTTCTTGCCTTGGTTGTGGCTTTTCAATGATGTTTTGGGGATTGGAAGCTCTTGAGGTTTGCATCTCAACCCAACCTACCAGTCTAGTCTACAGAAAACAGACAAACAACATGAGCAGGTATTGTTTTTGCCACATCGTACATTCCGATTTCAAGGCTCGTTCATCTGGCAATATCGAAGAAACGTGAATTGAATGCAGCGGCATGAGCACTCGCAAGGCGATGTCGCTTGTGATGTGCAAGACCAGAAAGAACTGGCCGAACATCTCCGCTGCGCGCGAGCGAGGCAAGTTGTTTCATGCACGTAACCGCATCGGATGCGCTCCGCTCTCTTGCTTTGCTTTCTTCTGGAAAGGCAGAGCATGCAGGTAAATGGGAAATGTGAGCAGTCACTTTCTGTTGTTATTGATATTGTGTTCAGCCGTGTTGTCTAAGATTTGGTATGTTTCAAGTATGCGGTGTCGCTCTGGGCTAAGGCAGGACATTTACGTGAATCATTTGGGAACAAACACACTGCATGTCCCGCTGTGAACTCGACGTACAAAGCTCGTGATGCCATGTCTCTGCCACGATCACATGCCGAAGCTAGACATCGACGACGAAGTCAGACACGCAAGAAACGCGACGTCCTCGTATCATCCGGCACGTCAACTCAGACACATGTATCTACACCCGTGACGCGTGACGTTTGTTCAGCAGTTTCCTCCAAGCACCTCCCATGTAAGGCATTCGCGCGGCCGGTACGGGCATGCTGCCGTGGAAGGACGGCCGGACGCAGTTTGGTAGGTCCCTGATGATCGCATGACTCGGCGACTTTGACAGGACCTTTATGCGAGGAGCCCGTTTGATCTTTCTGTTGCCATCGCCCACGTCCCAAGTACCGGGGACGCTCAGAAGGTTGTGGTTCGCAGCCGTTTGGCGGCGGCGGTGTGTGAGGTACAGGTTGCGTGTGAGGTGCAGCGAGGCGAGCGAGCAGTGGGGAAGATCGGATCTTGGCGACATCGTGTTGGCTAATGTAGGGGATAGAGTATGGAGACTTCCTTTATAATGAATGTACATCAAAGCACATCACGATAGGTCAAACTGTCCACATGCCTCATCGAGGAGAGTTTGTGGCTGGGGAGAAGATCTGCAATCGAAACCCTCGAATGCTTCCAGAAGACGGCAGAGTCGTGCACTTTTTGGGTATGACAGCTGTGCTTGTTGCACCGCGTTACTGAAGCTTATGCCGGATGATGCTCGCCGCCCGGCACGTTTGCAAGGGAGGGATGGTGCCGAAGATGCGAGGACAACGCATCCATGCATATGTCGTTGGCTAGGGATGCTTGCAGAGGAACCTTGGGAATACAGTACGATGGGGAAGATGGGGTTCAACGCCTATCCAGACACGACAGGTCACTTTTGCTGGTGGCTCGCTGTACAGAAGCACGTAGGACTGATGGTGCTCGTCGAGGACACATATGCTGTGGAGACCAATCCCAGCATGTCTGCAAGATCTTGGATCACCTGATCTGTCGAGGTACGTGAGATCGGGCACAGGGTACGTGACCTAGGCATCCCTCGACCGGGTTGCAGCTCGCAGGCTCGGCTGGCACCGCCCCGTCTGCAAGTACCAAGAGAGTAACGTCTCAGAGTCTGCAGAGGTTATGGTTGACAAGCCGGCGATCCAGAGGCACGGTGCGTTGGTGCAGACGGCGGCGTCCTACGCTGAGGCTGCTGGTCTAAACCTGTCTTTGCTCCCCTTCCCCGGACATACACAAACTGCAAACTAACGACGGTGCATATGCAGCACTCGTGCTTTGTCGTGGGGTGAAGACATGATGCAAGCTGCCATCTCCCAGGGGAGGGCAAACGGCCGTCCCGAGTGATAGCTCACTTTCCGCAGTGGCGGCAGCTGTGGTGATGGGCGAGTCTTTCGACGAGAGCACAGCGATAGCAGTCATGCCAGCTGCCTAGTGCCCGAGCAGAATGCTTGCGTTCGGCGCCGGCTCGAAAGCAGACGAGGGCGTTTGTGGCGGTCGTGCCTGTGACACATGAACGGAAGTTTTGCATAACCATTGGGCTGCAGCGTGAACAAAGGACGGCGCGGCTTGCATGGGCCTGATGACAATCCTCTGTGGACCCAGGGCATTGCATCTGTGAGAGCGGGTGATGTCCAGGGGTCGAATGAAGGGGACATGCAATGTGAGAGAGAGCAAGCACAAGAGCAGACAAAACCCGGTACGTCTGCCTGTCTGAAGAAGCAGACGGGTTCATCAATCTCCTGCTACCTTACTTTATCACGCTGCTTTGGTTCTCGTTGTGCGTAGCTGCTATATCATCATTCCATTGCGGCATCGCTATTACCAGACCAAACTCAACTCTCCCAAACCGCCACCAGCCCATCAATAACCACAGCCGTGCTCTCATCTGCCTTGCCATCCCGTCCACAACACCGCATTGATCTTGCCAGAGTTACATCCAGAAAGACCGAATTCCAAGACATCGCAATCGCTACTGCACACTTCAAGGTGCGTGAGTTCTCCACGGCGAGCAAGCCAAACCGACCTCAGTTGGTTCTTTCCTTCTCCAAACCACCACACGGACTCGGCTCGGCGTCGAGTGGCTTCCTCAATCTCAATCTCACGCCTACCTCGTCCTACTCTTCTTCTTCCACCTCACCTCTTCTTCTCTTCTTCTTCCTCCTCTTCTCCTCCAACTCATACAGTCAGACCACAACACAGCACCATCTGCTTCTTCATTCCCTTGCATTGACCGTCGGCTCACTCATTAGCATCAGTCCTCGCCCCAGATTTCTTCTTCCCACTCCTTCTACACTTCCATCGCCGCCATCTCCAGCCTTGCCGCTCCTCTCACTCTTCTTCGCCAGCAACAGTGAGCATCGCTCTTCCAGCTCTTTGCAAGGTTAGTAATCTCCTTCTGCCGGGCGTTTACGCCACTGATGTGCCGCCTGATATGGCGTGCACACATATGATGGGTTATAAGGCTAACATGGTTTCATCCAGAAATCCCGACCTGTCAGATCCTTCAAGACCCAACTTCCTTCCATTCCATCAACCAGCCAGCGAGGTAAGCCATCTCATCTCCTTCCTTCCATCTCAACCAGGTATCAGCTTGCTCCAGGCTCCCGCATCTGCTCAGAACGTGCGTTCTTTAAACATGCGAGGATTTTCTTCCACGATCTCTTGAAGCCAAGATGCTGACGCTCTCCTACACAGATGTCGACCATGGCCGACCACAACAACCAGCGTCAGAACGGCTACGCTCGTGCCAACATGGGCTATGGCAACGCCAACGCCATGTACAACAACCAGTACGGCGGCCGCGGTCAGAGCGGAGGAGCATACGGCATGGACCACAATTCCACCGACATGGCCACCCTTGCTCATAGCTTTCAAGGCATGAACCTCGCCAACCAACCCTTCGCTGCCCAGCACAAGAACCCCATGATGCCGACCACCGGAGGTCAATTCACCGGCATGCCCGTTGCCTCGAACATGGCGTACGGAGCCGCTGGCCAGTACGTGTACCCGAACGGCTACGGAGCAGCGACAACCACTCAGTCGCCAGGCATGTACACTCCGCACGCCTCCCAGTACGTGCAGCACTACCAGGGCTACCAGCAGCACGACAACAGCCCGATGTCCCAGAACTGGACTCCCACCACTGCAGGTGCAACTGGCGACGTGCCGACGCTCATCACTCCTCGTCGTGATTCCATCTCGTCGAACGAGAATGACCAGCCTGTCACCCCGTCCTACGCCAGCTACCCAGGCTTTGTCCACGGCAACGTCGCGATCAACCGATCCCCCAGCGGCATTTTCACTCACAGCACCCCTTCGCCGACTTCCATGATGGGTCCCTACGGCATGGCAGCCCCGAAGCAGCCTGAGCAGACCGATGTCTCTCCTCGCCTGAAGCTTCTCATGTCTCAGGAGCCTGCCATCCCCCGCGCCATCCCTGCTCCGTCTTCGCCACTCAAGCCGCTCGATCGCGCACTGGAGAACCAACGTGGTGAGACCAACGTCTACATCCGTGGACTACTTCCGGAGACGACTGATGAGAACCTCGAGGCATGGGGTTCCCGCTTCGGTGACATCAAGAGCTCTAAGTCGATCATCGACTTGAATACCGGACTCTGCAAAGGGTATGTTCGCCGCTGTCTCCTCTTTCTGCTCTACTCAGCATGCTAACAACTTCATAGCTTTGGCTTCGTCAAGTACCACAACTACGAAGACGCCGAGAACTGCATTCGTGGCTTCCACTACCTTGGCTACGAAGTCAGCTTTGCCAGAGTAAGTGCTCGACCGACAACTCCATTGGCTCCATTACTGACCCCCCTCACCAGGAATCCTTCTATTCCAAGCTCAAGACGTTTGCCGACGAACAGAACACCAACCTCTACGTCTCCAACCTCCCGAATACCATGAATGAGCACGACCTCAGCAACTTCTTTGCACCGCACAAGGTGTGCTCTTCTCGCATTCTTCGCGACAGGAACGGCCACGGCCGCGGCGTTGGATTCGCACGGTAAGTCAAGGCTGGCTCTCACTCACCCTCTATCGGCAACGCTGACACTGTATTCCTGCAGCTTCGAGAACCGCGACGCTTGCGAAGAGGTCATCAAGACGTTCAACAACCGTACCATCCCGACTGCCAGCGAAGAGCTCCAAGTCCAGATCCGCTACGCCGACACTCAAGAGCAGAAGTCGCTCAAGCAGCAAACCCAGGCTGCTCGCCAGTTCCGCTCTGCTGAGTACGAGTACGCTACTCAGGCCTGGCGTCAAGGCAGGCTGCCCTACGCCGGCACCACGCTCAACGACAGTGCACCCGTCGCCAAAGGCAACGAGTTCGAGCAGTACCTTGGCAACAACGCTACTGTTCCGTTCCAGAACCAGCGCTGGGCTCAGTCTGCCGTCCGCCACGCTCCTGGCCGCAGCCCACTCGGTGCCGTTCCGTTCACCAGCAACCAGACGCAGACACAGTCTACCCAGGCAGAGGCGACCCCCACTACTGACGCCAACACCAGCTCTCGTGAGGATTCTGCCGTCGACACCAAGCCTCTGGCTACGTCGCCTGCCACGGCCCACGCAAACAGCCCCGTCGCCACCTCTACTGTTGCTCCCGACCAGGAGTGAAGCACTTCACCCTCTCACCGTCCTCCGCCGACCGCTCTTCATTGCTACCAACACCGCTCGTTTTCTCCGCGCGAGGACTGACTGTATATCACCATGACTGCACGACGACAATGAACTATGAGCTTACGACATTGTGAGCCCGACCCCCAGCATATTGACAGACAGCGGCACCCACTTGTCCTCGACGACGCTTGCATCGCATCTAAATTTGCATCAGCGAAACAAACATGACAGCCATCGCCATCGTCATACAAGAGCATCTGTCCGCCATCATCACCGAGCATCATGTGCTGACTGGCCCACCTTGGGCCTGATCGAGGACCGCATTTCTGTTTCTGTCTGCTTCTTTTGTGTTTTGCCTTTCTGTCAGTGTACTTTCACCAGCTGTATGAGGTGCTAATCCATTTGCCTGCTTTTCAACATCATCATCGCGCAGTCTGGCATGTTATCTGTTTGTTCTTCAGACACGTGCTCTCGCGAGCTATGAGGATGACGACACCAATTCGGGATGGTGGTAATGGTAATTCGGTACTTTTGTTGTCAGTTTGCCAGCTTTCCTCTCAGCGACATGGTGTAGACAGAAAGTAGATACACAATGATGATACTTGTTGCTTTGAGTTTGTGTGATCTTCGATGATGTATTTGCCTTACGGTTGCGGCGTCCACCGTGCAAGGCGCTGACTCAAGACTGACTCTGCGGCCCAAGCTTCAGGATGCAATGTGCTCTGTGCCACGCCGACATGTAGGTAGACTTTGAATATCAAACATTCTCGAAGCAATTAAGAAATCATGAGGCTATATCATCGCAAGAGGCCAAGCATCGCATCGCCCAGCATTTTTCATGCACGATCTTCAGGCACAGGTGTCTCCTGATGATAGCGGAGTTACGTTCCGTGATGATTCCACAATACATCGCAACTAGTCGTAGCACAGAGCTGTGGACGCGCGTGCTAGAAGTACAAACCTCCGACGCGAATCACCGAGTGTTTATTCACTATCTGACATGATGCATATGCTCCCGCAGCTACGTGATTGGCCGTTAGTGTCTGGGAAATCAATTATACTTCGGCATTATATAGATTTTCCTCCCGGACTGGAGCGAGTCTTCCATCAAGCACGCCTATCCAGCTGTATAGCACATTTCGGTGTGGACGTCCGGTGCGAGAGTCATGCCAACGACACGGTGAGGACTCAAGTCATGCAAAGAAGATTACACGCTCGCTTCTCCTAATCTATCCTCCCTCCACGTATCGTTGCTGGGGACGAGCGCACCGACGCCAGTGCGGCCGAGGTGGTGAATTATTTGAGTTTCTGTAGCGGCCGTGTCCCTGCAGCCAACAGCATGTGAGCAGCAGTTGACACCTGCGCTTGTGGGGAGCCTTTGCTTCCTTTGCTTCCTTTGCTTCCGGCCGGTGGCTGATAAATGATGTGGTGGACTGGTGGTGAATGGATTGGTGGTGGAAAGAAGCCATGTGTGTTTCGTCTTGCTCACGCGTGATCACGCTGGCCGTGGCAGCACATGCATATGGTAGGCCTTAACGCGTCTGCTATGCGCCCTGCGAACCGCTGCGTCTGTGGTCCATCATCTGCGCCGCTGAAGAGAGAGTGCGAGCCAGCAGAGCCAGTAGGCCGGCTGCACAGGGGATAGTAGTGTGTGCCGATCGCCGTTAGCTTTTACAGTACAACCCGCCAAGACCGTGAACGAAGGGCAGGGCAGGGTAGGGTTGCTATCCTCATGCGCATGTGCTCGTCGTTACTACTGCTGCCCGCCGGACCCTATCTTCGCTACTCCAACTACACTCCCGGTTCCTGCATTCTGCACCCTCTCAACACCCACATACATATCCCGTGACCAGACCCTCACCTTGCCGCCTCGACCGAGCAAAGATGCGCTCTCACGGCTGACTATGATGACGATCGCGCCAGGCTGCGACGCTGTGATAAGATGGGTATGTCTCTTTCTATTCTTGTTGGAGCTTCTCGGGCCGAGTGCTGCATGTTGTTGGGCCGTATCGTGGGGCTGTCGGACGGGGTAATGATGTGGTAGAGCGAGCAAACATGGCTGACTTGTTGTTGACCAGTCCTGCCCATTGCGCCGCGAGAGGTGTCCTCAGATGGCCGCGGCCACTCTACCTCGCCGTCGATCGCTACTCCCGACCTAACAGGCACCAGTCCACCACCCGAGCCTCTTCTCATTGCCCCAAACACCGCGCCATTCCCACCGCCGGCTTCCCGCGATCCATCCGTCACACGAGGTCGTGCTGCAAGCGCCGCAAGCACTCGCAATGCCTCGCCACGCGGTCCATCGTCGCAATCACGACCGAAACAGAGTCTAGACGTGGAAAGGAAGCCTTCGGTCTCATATGGACATCACCGGAATACGAGCATAGTGCATGGGGTACAGCATTCGCGCAATACTAGCAATCTCAGCAATTCGACCAGCGTCAGCCCTCTCAGCCCACAGAAAGTTATGAATACCAATGGCGGCGCTGGCGACCATGTTATGCCTGCGGTGTCTCACCCGCTCAAGAAGAGCCCGTCAATGTCGACTTTACATGTAGGGAATGGATTGGCGGCGCCAGCTCGGAGCTTCGAAAGCACAACAACAGGACTCAGAAGGCCGGAGCGAATGCATAGTGGCAGAGTGAAGAGACCGAATGAACACCACCGACAGCAATCGCGTCAACAAATTCAACAGCAGGAGCCGAAGACTGTGGGAGAATATGCGTTGCACCATCTGTTCACTTCTTTCATTGCAGAGGCAGACGAGAAGATTGAAAGATGCATGGCACGTCCGGGCGAACCGGAGCCACGACTTGAGGATATTTGCGGTCCACGTGCCGATCCAAACTTTGACCAATTGATATCATCTTTGGGTCACATCAATCGACATAGGCCAAAGTACGTTATTGATTCGGTCATTTTGTGGCATAAGAGGAAAAGCGACCAGGCAAAACACATTCGGATGGAACTGGAGATGCTACGGAATTCCACGATTACAACACAAAGGCACATCAACCATCATGTTAACAGTGCCACGACTGCGACTTCTCCTGGTGGGCAAGACATCGCAATGCTGGAGTACGACATGGCTACCGCGGAACGAAGGTCTGGAATATCTGTCTACATCTTATGCAGAGCTCTCATCGAGATCATTGGGCAAACGACACTTGCTGCCATCAGTTCGGACCACAGTGGCAATACCGCAGAAAAACTGGAAAGCGTCATCTACGATCATCTTGTTGGACAGGAGCCTGAACAACTACAAAGGAGCGCTTTGAAGCATGCAAATTGGGTGATCAGAGGGCAGCTTCTGGGTGTCATGAGTGGACTTCGTTTCGAGGATGTGTCAAATCGCTTCCTGCAAGATCTCGGCTTCGCGCAAAAGACGCTATCGACCAAAGGAGTCGTCGAACCGAGACTGGCCGCCAAGACTGCCCATCTGGTCCAGAGCATGCAATGGTTGCAGTTCAAGATCACGTCCGATGAGGCTTGGAGCCATTCATGTGATACAATGCAATTACTGGCCAAGTTCTTTGCGGAAGTCCACGGCCGCCAGATGAAATATGCATACGCGCAGTTATTCGAGCGACTGATGCTCCCTCTCGCTGGAATAGGCACGGCTTCTAACTTTGGTGCGCAAAAGTGGAAGAATGTCCTAGCAGCCGTACGGCCCAAGGTCACTCAAATGATCTCGAAAGCCGATCATTGGCCTTATGTGTACCCTCTGCAGGCGGTGCTGCTCTGTGTGTCGCCTGTCGATACGTTTGCAGCCAATTGGATGTCGATTGCTACATCATTCCAGCCCAATCGCAGAGATCGTGCTGGCCGATCACACTATCTTAAGGCAATTTGTCGACTCGTCTGGCGCTATCTTTACAGACTATCTGATTCGCCGATCGGGGTCGCGAGGAAACTGGACGAAATTGTCAAGCTCGTTTTCCAGGCGAAGCGAGTTCTGATCTCCACAGATCCCGCTATCGCAGACCCCTTGATTCAGCTGATACGCATCATTGGATACAAACACCAGGACATATGCTTCAGAACGATCATCTTTCCCCTAATGAATTCGGAGCTTTTCACGACCCCAGACAGCCAATTGAAGATCGAGAGCCTCGACCCCGAGAAGACCGTGATTGCAATTCGTGCATTCCTGGCAATCATGTCAGATCTTGAGAAGAACGAACCTCCACATTTCCCAACTGCATTCGAGTGTGACTCACTCCTGGACCTGACCTCACGCGCCCCCATCACGCATCGTCGTACGAGGTCGCAGGGTTTCGCTGTTTCCGCTGGCCGGACTGATAGACTATCACGACCTGTTATGACGAACAACCTCAACGACGTTACGAAGGACTACTACAACAAGTTCTGCAAGATCCTTGGTCAGTTGACCATCATCTGCGATAATACATTCGGCGGCCAGGCTGTGCTCGACGAGAAGTTCGCGTCGCATACACCAAAGACGCCCATGGCGGAGGCGTTCAACTTCCGCAGAGATGAATTGATGAATCCTACGGATGTGAGACAACACTATTACGATCTATTGCATGTCGCTGTCGAGGCGCTACCCAGGTGTTTGTCACCCCACCTACCAATTAATTCGCTTGTGAACCTCCTGTGCACAGGAACAGCCCACGTTCAGGGGCATATTGCAACTTCATCAGCGAATGCTCTCAAGTCAATCGCCCGTCAATCACACGCGCAGCAAGTCACGATCGGATTCGCTAGATTCATCTTCAACTTTGACGATCGATACGCAACCGTCTCGGACGGTGGACTTCTCGGCCCCGGGCACATCGAGACCACCTTGGAGCTTTACGTCGAGCTCTTGCAGATTTGGATCGACGAGATTCAACAGAGGACTCGTAAGGCTGCTGCAGAGCCGCATGACGATGATGATCAGACCGTCCGTCCTCTGCCACTGGATTTGTCGGGAGTCCTTGCCCACGTGGATGAAGTTGAGTCCCACGGCCTTTTCTTCCTCTGCTCACCATCCAGAGCGGTGCGCGCGATTGCAGTCAATGTACTACGACTGATCACCAAATTTGACATTGCTCTCGGCAAACCATCTACGCGTATCATCAGCATCCTGGAGGGTAGCTCGCAGCAGGTCATCGACGTCAACGACGAGAGGCTATCACTTGCTGAACGATCGCGTCTGCAGAAGGGACTACGAAAAAGCAGTGCCAACAGTACTCTGGTCGAGTTGTGCAGTAGCGACATTCCGCATGACTCCAATCTCTGGTTCAAGGTCTTCCCCAATCTCGTCCGCCTGAGCTCCGAGATCTGCCTCCACGCAGTTGCTCTAACGCGCGAGATTGTATGCATGCGCCTGTCACACAGCCACAACACTATTGCCGCCATTGCTGAAGGCAACGGGTCCAAACAAACCCATCTCGAATCAGCATTCGTGACGAGCAGGCTGATCGCCGCCCCAAGAGTCACTACCACATCATCTCCTGACATCATCATCGAGCAGTGGAAATTGCATCTCGTCTTCGCATGCACCACACTTACAAATGCAGGCGACACTACTCATTTGGCTGCGCCTCAGACCAGTCAAACGTCGCTGCACACTCGGAAGAGTTCGAAATCTTCTACTACTAGCAGCAGCCACGAGAAGATCTACACAGCATCTGAACTTTTCCAGAAAGTACAGAAGATGCTGTCAGTGCCAAATGCAGCTGTCAGAGAGGCTGCGGTCGTTGGTCTTGGCGCCACAAACGCTACGCTGTTCAACACTTTGCTACAGTCCCTGCATGACCTGGTACGAGAGTGCCGTCAGGAGGCCAAGGAAAGGATCGCTTCTCACCAGCGAAGTCTGAGCAGCCCTCGCAGAAGTCGTCGCACAGACTACCTTCGTCTCGAGCTCACACATCTGCTTAGTCTCACCTGTCATCTGTTAAAGCATCCTGCGATTAGTGGCGACGAATACGTGCTCGAATACATGACCAACTACTCGAAGCACTTGCGACTGTTCCTCAGTGATTCTGAGATCCAGGGTCAGCTGGAATACCAGAAGCTGAGAACATACTATTGCACACTCACCGATGGCCTGTACGACTGCACCAAGGACTTCAAAGATGCTTCCAGATGGATGTCATTCCAAGCACGCCAGGCGACATTTGCTCTGATGGAGAATTGGTGTGGCTTCTCGCCCAACGAATCCAACTTGCGCGCGCACGAAAACCATGTGGCTCGGTCTATGCTGGACCGTGAACATGACCTGCGGAGCCGAGGAATTATCAACTCAGCGATAGAGAAAGAAAGGAATGAGTTGCAGACCGCTGCATTGAGTTCCATGGCTGCACTCTGCGCAGGACCACTCAATTTCGTCGCAGACCACAAGGTATTGATGTCTTTCGATATCAAACGACTGCTGCAATGGCTCAATGCCATCTTCGAAACACCAAGCGACCGCACGCATGCTATCGGACGCAGAGCGTTGCAGAACCTCATTGTCAACAACCCAGAACATCAGTATCTGGTAGGGCAGACGTTGCGTATGTGCTACATTGCTCGTTTGCCGAAAGCACTCACTAGCTATTTCGAGGTAGTCACAAAAGTTCTCACCGAGAACGCCAACGTGCACATGCCATTCTGGAAGGTGCTTTGTGCTGGTCTGTATACGTTGGGCAACGAAGACAGTCAGATTCGGATGAAGTCTGCTCGTTTACTGCGCACGCTAGACGAGCGCCAGGGCAAGACTTCCAAGTTGCAGGATCTTGACATCAGTGTGTCAGACAAGACCACCGCGGTATACAAATTGGCGCAATTCGAGGTTTCTTGTCGACTGGCCAAGCAGCACCCTGAGCTTGCGTTCCATGTCTTCTCAGAATTCTCTGCATACTTCAATGAATTGCAGCCGGATCATCAACGCAACATGGTGTCTGGTATGCTGCCCTGGATACAGACGATCGAACTTCAACTCGACCCAAGCGGCGGTCCGACTGCTACATCATATATGCTGCTTGTCAACCTGTTCGAAATCACGGTGAAGAGCCGCATCACGCTGCACAACGAAATCCAAGCATTGTGGCAAGCACTTGCCACCGGACCGTATGCCGGCAATGTTCAACTCGTGCTAGACTTCATCATCGACGTCTGCCTCGACCGCAAGGAGCAAAATTTCGTCATCTATGCTAAGCAGATCGTCGTCTTCTTGTCTGGTACAGTGGCAGGTGCGAAGGTTGTGGAGTATCTACTCCTGCAAATCTGCCCGAAGACAATGGTTGCAGAGCGCAGAGATCCAATTGTGTCACCCGCCGATACTACTGGATTGCCATACATAGCCGACCTGGCTGTGGTGTTGCCGAGCGGCGCTAAACAGAGTGGCCTCTCGCTTGGACAGCTCAGCATGATCTTACTTGTTGATCTTATTGTGTCGCCTGACAAGCTGCCCATGGACAAGCTCGCCACGCTTTTGCAAGTCATCCTCGTGCAATGGGACCAGTACATCGCTATCGTGCAGGACCAAGCACGTGAGTTGCTGGTCCATCTCATTCACGAGCTTGTCATTTCCCAGATTGAGCCTGGAAGCACGGATCCGGACAAGGAATCCATTGAAGAGTTCATCGAGTCCATCCGCCAGCACGACCCGAAGATCGCATGGGGTTACGGCGACAGCGAGATCAAAGCAGGCGAGGAAGACAGCCGCGCAGTTTCTCAGCCCATGGGCTTTGTGGTTGACGAAGCCGTCAAGATATTCTCTATCACGCACCCCACGATTCGCGAAGAATGGGGCAAGGTGACCATGGCTTGGGCTACTTCCTGTGCCGTACGACATGTGGCGTGCAGATCTTTCCAAGTCTTCCGGTGCATTTCGACGACGCTCGATCAGCAAATGCTCGCTGACATGTTGGCACGTCTGTCCAACACGATTGCCGATGATGAAAATCACGACTACCTCATCTTCTCCCTTGAAATCCTCACCACTCTGCGAAGCATCATTGACGCACTGGATCCGCTTGATTTGCTGCAATACCCGCAATTGTTCTGGACAACTTGCGCTTGTCTAGACACGATTTTCGAGCGCGAGTTCCAGGAGGGTTTGAGCATGTTGAATCATTTGCTGACAAAGATGGATCTCAGCGATCCTGCTGTGCTCAAGATCCTCAAAGACAATCAACCAGCGAAGTGGGAAGGCAGCTTCCTAGGCCTTCATGCACTGATGTACAAGGGTGTGCGGTCCAGTAATTCTATGGGTCGCACGTTGGCTATCATGGATCGTCTAATCAAGTTGCCTTCTGGTGACTTAGTTGGCAGCGAAGAAAGGCTTCTGTTCACTTTACTGGCAAATCTGCCCCGCTTCTTGCACTCTTTCGACCACCCTGGCGAGGATCCGGAACATATCGCTGCGGCTGAGACGCTGGCAGCAGCGGCAGAGGCTCAAGAATACCATGCGTTGGCGAAGGCGCTACAAGGCTTTGCAAAGTACCAGTATCGCAGCGAAGCAGACTTCTTATCGCATGTCGTCTCGGCAATTCGTACCGCGTTTTTCCCGAACTTCGAGTTCCAAAGTCTCGTCTTCATGCTGGCTATGGTTAACAACCAGTGCTCTTGGTTCAAGGTCAAGACCATGCAAGTGCTCTGTGTCATCATACCAGACGTCGACATGCGCAAGCCGGAGATCGCATCTCAAGGCCCTGATCTCATCTCGCCATTATTGCGCTTGCTGCAAACAGAGCACTGCCAACAGGCACTCGATGTGCTGGACAACGTTATTGACATGGCAGGCACGCCGATGGACAACAAGCATTTGCGCATGAGCATGGCGGGCTCACACTCGACTCGCGCGACAAGGAAAGAGTACGACCGTACCAAGAGTCTGTACGGTATACCAGAAGAGTCGGGCTGGTCGATTCCTATGCCTGCTATACACTCTGCGCAGACGCGGAACAACGTGCACGCGGTGTTCTACACGCTCGCATATGCTGGCAATGGTAATGGTTCACAAGAGGCCGCCGATGCTGAAATCGAGTTCCACAAGGATGATTACCAATACGATTCGTTCTCATCGGACAGGAACTTCTCCGATAGAGCTTTCTCGGACAGGACCGCGACTATGATGACAGATGACACACGACTCAACAGTAACATGGGCGAGCTCGCAATGAAGCTTGACAGTCTGGACGATTTCTTTGACGACGACGACAAGTCTGTCAGCGAAACGCTCGACTCCAATGGCAGACGCCGATATCCCAGCGCTCTGATCGAAGAGCGTGAGAACGTATACGACCAGGAAGCTCTGCCCATTCTGCACCACTCACTCCAACGAAACGTCAGCGTTGCATCGTTCCAGAAGAGCTTCGTGGAACCGCGCTATCCGTCTACAAGCCCCGTCATCATGAACCCAGGAGCATTTGCCCAAGACACAGCTCGACCGCGCGTGCACAACCGATCGATAACATCACCGGCAATCCCACTGAACAACCACACCCCGACTCGGCTAGATCACAACTATCGCTCCGGCGACGACACTGGCGACGAGCTCTTCTCGGACGATGAGCTTCATATGAGTCGTGCGCAGACTGCAGATGACATGCGAGGCGCCAACGCCATGAACCAAACCGTGAAGCCAGGCGGTGGCGGTGGAATCAAGACAGGCTGGCGGAACGGGCTGCGAAGACTCACAAGCAATTCTGGAAATAAGGAGGCCAGGGACGCGATCAGGGGACAAGCGGCAAGCTATGGTAATCCGCTGGCCAAGAGCCCGAAGGTGCCGAAAGTACCCACCGCTTGGCTGAGCCCAGCGAGCGCGGAACCTTGAGAATGAAGGAAGGAGTAATATGAGGAGAGAGAGATTCAATCCAGGCGTTTGAAGGGAATCACGGCGGCAGTGTACTTTTATCAACACCCCAAAAAAGTTGTAAGCTGTTTGTGATGGGACGCGAGCAGGGACGGAGCATTGGCTTTGTTGTTTTGGTGATGAGGGACGGAGAAACGGCGTGTGTAAAACTATATACTCATCTGATACCCACGGAGAATTCAGTACGTTTTTGAGGCACATGACTTCTTGTTTTACGTGAAGTGCCACTTGCCCTTGCTTCATACACTTTCGACGTATCTGCTCTTAAGGTCGCCCACGATTTTAGCCTGCGCCACTCCCTTCTCAGCCCAGTTAACGACTTTCATCTCTTCAGCGCCGAGAATCTCAAACACCACATCAGCCACCGCAATCTTGATCCGTGGGTAAGGATTCGTTGCAAGCATGCTCAGAAGTTTCTTCACCACTTCGCCTCGAATGCCCTCTACTTCCGCCAGGCCTCTGTAGGTATTCACGGCTGCGAGCAGCTTCGGCACGTCGGAGCTCTTGTGGTGTGATTTCTGCACGGTAGATAAGAGCGTGCGCCATTTGAAGCTTGTCTGTCCACTGGCGAGCTGTTGTGGGATGCGCATGTCGAGGAGGAAGGACAGGAGGTCGAGGGCGGGGAGCATGAGGTTTGTGGCGTTGGGGGTGGAGGATGAGAGGATGTCGCGGAGGATTTCGGAGAAGGTTGTTAGGATGGCGTGGAGGTGTTGTGTTTCTGCTGAGGCGCAGAAGTCGGTGATTACTTCGCGGGAGGCTTGGAGGAGGGATTCGCCGCTGATGCCGGCGCAGGAGATGGCGCCTTCTATTAGGGCGCGGCGAGCCCAGGTTTGGCTGTTGGGGTCGAAGATAGGACGAAGAGCGGAGCGTAGGTAGGTTTTGCTGTTGATGTTGTCGTGGTCTTGGACGTGGTAGTCGGGAGGAAGATATTGTTGTCTGCATGCAGCGGCACGGCCACGAACGCGGTCGAGTTTCTCCAACGATAGTCGAAGAGTGTCTGATAACAAGATTTGGCATTGCTCATTCTGCAAGTTGAGGAGATCTAGCGAAAGCAGGCTCGAGGTGCACGTCAGGGCTTGGAGGCGAACCAGCGAACCGACATCACCGCGCTCGTCGATTGTATAATCTGTCAAGCCAGTGTGAAGGGCTTGAATCATGATCGTAAGCGGTTCTGTTTCGCAATATGACTTAGCATCCAGGTCTTGGATCACGAGATGCAGCGCTCGTAGCCCGACGATGCGCCAGTCGACGCTGGTCACTGTAACGAGATTTGACAGTATCGATATCGACAGAGCAGCTTCTTCGGTGGTGAGCCCTTGTCCGTACTGAACGGTGATCGCGCCAAGCGCGATAGCCCTTCCAGCGCCAGACAAGACAACCTTTGAGCTATCGGCAGCCACTGCTGCGCCCAGCGATTGAAGGTCGAGGCAATTCGATACCTGAGCTGTGAGCGTAGTCAATCTGCTCACCTGCTTGACCATGGCAGGCACAACTTGGAGAATTGATCTCTCGTGACGGGCAAGTAGTCGTCCCACGACGCTCTCAATATCGCGCAAGCTCAAGACGCTCTCGCCAACATGATTCTCAGCGTAATCGCTTTCGTGACGGCACACGCCGGTGATCAGTTTTGCAATGGCAACTGGAAGCTCCGATTTGAGCGTCCTTGGGTTGAAGTCAACTTGCAAGATACCACAGGCTTGTATCGACTGCCAGCAATGGCGATGCACGGTCTCCTGATTGCTTGTGCTCGTCGGCAAGTCCAATAAATTGGACAATGAGCAAATGATGCCGTGCATGGACTCGATGTCTGTATTTTCGAGCCCCGCAAGCAATCGCTCAGCAATATGTGTCTGGCTTCCAATATCACCTGCAATAGTAACGAAGTTGGCCAAGGAAGATGCTGCAGCTTCCCGTGAGACGACATCGACTGAACTGAGACCTCTCCATCCGATCAAACCATCAACTAGAGCTTCCCAGTACACGCGATCCAGAGACGCGGCCTTGCCGGCAACATCGATGAGACCTCTCTTCCGCAGACCAACGGCTTGGTAATCGACGATTTGGACGATAGCGATACCTTCAGTAACCTGGTTTGGATGGCGGCCAATCAGCTCTTGCAAGGCTGCCGAGGAGCCTCGTCGAATGTTGCCGGCTGGATCGAGGCAGGCTGAAAGTAGAAGTTGGACTGCCATGACCTGGATGACTGTCGCCTGATTTGATGAGCTGGCTGCGGATCGCAAGTCCTTCATGTCCACGGACAGAAGCTCATCAGACGTGTACCTTCGGGACAGCGACCAGATGCCAAAGTTTGCCGCGTCGCGCACGTTTGTACCCACGCTGCTGCCTGTTGCTGTACGTTGCTCGAAGTTGAGCGCAGACACTAGCGCGTTGAGTATGTCGAGTAGCTGCGAAGGCGATGCTGAGCGTTTGAAGAGTGCGTGTGAGAGCGTGAGTGTGAGACCATGCCACTTTAAGGCATTGACAGTCTGGTAGTCGATACCAACCGTACTCCGGGGTATGTCCTCCTTGAATGTGTCCAGTACTGCCTGGATGACTTCATGTCCCATTTCTGGCTCAAGCTCGGAGATGATGAGACTGATGGCTTTAGCGGCTGCATATCTCACAGGGGTATCTCGATCACCTAGAGATTGAAGGAGGTGGTCAATGACATCTTCTAGCACACTGGTTGTCTCGAGAAAGCTGAGAAGAGAGCCAGACATAGACGGTAGCCGCAGTGTCAGTATGGCGATGTTTCGGAAAATCTTGACAATGAGCTTCTTGCCAACCGCATTCTCAGTAACAGGTGATGTGCTCCCATCCTGAGACAATTTCTCGCATGCACGATAGATCTCCGGTAACACGTGGCTCACGTCCGCAGAAGTTGCAATACCTGCGAGGAAACGCAGTGGACCGAGCTGCTGGTATACGCTCACCAGTGACTCGGCGGATGGTGTCAATCTTGCAACAGCATCATTCACCAGTGAATCTGCAAGTCGAAACCTTTGCATGTCAGGTCTCGTCGCGAGTCGCACAAGCATTGCTGCCGCTGCATCCTGCGCTTTAGTTGATGCAGACAAATGTGTTGCGCCGACTTGTATAACACGCTGTGCAATTGTGGGCAAGTCAGTATGCAGTGACATGCGTGCTGTCTGGCTTTCAGCTCGTGCAGGTCTGGCAGAGATGGACGCCAGGTCGAACGGTGTCAGCAGGAGATGCGAGAGCCATAGTAGCAGAACATAAGGCACTTTCCAGCTGACCTCGTCGCCGCCCTCGTTGAATGTCACATCCTCCAACGTGGTCAAGATAGGGTCCAGATAGCGTGGCTCATTGTTGAAGAAGCCCACAATCACCTTGGCGCCGCGGACCTTACACAAGGTGTAGATGATGGATGACAAAGCCGTCTGGATATCGACATGTTTTGCGGCCTTGCGGGTGTCGGGTTTCAACAGTGCCTCAATGTAGGCCTCGACGATGGGTGGCAACAATGCTTTCAGTTTGGTATCGAGGAGATGAGGCTCGCCTTGGAAGGGTTCGATCTAGGGCGAGCCGTGAGCTATGGCTCTACATAACAGTCTATGGTGTTGAGCATACGAGATTGATGATATAATCAAGGTCCTTTTGGCGTACACGCGAGTGAACTCGGCCATGTGCAGTGTGGCTTGGAACAGGCTTCTTCCACAGTACCTTTTCCAGACACGAGTCGAGGTCTGATAGCAAACCAGCTGAGGCCCTGGCAAGCTTGATATCTTCATCTTCGTCGTTTCCTTCCATCGTGTGCAATGGTACAGTATGTATATTTATGGGTTGATGTGGGATGTCTCATGTCTTGTCACATCTCGAATTCCTTCTCGCTTCGTCCATCCAACGCTCGGCCCCGCGACGCGAACAACACGGCCACTTTACGCGTTCCGTTATCCTTTATTCCACCATTCGAACATCATACCCGAAAACACACACCAATAAACAAGATGCCGGCAGAATACGCCGAATACCTTGCGGCTAATGTGCTCAACGAGCAGCAGCTGGTCTGTTCTATCAACACAACTGCAATGCTTCTCTGAACTAACACTCAAGCAGGTGAGCTACCGCTCGCTGAGCAGAGCCTTGAAGGTTCATGTCAATTTGGCAAAGCAGTATGTATTTGACGCATATACACATCCACGACTTGTGGCTAACCTACTTTCAGGATGCTTTTCGAGTTCCACCAGAAGCAGAACGCAAAGAAGCCTGGCAGCGTGCATGCTACCTACCTCATCACTGGCACTCGCCTGCCGCCAAAATCGCAACAGTCGAACAATGCAGAGTCACAGGATAGCGAAGATGCAGTCATGCAAAGCAGCCCGCCTATACCGAACAGCTCTGCTCCACAAGCTCCCGAGGAAGATGTCGAACCTACCCCCATACGATCCATACTCATCGTGAAAGAGGAGCACCTACAAAAGGCGAAGGCGACTTTTGAGCAGATCACGGGTATACATGTATACAGTCTGGCAGCTGGAGGGCTGAGCGATGTCAATTCATTGACTGAGTGCAACCGCAAGATTGCTGTGGAGTATGCTTCAGAAGATCCACTGCTGGCCTGGAAACAGTACGGCACAATACAGAACCCGAACGTGAAGAGGCGGACACAAAAACGACCACCACCGGCTGCATCGTCACCTGCTACCAAAGAGGCTGCGAAGCCCAAGCCTGTACCTGCGCTCGAGAAACAAGCTTCGAAGGCTTCCAATGACTCTGGACCTGATTCAGCCAAGGCAACGCCTGTGCCAGAGAAGAACACAGACGCCACCAAGAAGAAGACTGCGACTAAACCAGCAACAGTCAAACGTCAGCCGACAGACCTGTTCAAGTCATTTGCAAGAGGAGCCAACAAAGCAAAGGCAGCCTCAGCGGAAAGCTCAGCGGCAGCATCACCAGCAGCGACAACTCCGGCCAAAGAGGATGAGTCTATGGGTGGCATGTCAGATGATGATCCCGACAATCCAATTGAAGACGAAGAAATGGAGGTCGAGGCAGGTAGTGGCAAGTCAAAGAAAGAACGCGAAGCAGACTTGAAGGCCATGATGGACATGGATGATGAGCCTATGGAGGATATGGAGGAGGACACTAACCAAGGTGCCATTGATACTCCCAAGGAGAGCGAAGCAGAAGATTCTCAAGGAGCGAAACAGGAAGAGCCCAAAGAGACTATGACAGTCGAGAACGGCAGGCGTCGCGGCAGGAGAAGAGTCATGAAGAAGAAGACCGTCAAGGATGATGAAGGCTATCTTGGTAAGTCCTTCTCGATTGTAATCCCATTCACCACATATACTAACATTCATGCTATAGTGACAAGAGAGGAGGCAGCATGGGAGTCTTTCTCCGAGGACGAACCTGCTCCCAAGAAAGCCAAGCCCACGCCAGCTCCAGCAGCCAAAGGAGCAAAGAAGGGAGCCGCCAAACCTGGACAAGGCAGCATCACTTCGTTCTTCGGCAAGAAATGAGCATATTCAGCGAACGCAATATAGTGTAAATATACCCCAACATTGCATCTCATCATAGGTCGCGAATCTCGATGCCCAACAAACTTGAAGTAGGGCACAGATATAGCTCATGCCGCCATGAGGTAGCATATTGTGTGCTCTCTACGATATCGCGCATACGATCTAAGTATTTATCGCACTAGACCGGTGATTTGAAAGCTGATTTCTTTTGAGGTGCTTGCAAATCTCTACTATTATCTCAACACCTGGTATTGCTAACATTTTCAGATGTAGTCACTGGCTCGATCGATATTGCCCTCAGGATGTTTCAACTGTACTACAGTAAGTACTCTGATAGTACAACCAGGGATGGGCGGAAAACTCGCTTTACTCGCGCGACCATCCGACCACTCTCAGAAGATCGAGCATTCCACAAAGCGCCTCCCCCTTACATGCGGTCCCTTGCGCACGGCGTCTTCTAAGTACGCAAAGCGCGCGAGTACATTTACAATCGCTCAGTATTAACAATGTCCCATCATTATGCGACGAAGGCTCTGGGTCGAGCCTGGATACCCTCCCCTACAGGTTCACCAAGAATCTTATCTCGCGGCCGCTTCGATGCAGCCCGTCCACGCCAGACTGCCGTTGGTCAAGACCCCTGGTTCCAAGACCTGCGCATCCTCCGCGGACGTTTGATAGAGCGCCTGGGAGTACTACTAGCTCTTTTCATATGCGCCGCATACTTGGTGTGTCATCACGATCAATTTGTTGAGCCTGCCACACAAATATGGACACAATCTCTCCACCGACTGAGACTCGGCGGCTCCCTGCTTCCGTCCTGGAGCCGAGTGGACTGGAGCTCGTATGCCTATGTTTCGTACGCCACTTCGGCAGACCATCTATGCAACTCGGTTATGCTAGCCGAATCGCTGCATCGTCTCGGTGCGAGGCCAGACACGCTCATTCTCTATGCCACGGATCTCACTCCTGATACACAAGCGAACGCTTCCACGGCGCGCCTCCTGCAGCAGGCAACTCAGATGTATGGCGCTCGCGTACAGCCAGTCGAGATGCTCAACAGCCCAAGCAGCAAAGCCGATACAATGTGGTCGCAAGGCTTCACCAAGCTGCTAGCGTTCAACCAGACGAGGTATAAAAAAGTCCTTAGCCTCGATTCTGATGCGACCCTGCTCCAGCCAATGGACGAGCTATTCCTCCTACCAGCAGGATCCAAAGTCGCCATGCCACGAGCATATTGGCTCGAAGACAAGTTGTGCGCGGCGGTGATGCTAGCATCGCCCTCGGAGTTCGAATTCGGACGTATACAAGCGCGTTTGCGAGAGAGCCAGCCGGGAGAGTACGACATGGAGATCATCAACGCTTTGTACGGGGACAGCTGCCTCGTGTTCCCGCACAAGCCCTACCTGCTTCTCACAGGTGAGCTGCGCTCGAAAAGCCACGAAGCGTACCTTGGATCGAAGGAAGAGACATGGGACGTGGACAGCGTGATGAAACAGGCGAAGTACGTCCACTTCTCGGACTTCCCTCTGCCCAAGCCGTGGGTGGGTGCCATGGAGGCTATGAAGTCGGAGCTCATGCCGAGTTGCACAACGCATCCAGGGAAGGAAGCCGGTGAGCTGGACTGTGCTGATAGGAATGCGTGGTTGTGGCTATACAAGGAGTTCCGGGATAGGAGGAAACGCGTTTGTGGTCCGGAGTTTGCTGATTTTGAACGGGTTGAGCAGTATCTTGCGACTCTGCCACCGATGGCGAAGGGTTTAGCGGAGTCTTCAGGTTGATGTGTCTCCGTCTCTCACACAAGCTGGCTATCAAGAGATTTATCAAATGGTATTCATCACGATTTTATCTTTTGAACTGGTCAGTACTCACAGCAGATGAGACAGTCTTAAACGAAAATCATTTTTTCTGTAGTTGAGACTGCACGCATGATTAAGCAACGAGTTATACGTGCCCAACAAGATTGCCAGAGCCCCAAGCTACCTTGCGCAGCCTAATCCACATCAACGCGAGGCTCTCGATTTTTCTGAGCCTGCAACAAAAGCCGCTCAAGGACGCCGCAGCCAGATATAGGCGAAGACACTACATGTATCGCAAGCCAGTCATCTACCACGGGTACTGTCAGCGTCAGGCCACAGCACAGCAGCACAGCCATGCATGCATGCCGCCGATCTCTTCAGCCTTGCAGTGGAACGACAGGCCTACATGCAGCTACCATGGCCTGGAACGTGGTAGAAGTCGAACAGCGAGGCTGCATCTGCAGCATATGACCCACTTTTCATCTCCATGAGGAGAGGACTTCATACACAAATCCTTGACCTGCGCCAGGATGTCGAAGCCCCTGGACGTCACAACAATTATGCGGGTACACTTCGATTGTATTAGAGTACAGTATCCGCGGAATCTGGATCGGCAATGTCAGCTGCTATTGTTCTTCTACCCGATCGCTGTGTGGCCATGCCACATGCGAGTCGCACAGCCAGCACGAGGGAAACGCCATTACAGGAGCGATCGTTGAAAGGTTGATTCACACGTTTCATGCGACAGCACCGCCAATGGCTGCCGCTTTGCGTTGTCAGGAGACTGTCGTGACATACCGGCGCTACAACCAAGTTGGGTTCGCGAGGCTGCATATGACTTTGTCATTGTAGAATTCTTGTGACACCTCAGCCTGATGGACGTTAGTTGCCTGAATGGTTTCAAAATATAAGTTGATCCCATATCCCAAGGCATATGAGGTCCGGCTTCAGCTGTTCACTCTACTACAGAAATTCCTTATGTCTACCAACGGCGTGCCGGCGCGCGACGGGCAGCGCCTTGAATCGGTACCACATCTACCAGCTGGCGAGAACAAAGAAGTGCCTCGTGAACATCCATGGCACTCCCATTCATGGCGAGGAATCCCATATCTTACCTTAGCTTGCATGCTTGTGGGATGCTTGGGAATGGCTGCTTCCCTTGTCATCACCATCAAGGCAGATCGATCCAAAGTCGATACTTGGTCGGTGGCACCCACAGTCTTACTCTCTGTGTGCGCTGCAATCTCTACTATGATGGTACGAGCGGCTTTCAGGTCGGCAACAGACATCTTCTGGTGGAGCTCTGTTTGCTCCAAGCGCGGCGTTGACATGGAAGAGCTGCATGCCATTTGGGACATTGCGTACAACTCAAGATCAATTGTTACACCAAGCTCGTTCAAGGCAAGCCTCCAACCTTTGTTGCTGTCCACTGCATCCTTGGTGTTGCTCATGGCCGCAGTCGGACCACTTCTCCAGCGAGCCATAACCATAGGACTCGACACTCAATCTACAGCTTGGACAGGATCTATCTCCATCCGTCGTGAGCCGATGTGGAACCTCACAACTCAGGGCGGATTGAACGGCGGGTTTGACTGGAATGCTCAGCCGTATGAGGGAACATTTGCTCAAGTCGCAGAAGAACTGCAACAACGCGAACCAATCGTTCTTCCGCAGTCGGGTGATTTGTGTCCAGACAATTCGACCTGCATAACGAGCGTAACAGTAGCGGGTTCCGCCGCTCTTGCACCGATTCCTCGATGTCTTCGGCAAATATTACATCACTCAAACCAGCTAGAAGGCTGGCCATCGTAAATGCTGACGACCACTATTGTCCGTCCACTGGATCCCATGCCGACCGTGTCGATGAAGGCGACCTATACTGCACTGTACTGGAAACCCGCTTCCAACTCGAGTTTATGCAGATTTACCCTCCAAACACAGATCATGCGGATGGGTCGGACCCACAGTATGACGACCCTGAAGACCTGGGACTAGATCAACGTTTACCTCCGACAGTTTTGGGCTACAGAAGCTACATACGACGAGACATAGACACAGACACCATAAGTGTACGGAACTGTAACTTCGCTACTGCTTTCGTGAGCCTGCCGATACAGATTACGAATCGCATCGTCGTCACCCTGCTATCGTCACGCACAGATCCTCAAAACAAATCGATAGATCC
>Ga0265797_10003009_pt1 | contig 27481 bp, 19 predicted proteins | sample P2T30metagenome_FD_192433 | JGI IMG/M metagenome (GOLD analysis project Ga0265797, IMG submission 192433) | Plant litter microbial communities from East Loma Ridge, Irvine, California - P2 T30 | ecosystem: Environmental > Terrestrial > Plant litter > Unclassified | place: USA: California... | reverse complement strand
GACCCGCACCGCGCCTCCGGTGGTCACCGCGCCCGTCGCACGGCCGACGTCGACGTCAGGGGGTGAGCACCTCGGGGCTGCCCACCGCGCCCGCCGGCATCTCGGCCGCGAGACGGTTCGCCTCGGTGATGAGGGTCTCGACGATCTCGGACTCGGGGACCGTCTTGATGACCTCGCCCTTGACGAAGATCTGGCCCTTGCCGTTGCCCGACGCCACGCCCAGGTCGGCGTCGCGCGCCTCGCCGGGACCGTTCACGACGCAGCCCATGACCGCGACGCGCAGCGGGACCGTCATGCCCTCGAGGCCCGAGGTCACGTCGTTCGCGAGCTTGTAGACGTCGACCTGCGCGCGGCCGCAGCTCGGGCAGCTGACGATCTCGAGGCGGCGCTCCCGGAGGTTCAGCGACTCCAGGATCTGCAGGCCGACCTTCACCTCTTGGGCAGGCGGGGCGCTGAGGCTCACCCGGATCGTGTCGCCGATGCCCTCGCCGAGCAGGATGCCGAACGCGGTCGAGCTCTTGATCGTGCCCTGGAACTCGGGACCGGCCTCGGTGACGCCGAGGTGCAGCGGCCAGTCCCCGCGCTCGGCGAGCTGCCGGTACGCCTTCACCATGACGATGGGGTCGTTGTGCTTGACCGAGATCTTGAAGTCGTGGAAGTCGTGCTCCTCGAAGAGCGAGGCCTCCCACACCGCCGACTCGACGAGCGCCTCGGGCGTCGCCTTGCCGTACTTCTGCAGCAGGCTCGGCTCGAGCGAGCCCGCGTTGACGCCGATGCGCAGGCTGACGCCCGCCGCCTTCGCCGCCGCCGCGATCTTGCCCACCTGGTCGTCGAACTTGCGGATGTTGCCCGGGTTCACGCGGACCGCCGCGCACCCGGCGTCGATCGCCGCATAGACGTAGTTCGGCTGGAAGTGGATGTCGGCGATGACGGGGATCTGGCTCTTCTTCGCGATGATCGGCAGCGCCTCGGCGTCGTCGCGGCTGGGCACCGCGACGCGCACGATGTCGCAGCCGGAGGCGGTGAGCTCGGCGATCTGCTGCAGGGTCGCGTTGATGTTCGTCGTCGGCGTCGTCGTCATCGACTGGACGCTCACGCGGGCGTCACCACCGACGAGCACCTTGCCGACCTTGATCTGCCGGGACTTGCGTCGGGGCGCCAGGACTTCGGGGACCTTGGGCATACCTAGATTCACTGCGGGCACCTGGTCATCGTATGCCCGACGAGCTGGGGCCGGGGTCAGCCGAAGACGTCGACCGGGTTCACGATGTCGGCGTAGATGAGCAGCGCGCTCATGCCGCCGAGCGCGATGACGACGGCGAAGGTCAGCGGGATCACCTTGGCCGTGTCGATCGGCCCGGGATCGGGACGACGGAAGAGCTTGGCGAAGCCGCGCCGCACCGCCTCGATCAGGGCGCCCAGCACGTGCCCGCCGTCGAGCGGCATGAGAGGGATCAGGTTGAAGACGAAGAGCGCCACGTTGAGGCTCGCGAGCAGGCCCACCAGGTAGCCCGCCCGGTCGAGCAGGGGCACCGCGTCGAGGCTCGCCACCTCGCCCGCCATGCGGCCCACGCCGACGACGCTGATCGGACCGTCCGCCGCCCGCTCGCCGCCGCCGAACGCGGCATCGGCCACGCCGACGAGGCGCTGCGGCAGGTGCAGGACGAGGTCCACGACGTGCACCACGTTGTCGCCCACCGCGGGCAGCACCTCGGTCACCGGACGCCGCACCGTCTCGGTCGCGAAGTTCACGCCCACGAAGCCGACCTCACGGGTCACCGGCGCACCGTCCTCGCCCTCGACGACACGACCCGCGTCGTCGGTGACGTACCGCTCGCTGAGGGCCGGCGTGAGCGTCGTCGTCCGCTCCGCGCCGTCACGGACGTAGACCACCTCGAGCGGTTCGTCCGCGGCACCGCGCAGGACGCCCGTCACCTGGTCGCCGTCGGTCACCGTCTCGCCGTCGATCGAGACCAGCCGGTCCCCGGGCAGCAGGCCGGCCGCCGCGGCGGGCGCCTCGGGCGCGTCGGCCGGGCAGCTCGTCGCCGTCGACCCCGCCGGCAGCACGCACTCCGAGACGAGTCCGAGCGTCGTGCTCGGCTGCGCCACGCCGATGCCGCACAGCAGCACCCCGTAGAGGACCACCGCGATGAGCAGGTTCATGACCGGCCCGCCGAGCATGATGACGATCCGCTTCGCGACCGGCAGGCGGTAGAAGGTGCGCTCCTCGTCGCCCGGATCGATCGTGTCCGCGCTCGCCGTGCGGGCGTCCTGCACGAGGGTCTGGAAGAACCCGGTGCTCGAGTTCCGCGCCGAGCCGCCGCCCTTCGCGGGCGGGAACATGCCCGCCATCGAGATGTAGCCGCCGAGCGGCACCGCCTTCACGCCGTACTCCGTCTCGCCCCGACGCCGCGAGAACAGCGTCGGACCGAAGCCGATCATGTACTGGCCGACCTTCACCCCGAAGCGCTTGGCGGGCACCAGGTGGCCCACCTCGTGCAGGGCGATGGAGACGGCGAGGCCGACGACCATCACGAGGACGCCGACGACGAAGAGCAGGGCTGCGGTCACCCGAGGATGGTAGCGGCGGGCCGCCGGGAGCGGGCCGCGTCCTCGCCCTGGCGGTGCTGGGAACCGGGGCGCGACTCCGGCCCCCAGGCCCGCCTGCCGCCGGCGGCGGTCAGCGGGACAGCAGCGCGTCCGCCTCGCGGCGGGCCCACCGCTCGGCCTCGAGGACTCCCTCGAGCGTCGCCTCGCCGCGATCGTGGCGGTCCACGACCTCGCGGACCGTGTCGAGGATGCCGAGGTACGTGCCACGCCCCTCGTGGAACGCGAGCACCGCCTGCTCGTTCGCCGCGTTGAACACCGCCGGGACGGTGCCCCCGGCCCGACCCACCTGCTTCGCCAGCTGCACCGCGGGGAACGCCGCGTCGTCGAGGGGCTCGAACGTCCACGTCGAGGCCGTCGTCCAGTCCAGCGGGACGCCGACGCCGGGCACCCGGTCCGGCCAGCCGAGGCCCAACGAGATCGGCAGGCGCATGTCGGGCGGCGACGCCTGCGCGATCGTCGAGCCGTCGACGAACTCGACCATGCTGTGCACGATCGACTGCGGGTGCACGGTCACGACGATGTCGTCGTAGTCGACGTCGAAGAGCAGGTGCGCCTCGATCACCTCGAGGCCCTTGTTCACCAGCGTCGACGAGTTCGTCGTGACGACGACGCCCATGTCCCACGTCGGGTGGGCCAGGGCCTCGGCCGGCGTGACCGACCCGAGCGACTCCCGCGAGCGCCCCCGGAACGGGCCCCCGGAGGCGGTGAGCACGAGACGACGGACCTCGCGCTCCGACCCCGCCCGCAGCGCCTGCGCGATGGCGCTGTGCTCGCTGTCGACGGGCACGATCTGGCCGGGCGCCGCCGCGTCGCGGACGAGGTCGCCGCCGACGATGAGGCTCTCCTTGTTCGCCAGGGCGAGGGTGGCGCCGCTCTCGAGCGCGGCGAGGGTCGGGGCGAGGCCCACCGAACCGGTGATGCCGTTGAGGACGACGTCCGCCTGGACGTCGCGCACGAGGGCGACGCTCTCGTCGGTGCCGAGCGCGACGTGCTCGACCCCGTGGCGGGCCGCCTGCTCGGTGACGAGCTCGCGGTTCGTGCCGGCCGTCAGGCCGACGACCTCGAACAGGTCGGGGTGGCGGCCGATCACGTCGAGCGCCTGCACCCCGATGGAGCCCGTCGACCCGAGCAGGACCACCCGTCGCATCAGGAGACCGCGAGGATGTCGATGACGAACACGAGCGTGTCCGTGCCCTCGATGCCGGCGCTCGGCTGGCCCTGCTCGCCGTAGCCCTCGCTCGGCGGGATCACGACGAGCACCTGGGAGCCGACGGTCTGGCCGATCATCGCCTTCGCGAAGCCCGGGACGACCTGGTCCGTGCTGAACGGCGTCGGGGTGCCGCGACCCCAGCTCTGGTCGAAGACCTCGCCGGTGCGCCAGTTCACGCCCTGGTACTGGACGGTCACGTTGGCAGGATCGGGCACGACCTCGCCGTCGCCCTTCTTGAGGGTCGCGATCTGCAGCTCGGCGGGCGGGTCGGTCGGCGGGATCGTCACGGTGGGCTGGCCGTCGTCGGCGAGCTCGACGGTGGGCAGGCCCTCCTGCACCGGCTGGTCCTCCCCCGTGGCGCGCGTCGGCACGACCGACTGCACGTCGGCGACGATGACGACCGCCTTGACGTCGGCGTCGCTGCCCGTGGCGCCCGTGGGGGTCATGTCCTCGGCGGAGACGACCGTCGCGGTGCGGCTGCCGACGGGCACGCAGTTGACGGCGGCGACGATGCCGGGGACCCACAGGCTCTCGTCGACGGTGATCTGCGTGGCCGCGCTGCCGTCGTAGCCGGTGGACGTGATCTCGTCGCCCGTCTCGGCGTCGTAGATGCTCACGGCGATGTTCACGACGTCGCCGGCCCCGACCTCGTCGCCGTCGCCCTCGGTGACGACCGTGCGCTGGGTGTCCTCGACCTCGAGGGGCGCGTCGAACGCGACCGTCGGGGCGGCACCGGCGTCACCGGTCACGTCGACCGCGTCCGAGAGCGACCCGGGCTCGGGGCACGTCGCCTGCGCGGTCTGCGCGGCGGGGTCGGTGGCGGGCCCGGAGGCGTCGTCGCCGGGGTCGCCCGACGTGCAGGCGGCCAGGGACACGAGCAGGACGGGCACGGCGAGGAGGGACGTGGTGCGGCGCATGGAGGACTCTCGATCAGCTCGGGGACCCGACCAGTGTGCCCCACGAGCGCCGCGCCGCGCTGGGCGTGGGCTCAGCCGGCCCCGCCCGTCGCACCCCCGCCGCCCGCGCCCTCGCCCTCGTCGCCCGCACCCTCGCCCGCGTCGCGCACGACCACGGTCGGCTCGTGGTGGACGGGGAACGCGACGGACGCCGCGATGAAGCACTTGCGGCTCGCCTCGGCGTGCAGCTCCCCCGCACGCTGCACCATGGACGCGTCCGCCACGGTCACCCGCGGTCGGAGCGTCGCCGAGGTGAAGGCGCCCCCGCCGTCGGCGGCCTGCGACATCGAGCCGACCGCGGCGTCCTCGTACGCCGTCACGACGACGCCCGCGCTCGCCGCCACGTGCAGGTAGCTGAGCAGGTGGCACTCCGCGAGCGCCGCGAGCAGGAGCTCCTCGGGGTTCCAGCGGTCCGCGTCGCCGTGGAAGGTCCGGTCCGCCGACCCCTCGACGTCGTGGCGCTTGCCGGGCGCGCTGAGGACCGCGTCGCGACCGTAGGAGCGGTACGAGGTCGTCCCCGCCCCGCGGGCCCCCGTCCAGCGCAGGTCGACGGCGTAGTGGTGGTCGAACACGGGGCCTCCTCGGGGCGCGGCGACGGGGACGGACCGGGGCGCGGGCGGCACCGGGCGCGTTGCTACGCTCCCCATCATGACCGACCGGAGCCGCACGTCGACCACGCCCGCCCCCCGCCACCCGCTCGACGCCTCCGGCAGCGTGGAACTGGCCGTGCTCGAGCGCTCCGGGCTCGACGAGAGCCGGCACCTCGGCGCGGGCGTCGTCGTCGACCCCGACGGGCGCGTGCTCCGCACGCTCGGCGACGCGACCGCCAGCATCTACCCGAGGTCGTGCCTCAAGCCCCTGCAGGCCCTCGCCGTGCTGCGACAGGGCGTGCGCCTCGACGGGCCGGAGGCGGTGCTCGCCACGGCCAGCCACTCCGGCACGGACGCGCACCAGCGGGTCGTCACCGCGGTGCTCGAGCGCTCCGGACACGTCGAGGACGACCTGCTCTGCCCGCCCGACCGCCCGTCGGACCGGGAGTCGGCACGGACGGCCGACGCGCCGCGTCGCCTCGCCATGAACTGCTCGGGCAAGCACGCGGCGTTCCTGCTCGCCAGCGAGCACGCCGGCTGGGACCCGATGACGTACACGGCCCTCGACCATCCCCTGCAGCACGCCGTCCGCGAGACCGTCGCCGACCTCACCGGCGAGCTCGTCGACCACGCCGGCGTCGACGGCTGTGGGGCCCCGGTGTTCGCCACGACCCTCGTCGGCCTCGCCCGCGGGATCTCGCGCGTCACGGGCGCCGTCGACCGGGGCGACGACGAGCACGCCGCCCACCTCGTCCGCGCCGTGCTCGCCGACGCCTGGGCCCTCGACGGTCCGGGACGCGCCAACACCGTCACCATCGACGAGCTCGGCGTGCTCGCCAAGCTCGGTGCGGAGGGCGTCATGGTCATGGGCACGACCGCGGGCACCGCCGTCGCCGTCAAGGTGCTCGACGGCAACCTGCGCGCCGCGACGCTCGTCGCCCTGCAGCTGCTCGCCGACGAGGGCGTCGTCGACGCCCGGGCGGTCGCCCGCGTCCAGGAGCGGACCACCGAGCGCGTGCTCGGCGGCGGCGTGCCCGTCGGTCGACTGCGCCTCGGCGCGGGGCTCGCCGCCGCCTGACGCCGCCCCGGCAGCCCCGACGGCCCCGATGGGGGCGCGCGTCACGCCGCACCCCGGTCCCGCTCACCCGGGAAGACCGGGACCAGCGGCACCCGCTCCCCCGGGCTGCCCGCGCGACGCGCCCACGCCGTACCGGTCGACTCGACCACCACGAGCGTGCCGCCGGAGCCGGCCGCCTCGGCCAGCGAGCCGGCGCGACGGACGCGGGGCGCACCTCCGGACCACGGCGCCTGGTCGGCCCAGGCCCGGGCCCACGCCCGGGCGACCACCGGAGGCGCGACCACCGTGACCTGCTCGTCGCACGGGACGCAGAGCGGACCGTCGTCGAGGAGCAGCCCCTCGGCCGTCCGCACGGGGCCGTGGCCGAGCACCACGACGCCCGTCGGCGGCGGCAGCGGACGACGCCTCGCCGCCGCGAGCTCCGCCGCCGTCGCCGGGAAGGACCGGCCCAGACGTTCGCGGGCGGTCCGACGGGCAGCGGCCTCCGCCTCGTCGTCCACCAGGGCGGCGGGAGGCTCCCGTCGCGCCCGGAGGCGCCCCAGGGGCCAGCGGCGGCGCGTCGAGGAGGGCGAGGTCGCGAGGGCGGTGGCGTCGGTCACGGGACCAGCACACCGTTCCCCGCCGGCGCCCACCACCGCACGGGCCCTGCCCGTGGAGGAGCGGGCCCGGCACGAGGCGGTGGAGGACCTGTCGCAGGGCGGGCGGGCGGCCCGCGGACCGCAGGACCCGGACCCGGGCCCGAGCCCCGGACCCCTGACGGAGCCCGGAGCCCGGCCGGTCCGCCTAGAGGACCACGAAGAACTGCTCGCCGATGTCGACGCGGCCACCGCGGTGCACGCGCACCCTCGTGCCGGGCTGGACCCGGCGGGGGGCCTCGTCGCCGTGCCGCACCGCCGTCCCGTTGCCCGACCAGCGGTCGCTCACCCAGAGCTGGCCCGAGTCCTGCCCGAACTCCAGGTGCGTCTTCGACACCGACTTGCCCGGGTCGACGATGCGCACGACCTCGTCGAACGTCTCACCGGGCTGCACGACGGGCGCGCGACCGAGCAGGCCGGAGCCCGAGATCGTCACCGTCTCGCCGGTGCTGAACTGCAGTCGGTACTCCACGCCCCAGGGCCGGCGGGCCACGATGCGCGTCTCGTCGACGTCGTCGTCCTCGTCCGGGCGTGCCTGCTGCCAGGACGGGTCGGGACGTCCCGCGCCGGCCCACGGGCTCGCCCCGCCGGCACGCGCCGGCACCTCGGCGGGGGGCTGGTCCCGGTGCCCGGTCGCCGGAGCGGGCGGCGCACCAGGAGCGGTCGCCGGGGCGGCCCACGACGAGGGCGCCGCCGGCGCGGACCCCGGCGGCAGCGGCGGACGCGCGGTCCCCGGCGCGTCGCCGACCGGGGAGCCGCCGACCCGGGAGCCGCCGTCCGAGGACGTGGCGCCGCGAGGGCCCAGCGCCGCGGCCGCCCGCTCGGCGGCCTCCGCGGCGGCCAGGGCGTCCCGCGACGGCGTCGAGGACCCGGGCAGGACGAGGGGCGGTGGCGGACCGACGTCGACGCGGGCACGGCGACCGCGACGCCGCCACGGCCCCGCACCGGTCGACGTGGTCTCCTCGCCCCGGTGGGCACCCGGGTGCTGTGGCGCACTCGGTGCCGGTGCCGGTGCCGGCGGGACGTCGGACGAGCGGCCCGGGCCGTCGATGCCGCGCTCGGACGGGTCGCGGTGCCCGTCGTCGGGCGCGGGAACGTCGTGGTGGGTGGCGCTGGCGTCGCGGCTGACGCCGGTGGTGCCGTCGGCGTCGCGGGCGGTGCCGGTGGTGCCGGCGTCGCGGCTGGCGCCGGTGGTGCCGGCGTCGCGGCTGACGCCGGTGGTGCCGGCGGCGTCGCGGCCGGCGGCGACGCCTCCGGTCGTGGCCTCGTCGGGTCCGCCGTCCGACGCTGCGGCACGCGTCGCCACCGGCGGCACCCAGGTCGGCGGCAACGGCGCGACGGGACCCGTGAAGGACCGGGCGACGGACTGCACGACCGCGCCGCACTCGCCGCAGAAGATGTCGTCCTCGTCGAGAAGGGCCCCGCACTGGCCGCAGCGCTCGGCGACGGTCGCGGTCCCGTCCGCCGGCGGCTCGACGAGCGGTGCCGGCCCGCTCGTGCCGTCCCCGGCACCCGGCAGGGGCGGGGCCACGGCGAGGTCGGGCAGGGGGACGACGGTGGCGGTGTCACCGGGACCGGCGACGTCGTCACGGTGGGCCCGTGCGGTCGTCCCGGCACGCGACGCGGCTCCGTCCGCCGCCGGTCCGTCGGTCGTGGGCTGGGACGAGGGGTCGACGTCCTCCGAGCGGCCCGAGGGGTCGGTCGTCACGGAGTCCACGGGCGCCGGGTGCTGCGACTCCGCTGCTGCGGCGCTGTCGCCGGGCGCCGCGTGGTCCGCGACGTCGTCGTCGCGGCCGTCCCCTCGGACCGGGGCCGTTCGCACGTCGGCACCGGTCCGTGCGTCCGCCCTGGACTGCGCGTCGTCTCCGGCAGCGCCCTCGACACCGGCAGGCGCGTCCGCTCCGGCCGGCTCGTCGACACTGGTCGGCGCGTCCGCACTGACCGGCACGTCGGGGCTGCTCGGCGAGTCCGCACCGATCGGCGGGTCCGGGACCGGGAGAGGCGCGATCGACGCCGTCCAGAGCGGCGCGGACGTCGGACGGGGAGCGTCGTCGTGGATGAGCGGCGGCCTCAGGGGCGAGGCGTCGCGGGTCGGCGTCGCGGGGCGGACGCTGCTCCGCGGAGAGGGGGCGTCGCCCTCGTCGGTCGTGCCGGGCAGCCGTGGCGGCGGCCAGTCCAGCGGTCCGGACGGGCGCGGGGCCTCGTCGACGCCGTCGGCGCCCGGACGCTCGGCACCCTCACGCTCGTCACCCTCACGCTCGTCACCCTGACGCTCGTCGCCCTGACGCTGGTCGTCCTGACGCTCGTCGCCCGCCGGTGGGTGGTCCGCAGGTGCGGTCGCCAGCGGGCCCCGGTCTCCCACCCACCACGGCTCGACGTCGGGTCGCAGGTCGCGGCGCTGCTGCCACGACGGTGGTGCCGGAGGCGCGCCGTGCGGGGCCCCGTGCGTCCCGTCCGCCCCGTGCGACGCCTCGTGCGGGTGCGCCGCGCGCCGCGCGGCGGCGACGTCGGCGGCCGTGATCGTGCGCCCGCAGTGTCCGCAGATCATCGCCCCCGAGGGGAGCGGGCTGGAGCAGGTCGGGCAGGTGATCACAAGGGTCCTCAACGTCTCGGTCGCTTCGCCCCATCGTAGACGCGGAGGCTCCGGAGGGAGACCGCGGCCTTCAGCCGCTGCCACCGTGTGAGCGGCGCGGTGAGCGAACGGCGCATCTCGAGCACGGCCGTCCACACCCGGTCGGCGTCCTCCGTGGGCGGCACGTCGGGCGAGAAGACGGCGCGGTCGGCGATCCGGGCGAGCACGACGGGACGCTGTCCGCCGACGGTCGTCGCGATCTCGTGCCTCGTCCCGGAGGCCGGCAGGGGGATGCCCACGTCGCGCACGGCGTCCTCGAACTCCTGCCAGCCCCCGGCGATGCGGGCGGCGGTGTCCGGGCGGGCGCGTCGTCGACGTCGGCGTCGGGCCTTCGCGGCGACGATGCCCAGGAAGGGCGCGGCGAGGAGGGCGAGCACGAGGAGCACCCCGCCGGCCACGCGGAGCACGGCGAGCAGGACGGTCAGCCAGGCCGGCGGTTCGTCCGGCGTCTCCCGGTCGGTCTGCGGCGGCGACTGCTGGTCGCGCAGCTGCGGCTCCTGCGGAGGCGGTTGCACGACGGACTCGGGGCGACTGACCTGCGTCGGGTCCTGGACGAGGTCCTCGGGGACCGGGCGCTCCTCCGGGTTCGGGTCGACGGCGACCCAGCCCGCCCCGGCCGTGTCGACCTCGATCCATGCGGTGACGGACCCGCCCCGCACGATGCCCGCCGCGGCGTCGACGGGGTCGCCGAGGGCCGGGTCGAAGCCCATGACGACCCGCGCGGGGAAGCCGACCTCGTCGGCGAGCAGCGCCGCCGCGGTGGCGTACTGCTCGGCGTCGCCGATCATCACCGGGTCGTCGAAGAGCTGCGCGACGCGGTCGGCACCGTGACCGGAGCGGCTGACGGGCTCGTCGGCGCCGACGCCGTGGCTCACGTAGCCGTCCCGGCGGAGGGCGGCGAGCACGGCCACGAGCCGCTCCCCCGGCGTGTCGGCGTCGGCGGCGCCGACGGCGTCGCGGACGGCCTGGCGCACCTGCTCGGGGACCTCCCGGGGCGCGGGCACGGTCGCCGGTCCGGGGGTCGCCGCCTCGAGGTCGCCCTCGTCGGGGGTCGGGGGCAGCACGGCCTCGAGCCGGTAGTCGTCGCCCGGGGCGAGCCCGCCGAGGACCGCCGCCGTCCCGGTGACGTCGTTGTAGGCGAAGCCGTCCCGGAGGTCGGCCGCGTCCTCCCCGGTGAAGCCGATCGTCTCGAGCTGGCCGACGGTGGGCACCCACACGCTGGACCAGTCCCCGAGCGAGACGTCGACGGCGACGGGCGCACCTGCGGTCCCCGACTGGTCGACGCCGACGGCGACGCGCTCGAAGGTGCCGGACTCGCTCGCCACGGCGGCACTGCCGACGGTCCACGACACGCCGTCCCAGGTGTCCATGGTGGCGAGCCGCACGAGGGCGCCCTCGGGGAGCCCGGTCACCGTGAAGAGCTCACGGTCGACGACGGGCTCCTTCTGGTACTCCCGGAACCGGGTGAGCGGCGACACCTGGTCGCGGGGGTCGAAGGGCTGCTCGACGGCGTCCCGGGCGACCTGGCGCGGTGCGGCCGGCGGCGCCAGGAGGACCGCGCCGACCGCGACGGCGCCGGCGAGGAGCACGGTGCCCGAGGCTCCGGCGGCGGCCCGGAGCGCCGCGGCGGAGTGTCCCGTCCCCGCGGCGCGGCCGCCCGGCACGGCCCCGGTGAGGGCGTCGAGCGCGACGCGGCGCCGGTGCAGCCGCCACCAGGTCGTCCAGGTGACGAGCACGACGACGAGGGCGACGCCCGTGACGGACGGGAGGAACGCCTCCGAGGGTCCGACCACGAGGCCGGCGGTCCAGGTGACCACCGCCGGGACGACGCCGAGCTCGCCGCGTCGCGTGCGGAGCGCCACGGTGACGCCGACGACGGTGCCGACGAGCAGGAGGACGAAGACGGGGACGAGGAGCGCCTGGTAGGCACCGACGGGCAGGGAGACGGTGAGCAGCTGCTTCCAGCCGAGCGCGGTCCCGGCGACCAGGTCGAGCAGGCCGCGGGGCGTCGGCAGGACGCCGGCGAGCGCCCGTCCCGGGACGGCCAGCGGGACGCCGAGGACGAGGAACGCCGCGAGGGTCGCCAGCGCGACGACCGCGGCCCGCCAGCGCCACCGCGCCCCGGCGACCGCCAGCAGGGTCCCGACCACGACGGTCGCGACGGCGAGGAGGACGAACTCCGCCGTCGCGTGCACCGGCCACCAGGTGACCGCCCCGACGCCCTGGGCGAGCGCGACCAGGGCGCCGACGACGAGCGTCGTCGCCGCCGACGGGCCGGAGGTGCGCGACCGTCGGGCACGCCGGCCGCGGTCGTCGCCGGTGCCGGTGCCGGTGCCGGTGCCGCTCACGTCGCCGCCGCCCGCGCGAGGCTGATCTGGAGGTCCTCGAGGTAGCCGATGGTGAGCACGGTCAGCTCGCCGAGGTGCCGCAGGCCCGGCTCGGCCTCGGGGTCGCAGACGACGGCCACGGTCTCGACGCCGAGCGGCAGGGCGGCGGACGCGGCGCGCAGCTCGGCGAGGGGCGTCGTGCTGCCCACGACGAGGAACGCGACGCTGACGCCCGAGACGGTCTCCCCCGCGACGCGGGCCACGTCGGCGATGCCGAGGGCGGACTCGGACTCCTCGACGACGGCGAGGTCGTCGAGGAGCCGGGCCCGGGTGAGCGTCGCGAGGTGTCGGATCTCGAGGGTCTTCCGCTTGGCGAACTCGGGGGTGCGCCCGCTGACGACGACGCTGAGGTCCCGCGCGTCGCGCACGGCCCGGACCCCGAGGGACCCGGCGACGCTGACGGCGAGCTCGAACTCCTCGTCGCCGGCATAGTCGGCGGTCGCGAGGCTGAGGGCGACGACGAGGTGGCTGCGCCGGGTCTCCTCGAACTGGCGCACCATGTAGGTGCCCGTCTTGGCGGTGGACCGCCAGTGGATCGTGCGGCGCTCGTCGCCGGGCTGGTACTCGCGGATCGCGTGGAACGACACGTCGCTCGTCGAGAGGTCGCGCGTCGGCGTGCCCTCGAGGTCGCGGACGAGCCCGGTGCTCGTGCTGGGGATGCTCACCGTGCGGGGGTGGACGTGCACCTCGACGACGTCGGTCCAGTCGAGCTCGCGGCGCGCGAGGCCGACGGGGTCGCCGCGCACGGTCCGGACGGGGCCGACGCGGAGGACCCCGCGTCGGGCGGTGGGCACGGTGAACTGCTGGCGGCTGCTCTCGCCGCCGCGCAGGCCGGGCAGCGCGAGCTCGGCGAGGCCGGGGCCCACGGGCACCTCGACGGTGGCGCCGAGCACGCGGCGTCGGGTGGGGTTGGTGACCACGACGACGCCGACGGCCTCGTCGCCGACGGTGACGCGCGGGTGCGGCACGTCGAGCCGGACGTCGAAGGCGTTGCGCCCCAGCAGGAACGCTGCGGCGACGAGCAGGAGCACGACCGCGGCGGTGCCGACGACGACGAGTTCCGCCCAGCCGAGCACGTGGCCCGCGACGAGCGCCGCGGGGGCGACGACGAGGGCGACCCAGCCGACGGGGGTGACCACGGCGGACGCGGCGGTGACGGCTGCGCCGACGGTGCGGCGGGCGACGCGCGCGAGGCGGGCGAAGAGGACGACGGCGTCGGCGACGGGCCCGGTCCGGTCACCCACGAGGCGGGTGCGGGCGTTGGTGAGCCCCTGCGTGCCGGTCCCGGTGAGGAAGGTGCGGTCGGTGCGGGCGTCGGCCGCGGTCCGGGAGCGGCCGCGGCGGTCGGTGCCGTCGCCCGCGCCCGGTCCCGCGGTGCGTCCTCCGACGGGTCGGGCGCTCACACGGCGACCCGTTCGGCGGGCGGCGGGGTCTCGATGAGCAGCTGGCTGACGACGCTCGACGGGGTGACCCCGTCGAACTCGGCCTCGGGGTCGAGCACGAGCCGGTGGGCGAGGACGGGCTCGGCGAGGGTCTTCACGTCGTCGGGGGTGACGTAGTGCCGGCCGGAGGCGGCGGCGTACGTCTTCGAGGCCCGCACCAGCGAGAGCGCCCCGCGCACGCTGACGCCGAGCCGGACCTCGTCGGCGGTGCGGGTGCCCTCGACGAGGCGGGCGACGTAGTCGGTGAGCGTGGGCTCGACGTGGACGGTGCGGGCGAGCTGCGCCATCTCGGTGACGACGCCGGCCTCGACGACCGGGCCGAGGCTGCCCTCGTGCACGCGCGTGGCGGAGCCCTCGAGGATCCGCAGGGTCGCGGCGTGGTCGGGGTAGCCGATGGAGGTCTTGAGCAGGAACCGGTCGAGCTGGGCCTCGGGGAGGCGGTACGTGCCGGCCTGCTCGACGGGGTTCTGCGTGGCGATGACCATGAAGGGGCGTCCGGCGTCGTGGCTGGTCCCGTCGACGGTGACGCGGCCTTCTTCCATGACCTCGAGGAGCGCGGACTGCGTCTTGGGGCTCGCACGGTTGATCTCGTCGGCGAGCACGACGTTCGCGAAGATGGGGCCGCGGTGGAACTCGAACTCCCCCGCCTTCTGGTCGTAGATGCTCACGCCCGTGATGTCGCCGGGCAGCAGGTCCGGGGTGAACTGGACGCGGCTGCTCGTGCCCTGCACGCTCTGCGCGACGGCGCGGGCGAGCGAGGTCTTGCCGGTGCCCGGGTAGTCCTCGAGCAGCAGGTGCCCCTCGCTGAGGAGCGTCGTGAAGGCGAGGCGCACGACGAACGTCTTGCCCAGCAGCACCTGGTCGACGTTGGCCACGAGGCGCCCGAAGACGTCGGAGAACCAGGTCGCCTGCTCGGGGGTCATCGTCATGGGTCGGTCTTCCGTTCTCGTCAGGAGCAGGTGGCGGTCGCGTGACCGGGATCGGTCTTGCCGTCGACGGTGGTCTTCACGCGGACACGGAGGGCGTCCTCGGGGACGGCGCCGTCGGTCGTGTAGGCCGCGGCGTCGTCGCCGGGCGGCCGCTGTCGCCAGGAGTCGCCGCTCGCGGCGGCGCTGTACTCCACGACGGACGAGCTCGTGGGGCTGCCGGTGTTGTCCGGCGCCTGCCACCTGAGGTCGTCCCCCACCGTGCAGGCGAGGACCTGCCCCCGCGTGTCGACCGGTCGGAGGTCGGACGTGTCCGACGCGTCCCCGCAGTAGTCCGACGACGACGTCGCACAGGCTCGCACGGCGAGGGAGTAGCTCGTGCCCGCGACGAGCCCGGGCACCACCGCGCCCGGCGAGACGGGCGGTCCGCTCGTCGCCCCGTCGACGAGCAGCTCGAAGTGGTCGGGCTGGCGCAGGGACGGCACCGACGCAGACCGGAGGACGACCCTGTGCGCGCCCGTCGCCTGGTCCACGACCAGCTCGAAGGTCGCCCGTGCTCGCGCCGGCGGTTTCACGCTCGTCACCGTCGTCGACGTCGGCGTGCAGAAGAGCCCGTTCGAGGCGTCGACCGTGTAGGTGTACGTCGTCCCGTCCGCCGCCTGGTCGTCGAAGGCGCTCGTGCCCGTCGTCGGGGTGCCGATCGTCGTGCCGCCCGCGCCGCACGTGGTGGGAGCGGCCCCCTCGGTCCGCCGGACGGTGTAGGTCAACGGCTGGCCTCCCTGGGCACCGCCCGGGCTCCACGAGACGGTGACGCCGCGACCGAGGAAGTCGGAGTCCGCCCGGAGCGCCTGCGCCGCCGTCGGTGCCCCCACAGCGACGGTGGCCGGCGACGAGCTGCGGGCCCAGTCGGCCTCGGAGCCGACCTGCGCGGCGTTCTTCGCGAAGACGGTCACGGAGTACGACTGCCCCGGCGTGAGGCCTTCGAAGTTGGCGGTGGGCCGGCCCGAGGCACCGACCTCTCGGCGCTGACCGGCGCCCGCGAGGTCGACCACGTAGGACGACACGGAGGATCCGCGCGGCACGGACACCGCGTCCCAGCTGGCGACCAGCGTGCCGGGCTCCGACGTGCTCGGCGTGAGGCGGGCGTTCTGCGGCGCCGCGGGCACGTAGTCGGCGCTGTAGGGCGCGCTGAGCGCGCTCGCGACGCTGTCCCCGACGCCGTTCGTCGCGACGACCGAGAACGTGTAGGTCTGGGCCGGGTCGAGGTCGGTGAGGGTGCAGATGGTCGCGACGCCGCAGTCCCGCGCGTAGGGCGTGCCCGTCCCGGTCGCCGTGCCGGTGACGCGGTAGCCGACGATGGGCGAGTTGTTCGCCGCCGGGGACTGGTACGACAGCGTCAGCTGCCCGCCCCGGAACGCCCCGGTGCGGACGGGCGCGTTGGGGGTGCCGGGGACGTCCTGCACCGAGACCGTGACCGTGCCCCACACGCGTCGGTCGGGATCGCCCGTGACGTCCTCCACCTGGTACTGCAGGTTCGTGTCCACCGGGGCGGCGGTGCCGTCGACGCTGACCGAGAGGCGCCGACTGTCGTCGCTGGGGACGATGCGCACGCCGGACGGGACGCTGCTGCCGTCGAGCCCACGGATCGCGACGACCCGCAGGGGCTCTCCCGGGAACGGGTTCGTCGCCTGGTCGTTCGCGAGCACGTCGACGGTGGTGGTCTTGCCCCGGGGCACGACCGCGCGGTCCGCCGCGGGCTGGGCCAGGGGTCGCGTCGAGGCCACGACCGACAGGGACACGGTGCCGGAGCGCCCCTGGGCCACGGCGTCGGAGACCGTCACCGGCAGGGCGCGGACCGTGCCCTTCGGCGTGCCGGTGTCGGCCGTCACCGTCAGCGTCTGGTCCGCGATCGACCAGGTGAACCCGGGCACCGACGCCGCGTCGACGGCGTAGCGGAGCTCCCCGACGTCGTCCGGGTAGGGGTACGTGGTCAGCCGGGTGAGGTCGATGCTGCGGGACTGGCCGGGTTCGAGCTCGAGGGCGGTGCCGGTGAGGGCGGGTGGCTGGTTCTCTCGTGGCGTGACCCGGATCGGCAGCACGAGCGTCGCCCTGCGCCCGTCGGGGTCGTCGGCGCTGGTGCCGTCGGTGACCTCGAACGAGATGCTCGCCTGCCCGAAGTAGAGGTCCGCCGAGGTGAAGCGCAACGTGGTCGGGTCGACGACGAGCGGCTCGCCGTCGGCGTGGGTCGCGCGCACCGTGGACGCGTCCGTCACGCGGACCGTCCGGCCCCCGCTGGCGAGCACGTAGCGCTCGAGGTCGATGTCCACGGACTGCTCGCTGACGACCGTGATCGGCGGCGCCGTGCGGTCGACCTGGGGCAGGGCGTCGTCCCGGCCGGGCACGACGACGAAGGCGTGGGCCCGCAACGAGTCGTCGTCGGGGTGCGAGACCCAGAACGGCACGATCTGGCTCGTCGCCTGCACCTCGACCTCGATGCGGCGGTCCGCGGTGACCCGCGCGCTCGACCCGTAGCCCGGCTCGAGGCCGAGTCCGAGCTCGGAGACCGGTCCGCTGGCGAAGAAGACGTTCCGCAGGACGTCCACCCGCACCGTGTCGCGGTCGAGCACGTCGCGGAGGTCGAGCACGGAGTCGTCGGCGAGCGGCACCGACAGGGGTGCGTCCCGGTCGACGACGACGGTGACGAAGCTCGAGCTGGCGCCGCCGGTCTCGTTCTCGACCGTGTAGACGAGTCCGTGCTCGCCCTCCTCGCGGGGCGGGGTCACGGACACGGTCGTGCCGTCGAGCACCTCGGCCCGGACGTCGTCGTCCCCGGCCTCGACGCCCGTGACGGTGAGGGTGCCGCCGTCGGGGTCGCTGTCGTTGTCGAGCACACGGACGGCGATCGACCCGCCGGGACGCATGCGCACCGTGTCCGCGACCGCGACCGGCGCCCGGGACGTGTCGGCACGGGCCGAGATGCCGATCCGGACCGTGCCCGTCGCCCTCGCGCCCAGCCCGTCGACGACCGAGTACGTGAAGGTGTCCGTGCCCGCCTGCCCCGCGTCGGCCTCGTACTCGAGGTAGTCGCGCCCGACGCTGGTGACGGCGCCCTTCTCGGGGTTCGTGTCGACCCCGATCAGCTGCACCGTGTCGCCGTCCGCGTCGATGCCGTCGAGGGGCACGCGGAGCCGGAGGCTCTCCCCCGCCACGACGCGACCCGTCACGGTCTGCGGCACGGGGGCCGAGTTCGTGGCCGCGTCGGCCTCACGGACGGCGATGTCGACCCGGGCCGACGCGCTCTGGCCGTCGGCCCCGGTGATCCGGTACTGCGCCGTGTAGTCGCCCGGCGTCTCGGGAGCGAGGTACCGCAACCGGTCTCCCGCCGTGAACAGCAGGCCGCCGCCCTCGGGAACGTCCTCGTCGAGCTGCGGCACGAGCGTGACGTCGTCACCGTCGGGCTGCTCGTCGTTGGCGAGCACGTCGACGTCGAGCACGTCGCCGACGCGGACCGTGGCCGCGTCGTCGACGGCGACGGGCGGCTGCACGACGGACGGCGGCGGGATCTCGACGACCGTGACGACGCCCTCGGCGGACGCCACGCCGTTCGTCACCGTGTAGGTGAACGACGTCGTGCCCGTCTCGAGGGGTGCGGTCAGCGTGGTCCGCAGCCAACGCTGCTCGAGCGCCTCGACGCGGACGCCCTGCTCCGCGCTCGTGCCGCTCGTGCCCGTGACCATGAGCACGTTCCCCGCCGGGTCGCGGTCGGTGGCGGTGACGTCGACGGTCTCGGTGCTCAGGGTGCGGACGAAGACCGTCTTCGGCACCGTCACGGGCGGCGTGGCCGCGTCGGGCGGGCTCTGCACGTCGACGCGCACGGTGCCCGTCGCGCTCTGGTCCCCGTCCGTCACCGTGTACTCGACCGCGTGCGAGCGCACCTCGTCGCTGGCGAACCGGAACGTGCCCTTCTCGTAGGCGGGCGTGACGGTCGCGCCGTCCACCGGGGGCACGCTGTTGAGCCGGGCGCGACCCGACCCTCCGGACACGTACTCGAGCGGGTCGACCGTCGTCTGCCGGCCCGCGTAGGCCTTGACGGTGAAGGACTCCGCGACGAGCGGTGCCGCGCCGTCCACCGAGATCCTCAGCACGCCGCTGCTGTCGGCACGGCCGTCGGAGACGACGACGGGGACGTCGACCTCGGTGCGGCCGCTGCCGTCGTCCTGGTAGACGACCTCGCCCGACGGCTTGCCGGTGACGCCCGGTCCGGTGGCGCTCTTGAGGTACACGGCGTCGCCGTCGGGATCCACCCAGTCGCCGAGGACGTTCGTCTCGACGCGCCCGCTCGTCGCCACGGAGGCGGTGCTCGTGCGCGCCTGCTGCGGGGCGCCGTTCTCGTCGGCGCCGCGGACCGTCACGGTCGCCACGGCGGTCGCCGTGCCGCCCCGTCCGTCGGAGATCGTGTACTCGACGGGCACGACGCCGGTGGCGTCGTCGGCGAGCGTGAGGAGCACCTGCTGGCCCTCGTTGACGATGTCCGCCCGGCCGACGGCGGGGTCGACGTCGCCCGTGGAGTCGAGGGCGATCGGGTCGCCGTTGGGGTCGAAGTCGTTGAGGAGCACGGGCAGCGTCGTGGCCCTGCCCGGACGGGCGCCGAGGTCGTCGTCCACCGCGACCGGGGGTTTCTGGTCCGGGTCGAGCTCGGGCGGGAGGTCCGCGTCGTTCTCTTCGGTCTCGTCCTGCTCCTCGTCGTCCTGCAGCAGGTCGCCCCAGTTGTCGACGAGGGTGCCGCCGCGCTGCACCGCCCAGGAGGCGCCCGTGGTCGGGTCGCTGAGCATGGTGCGGCGACCGTTGACGTCGAAGACGAGGGCGGCCGTCGGCGACACCTGGTCGAGCGCGAGGACGCCCTGCCCGGCCTCGACGCAGTCGCTCCACGCCGAGCCGTCGGCCCAGGCCGCCCAGCGGCAGCCGTCGACGACGACGGGACGGGCGGGCAGCCCGTCACGGTCGGCGACGAGTCCCGTCGGACCGCCCCCGTCGAAGGGCACCGAGAGCAGGCCCGTCCCGGTGGCCACGAGCAGGGAGTCCCCCTCGTCGGAGCTCTGCTGCAGGGCGAGACCGCCGGTGGACCTGCTGCCGAGGTCGACGCGGGCGCCGTCGACGACGAGCGTGCCCGACGCCGTGTCGAGCACGGCCCAGTGGTCGCCGACGGTCGCGACCTGCGCGACGGCGCCGTCCGGCAGGTCGGCCCGGTGGGTCTCGTCGACCTCGAAGCGCTCGAGCGAGCCCACCACCGACACCTCGTCGGTGTCGGCCGACCACGCGACGAGTCGGCCGGAGGGCGCGACGGCGGACACGGCGTCGGCTCCGAGGCTGAGGTCGGGCTCCGAGTCGGCGACGAAGCCCGAGAGCCCGTCGGTCTCGACGGACCAGAAGCCGCCGGTGCCGCCCGAGGCCACGACCGCCCGGTCGCCGGCGAGGGCCACGTCGGGGTCGGCCGGGGGCAGCGGGACGTCGTCGACGACGGCGGCGGTGGCGGTGTCGACCAGCGAGACCGTGGCGCTCCCCCGGTCGACGACGACGACGTCCTGGCCGGACTGCCGGACGCGCAGGTCGTCCCCGCTCGTCCGGACCGCGGAGTTGAGCTCGGCCACGTCGGTGTTGGCGCGGCCCACGGCCGCGAGCTCGCCCGCGGCGACCCACACGGTGCCGTCGTCGAGGTCGACCCGCTGCGCCTCGAAGCCGGTGCTGACGACCGCGGTCGTCACGACGACCGCCGAGACGACGACGGCGGCGACCGTCGTGGTGGCGGCGGACCGGTGGGCCCGGGCCCAGGCGACGAGGCGCCTCACCGCGCACCACCGGTGGCGCACTTCTCGGGGCTCGGGTCGCCCGTCGACCCGCCCCTGGCCACGGCCACGGTCACGCACACGCGCTCGCCCGCGCCGGGGGCGGGGACGACGTAGCGGGCGGCGGTCTGCTGGCTCGTGCCGTCGCCGGTCGAGATGACGTACGCGTCGCCCGCCCGCAGCCCCGGGTCCCCCCAGCTGAACTCGACGGTGTCGCCCGACTCCGTGGCGTCGACGGCGGACACCCGCGGGATCTCGGTGGACGTGGCGCGCACGAGCACGAGGGTCGCGGCCGCGCCGAGCGTGACGGCGACCACGGACGCGGCGACGAGGCCCCAGACGAGCGCGGTGAGGCCGCGGCGGCGCGAGCGGACCCCCGTGGCGGTCCCCCGCGGCACCGCACGGCTGTGCTGCGACGCGGACGCCTGGACCGAGGCGGCCTGCGCCTCGGTCGCCCGTCGGCGACGCCGGCGGCGCGACGACGATCCGACGGTGCCCGATCCCCGGAGGCGCGTGGCGTCCTCGAGGTCGGTGACGGTGGCGAGGGCCCAGTCGTCGACGGCGACCTCGATCGGGGTCTGGCCGGCGCCGAGTTCCGACTCGACCTGCTGGAGCTCGCGGAGCAGCTCGAGGACGCTCGCGTGCCGGTGGTCGGGCCGCCGCGACATCGACCGGGCGAGGACCCGTTCCAGGCTCGCGGGGACGTCGGTCCGCCCCGTCGGCGGGAGCTTGGCGCGGTCGATGCGCCTGACGAGGTCGGCGGCGCCGTTGCGCTCGCCGCCGAGGACCTCGAAGGGACTGCGCCCGGCGAGCAGGGAGTAGACGGTCGCGCCCAGCGACCACACCTCGGACTCGATCGTGCCGGGGGTCTCGTCGAGCAGGACCTCGGGCGCCGACCAGGGCACGGACATGCCGACGACCTCGGTGGGCTCGCTCTCGCTGAGCGAGGCGGCGATGCCGAAGTCGCTGAGCACGGGGTGCCCGTAGGCGGTCATGAGGATGTTCGACGGCTTGACGTCGCGGTGCAGCACGCCCTGGCGGTGGGCCGTCTCGAGCGCGCTGCCGATCTTGACGCCTATCCGGAGGACGTCGGCGACGGGGATCCGTTCCCGACGGTACCGCTCGCTGAGGGACGCGGAGCACAGCTCCATGACGAGGTAGGGGCGGCCGTCGGCGGAGACGCTCGCCTGGAACACGGTGAGGATGGAGGGGTGGCCGCTGAGCTGCGCCATGAGGTTCGCCTCGGCCTGGAACATCTGCCGCACCTGGTCGTTGACGACCTCGTCGAGCATGACCTTGACCGCGACCTGCCGCCGGGGCATGTTCTGCTCGTACAGGAACACGTCGGCGAACCCGCCGGAGCCCAGCACGTGCACGTGCGTGAAGCCGGGCAGCACGGGCGGCCGGGACGGGAGCCTGCGGGGCACGGCGCCTCCTCGGAGCTCGGGTGCGGGCGGGGACGGGGCACGTCGACCTGCCGTCGACCCTGCGAGTCTACGGTGACGTCCGACGCCCTCCTCGCGGCCGTCGACCCCTGGGGAAGCACCCGTCTCCCCCACTTCGGGGGAGGAGGGGTGGCGGGCTCAGTGCCCCGCGTCGGCCCCGTCCGGGTGCGCGACGACGTCGACGACGACCGCCGTGACGTTGTCCCGGCCCCCCGCGTCGACGGCGGCGTCGACGAGCGCCCGCGCCGCGGCGTCGGCGCCCTCCGTCGCGACGAGGAGCGCCCCGATGTGGCGGGGCGAGAGCTCCTTGGTGAGCCCGTCGGAGCACGCGAGCAGCCGCATGCCCGGCCGCAGGGCGAAGCGCCACCAGTCGGGACGCGGCTCGGGGTCGAAGCCCACGGCGCGGGTGATGACGTTGCTGTCGGGGTGCTTCTCGGCGTCGTCGGGGTGCAGCAGGCCCGCCGCGACCATCTCTTGCACGACGCTGTGGTCGACGGTGACCTGGGTGAGCGTCTCGCCGTCGAGCACGTACACGCGCGAGTCCCCCACGTTGAAGACCGTGAAGCACGGCTGGTCGTCGACGACCTGCACGAGGGCGCCCGTGACGGTCGTGCCCGCCCCGAGGTCGGAGCCCTCGGCGGCGACGGCGATGTCCTCCGTGGCCAGGCGCAGCGCCTCCTCGACGTCGTCGGGCGAGACCTCGGCGGGCGACGCACCGGCCTGCGCGGCGCCGTCGCGCGTGACGAGCCGGTGCAACCGGTCGACGACGGCGGCACTGGCGACGTCCCCGGCGCTGTGGCCGCCCATGCCGTCCGCGACGACGAACAGGGGCGCCTCGGCCAGGTAGCTGTCCTCGTTGTGGGCGCGGCGCCTGCCCACGTCGGTGCGTCCCGACCACTCGAGTCGGAGCCCGTCGACGCCGGGGAGCGCGTGGGCGGTGGTCGGTCGGCCGATCTCGGTCACGGTCGGGATCCCTCCTCGAGGGTGAGTCGCTGCGGGGGCAGGACCTCGACGACGACGCCGTCGCCCAGGTCGACGAGCGAGCCGGCCAGGACGACGAGGGACTCGCCCTGGCGCAGCACGACGGGCGGGCGGCCGGGCGCGGAGACGCGCGTGCCGTTGGTCGAGCGGAGGTCGGTGACGACGACGACGTCGCCCTCCTGGCGGACGTCGAGGTGGGTGGACGAGACCTGGCCGGCGGGCGAGGGGACGGTCACGAGCTGCGGCGTCGCACCGCGCGGCACGCGCGCCGCCGAGGGGCGGCGGCCGACCACGACGGGTCGGTCGAGCCGGAGCACGGCCCCGGCGACGTGCACGGCGTGCACGCGCCGCGTGTCTGCGGCCGGGGCGGGAGCACGGGTCGGGGGCGCGGGGGCCGGAGGCGCGGGTGCGGCCGACGAGTCGGCCCACGACGCGCGCACGAGGACCGTGTCGTCGACGTCCGTCGCCGTCGCCGGTCCCCCGGTGGGCGTCGGGCGCGACGGGGTGCGGCGGGTGCCCGCGCGCAGGACGGTGTCCTCGGCGTCCCCGTGCTGATCCGTCACCCGGTCCACGCTACCCGTCGGGCACGGCGATCGACGACCACTCCTCCCCCGACACTGACGAGCCGACTCCGTCCCCAGGCCTCCGCGCCCGAGGCGACCGACGCCTCCGGACCCCGTACCGTCTGGCCATGTCACCGCTCGACCTGGTCCCGCCCCTGCCCGGACCGCGACGCGTCGCGGCCGACGGGCTGCTGACGTTCCGTTCCCCCGTGGGCCGGATCGAGGTGCGCAGCCGCGACGGCGCGGTCGTGGCCGTCGCCGTCGAGCGGGACGGCCGGCTGCCCGGCGACCAGGAGGACGAGCGGCCCGACGACCTGCTCCGGGCGACGCAACGGCAGATCAGCGACTGGTTCGCCGGCGTGCGGCGCGAGTTCGACCTGCCCCTGCGCCCCGAGGGCACGCCCTTCCAGCTCGGCGTCTGGGCCGCGTTGCGCGCCGTCCCCTGGGGCCGCACCACCACTTACGGCGCCCTCGGAGCCGCGGTCGGGCGCCCGCAGGCGGGCAGGGCGGTCGGCGGGGCCGTCGCCTCGAACCCGCTGCCGCTCCTCGTGCCGTGCCACCGCGTCCTGGGGCGCACCGGTGGCCTCACCGGCTACACCGTCGGAGCCGGCGTCCGCACGAAGGCATGGCTGCTCGGCCACGAGGGGGTCCCGTACCGGCTCGGGCCGCTGGCCCTCGACCAGGTCACCGGGCCCTCCGACCACCACCCCTGGGGGCCCGAGCACGCGGCACGACGCCCGGGGCAGGAGTCGCGCGGCAGCGTCCCCGAGGAACGCCCGCGGGACTAGGCGGCCCGCGCGTCCTCGAGGCTCTCGGCGACGAGGGTCAGCTGCTCGCCCCGTTCCAGCACGATCCCCCGGCCGACGGCCCAGTCGACGAGGTCGTCCGCGGAGGTGAGCTCGGGACGGTCGCGCAGGAGCGCCGCGACGAGCAGCCCCTTGGACTTCTTGTTGAAGTGGTTGAGGGCACGGCGCCGGCCGCCGTCCTCGGACACGACGTGGACGCGGGCCACGTCGGGACCCCCCACCGGGCCCAGGGCGGCGTAGCCCTCCGAGCGGAGGTCCACGACCGGTCCCCCGACCGCTGCGAGTGCGGCGGCGACGGGAGCACGCCAGCGGGCCTTCATGCTGGCACCGGGCAGGCGCGAGTCGTGCGACACCCGGTACGCAGGCACGAGGTCGCCCGCCCGCACCGGGCCGAAGAGTGCCGAGTGCACGACCACGTGCTCCTGCGCCCACCGCCACGACCCGGCGTCCAGCTCGTCGACCCGGAGCGGGTCGAAGAGCACGCCCGTGTACCGCTCGAGCGCGCGACGGGTGGGGCTCGACGCGACGGCCACGTCGAGCTCGACCTCGGCGGCGGAACGGGGTCCGAGGCCGAGCGCCCGCACGGCCGCGTCACGGCCCTCGACGAGGACGGCGAGGTCGCGGAGCGCGGCCCGGCGGACGTCGAGGAGCTCGGGGAACGAGAGCGTCGACAGGTCGAGCCTCGAACCGACGCTGCCCCCGCCGAGCTTGGACTCGGACGGGGGCAGCAGGAACAGCACGGTGGTACCGGGTGCGGGACGGGTCAGGCGAGCTGGGCCGCGCGAGCGACCACCGCGACGGTGTCGTTCTCGACGGACAGGAAGCCGTCCTCCGCCTCGGCGGTCACGGTGCTGCCGTCGGCGAGCCGGACGCGCACCTGGCCCGTGGCCAGGATCGCGAGCAGCGGCTCGTGGCCGGGCAGGATGCCGATCTCACCCTCGGAGGTGCGGGCGACGATCGAGCTCGCCTCGCCCGACCAGACCTCCTGGTCGGCCGAGACGACGCTCACGCTGAGAGCAGCCACGATCAGCCGTTCTCCTTCTGGATCTGCGCCCACTTCTCTTCGACGTCGGAGATGGACCCGACGTTGAAGAACGCCTGCGTGGCGACGTGGTCGAACTCGCCGTCCGCGATCGCGCTGAACGACTCGATGGTGTCCTTCAGCGGGACGGTCGAGCCCTCGACGCCCGTGAACTTCTTCGCCATGTACGTGTTCTGCGAGAGGAACTGCTGGATCCGGCGCGCACGCGACACCGTGATCTTGTCCTCTTCGGAGAGCTCGTCCACGCCGAGGATCGCGATGATCTCCTGCAGTTCCTTGTTCTTCTGGAGGATCGCCTTGACGCGGATGGCCGTGTCGTAGTGGTCCTGGCCCAGGTAACGGGGGTCGAGGATGCGGCTCGTCGAGGTGAGCGGGTCGATCGCCGGGTAGAGGCCCTGCGACGCGATCTCGCGCGACAGCTCGGTCGTCGCGTCGAGGTGCGCGAAGGTCGTGGCCGGCGCCGGGTCGGTGTAGTCGTCGGCGGGCACGTAGATCGCCTGCAGCGAGGTGATCGAGTGGCCGCGCGTCGAGGTGATGCGCTCCTGGAGGACGCCCATCTCGTCGGCGAGGTTCGGCTGGTAGCCCACCGCGGAGGGCATGCGGCCGAGCAGCGTCGACACCTCGGAGCCCGCCTGCGTGAAGCGGAAGATGTTGTCGATGAAGAGGAGGACGTCCTGCTTCTGCACGTCGCGGAAGTACTCGGCCATGGTGAGGGCCGACAGGGCGACGCGGAGGCGCGTTCCCGGCGGCTCGTCCATCTGGCCGAAGACCAGGGCGGTCTTGTCGAAGACGCCCGCCTCTTCCATCTCGCCGATGAGGTCGTTGCCCTCACGCGTGCGCTCGCCGACGCCGGCGAACACGGACACGCCGCCGTGGTCCTGCGCCACGCGCTGGATCATCTCCTGGATGAGGACGGTCTTGCCGACGCCCGCACCACCGAAGAGGCCGATCTTGCCACCCTGCACGTACGGCGTGAGGAGGTCGATCGACTTGATGCCCGTCTCGAAGAGCTGCGTCTTCGACTCGAGCTGGTCGAACTGGGGCGCCTTGCGGTGGATGGGCCAGCGCTCGGTGATCTCGACCTTCTCGTCACCCTCGAGGTTGAGGATGTCGCCGGTCACGTTGAAGACCTTGCCCTTGGTGACGTCACCGACGGGCACCGAGATGGGCGCGCCGGTGTCGGTGACCTCCTGACCGCGGACGAGCCCGTCGGTCGGCTTGAGGGCGATGGCGCGGACGAGGTCGTCACCGAGGTGCTGGGCGACCTCGAGGACGAGCTCCGAGGAGTCGTCGCCGATGGTGATGGTCGTCTTGAGGGCGTTGTAGACGCCGGGGATCGCGTCGTGCGGGAACTCGATGTCGACGACGGGGCCCGTGACACGGGCGATCCGTCCGACGCCGGGGGCCGACGAGGTCGCGACCGGCGCGGTGGCGGTGTCAGTCATGGCTTCTCTCTCTCGGATGGATGTCTACTTGGCCGAGCTCAGGGCGTCTGCGCCGCCCACGATCTCGGAGATCTGCTGGGTGATCTCGGCCTGACGCGCGTTGTTCGCGAGGCGCGTGAAGTCGCGGATGAGGGTGTCGGCGTTGTCGCTGGCAGCCTTCATGGCCTTCTGACGGGCCGCGTGCTCGGACGCGGCGGACTGCAGCATGGCGTTGAAGATGCGGCTCTCGATGTAGACCGGCAGCAACGAGTCCAGGACCTCGATCGGGTCGGGCTCGAACTCGTAGAGCGGCAGGACCTCACCGTCACCGGGCTCCTCGACGCCCTCCACGACCTCGAGGGGCAGCAGTCGGACGACCTCGGGGACCTGGCTCACCATGTTCACGAAGCGGTTGTAGATGACGTGGATCTCGTCCACGCCGCCCTCGGCCGTGTCCGTGAGGAACGCGGAGACGACGGCGTCGCCGATCTCCTTCGCCGTGGAGAACTCGGGCTGGTCGGTGCCGCCCGTCCAGATCTGCTCGGAGTCGCGCTTGCGGAAGGCGAAGTAGCCCTGCGCCTTGCGACCCACGAGGTAGAACACCACGTCCTTGCCCTGCTCACGCAGGAGCGTCGCCAGCTGCTCGCCCTCCTTGAGGACGTTCGAGCTGAACGCGCCGTTGAGGCCGCGGTCGGACGTGAACAGCACGACCGCGGCGCGCTCGACGGTCTCGGGCTCGGTGGTCAGCACGTGGTCGACGTCCGAGAACGTCGCCACGGCGGACACCGCACGCGTGATGGCACGCGAGTACGGTGCCGAGGCCTTCATCCGCGCCTGCGCCTTCTGGATGCGCGAGGCCGAGATGAGCTCCATCGCGCGGGTGACCTTCTTTGTCGTCTTCGCGGAGCGGA
>Ga0265797_10003008_pt1 | contig 27481 bp, 24 predicted proteins | sample P2T30metagenome_FD_192433 | JGI IMG/M metagenome (GOLD analysis project Ga0265797, IMG submission 192433) | Plant litter microbial communities from East Loma Ridge, Irvine, California - P2 T30 | ecosystem: Environmental > Terrestrial > Plant litter > Unclassified | place: USA: California... | reverse complement strand
TTTTGCTTCTTTCTTTCTTCCCTGTCTTCCTCTTCTTCCCCTACGCCAACCCTTCTCTTCACTTGTCTTCCGATCCTCTTCCGTGTCCAAGCAGCCACGCAAGCAAGCTTTGGAAAAGAAGCTAGATTCGTAAAGTACAGAGAGCCGGGAGGGGTCGGCCCCTTGATAGTTTTACTTGGTACTTTGGCCTTTCTCACTTTTTTTTTTTTATATATCCCCCAACATTTTGATACGGATAAGCGAGAAACGAGAAATACGACACAGAGAGTTGACCCAGGAAAGCAAACAACACACGACTTCCAATTACTTTCAAGTCTTCGAGAACTCGCCTATGCAACTGCTATTATATGCAAAGCCAAAGTGTAGCACAAGACTTCTTCCTACATACTTGCCCCTCTTGTCGCCCCTTTTCCGCCTCGGGCGTTGGACTCGCTGTCTACTTACCTTGAGTTCTAGTGATGAATACACTTTTTGTTTCATATCTGCGAAAGGCTCGAACCAAGTCAATCCGAAGTATTTGTGTTATGAAACCTCTATGCCAGATGAACGATTGAAAACACAGACAATATCCGGTTCTGGTAGAATGCGATCTAATTTGAAAGAGTTGAGTGTTTAGAACAGGTAGTTGTGAGACTGGAGGGTTTGTTTCTGGGTGTTGGTTGGTCAGGCGCTAATGTAGTCATTGTATACATGCTATCGATAGATGTAACGGCACTCGGGAAGGGATGTTTTCAACTCTCCCTTCCCGTTTTGGTCGTGCACTGTCGCGCTCAATTGTTTTCATACGCTGTTTGTTCCACAACGTAGCTGTAATTGTTTCGGCGAGGAATACCTTTTTCCTGCTCGTCCTTGCTTTCCATACCTGATTCTCCACCATATTCAACCTTATAGATTACAGATCATAAGCGCTGAGGTCAAGTGGCACGCTGCTTCCCCTTCCGGCTCTATACCTCTTTGGTACGCCTGTGAATTGCCTAGGCATTGGTAGCGATTCGTCGGGTTGGAATTTGAATCTGCTGTCTTGGACTGTGTATCGGGGACCGCTGCCGCCTCCAACTTGACTAGCACCACGCGAGAGGGCAGAGGAGCCGCCATTCGTTAGAGTATATGATGAGGCATCCATTGGTTGCAACGCGCCAGATCCAATAGAGTGGCCGCCTGCTGTGGGGATTGATGATGTTGATTTGGATGCTGCGACTGGAGGTGCGGGTGGCGGCGGAGGCGCGTGTGAGCTTCGTTGTGTCGGGGGAGGCGGTGGTGGAGGTGGACTTGGAGCTGCCATTGAGGGACGAGATGGAGGCGCTGAAGGTGGAGGAGGTGGAGGTGGAGGCGCAGGACTTGCTGGTGGGGATGCTTGGGGAGGTCGTGGCGGTGGCAGAGCAGGAGACGATGCGCCGTTCGTTCGGGGACTGGGTGGAGGCGGCGCATGTGGGATAGAAGGTGCAGAACTTCTTGGTGCCGCGGGAGGTCGAGGAGCGAGTCCAGGAGGTGGAGGAGGCGGCGGCGCCGCGGGAGTCGGAGATGGTGTGCTGAAGTTGGATGTGGGAGGCGGAGGAGGTGGTGCGGGCGGAGCGCCTGCTAGGGCGGATGTGGGCTTCCTTGATGCTGGTGGTGGCATGGGCGGTTTTTTGCCAATTGGAGGCGGAGGTCGAGGCTTGGAAATTGCTATTTCGGGGTTGGAAAGCGATGTTTGAGACATTGGGCGAACTGGTGTTTTCTTCAGGGCAGCAACACCGCCAGGAAGTGGAGGCGCTGCTCCAGGCGGAAGAGGAGGAGCTCCGGGTGGTCTTGGGGCAGCGGCTGGGGGTAAAGGCGGTGCAGCAGCTCGAGGAGGTGGTTGCGACACACTTCGAGATGTAGGCTCCGGATCCGAGTCGTATGCGCCAGTCTTGATTCCACCCGATTTCCTGAGCTTAGGCATCCCTCCTGCGAACAGGCCTCCTAGTTGTGGTGCTGCAGATTCCATTCCGCTGCCTGCAGGAGTACTTGCTTGTCCCTGATCGCTATTGCTCCGTGCTCTGTTCGGCGCAGGTGGCCTAAGACCTGGTACTGGAGGCGCACCTCCCATTGGTGGTCCTGCATCGTTTGTGGGTTTGCTGCTCACGATTGGCGCTGAACGGTCGTTCACTACTGCGACTTTCTTGAGTTTGGCACCCTTGTTGATATCACTAAGAAGTGCGCCCTAGAGTTTTGTTAGTATGAGATTACAGCGATTCCGAAGACAATGCGCATCAATTGGTATATTGACATACTCTTCCCTTGACTTCCTTGTTGGGTGGTCTCGATGGTAAGCCTCCGGGAGGCGGAGGAGGTGGAGGAGGTGGTCCTGCCGACTGATGAGCGACGTTCCTCATGTGAGTTGGTAACAATTTGTCTTACCGCCAGCACCGCCAGGCATGGGTGGGGGAGGAGGCGGAGGGGGTGGTGGTGGAGGCATAGCGCCGGCTGTGTAAGTGTTGTCGCTGTCGCGTCCTTTGGAAAGTGAAGTCCCACCCAGCTAAGGGTTGTCTGGTATGGCGTAGTTGAAGGCAGCAGTGTTCGTAGGGTCCGCAGAGAGAGTGACCAGGAGGAACTGTTTGTTTGTGAGTGTTTTGTATAGGTAGTAAGATTGAGGTGGTGGAAGTGGAAGTGGAAGTGGAAGTGGCCCAGCTGTCTTTCGTCACTGCCTAAGAGTCAAGCCCTCTAGCCACATGGCGCAGTCGGCAATCGGCACTTTATTGCGCGGCGGACCCATGCCCGTTCACTTACATCTCGCGAGAGAGACATCTCCTGCACGTGACTAAACCTCGACAAACATGGACATCAGACGAGCGGCCAGTTGCAGCGACTGCCTAGGAGCACTGAGAAGTGCGCAAAAGACGAGCAAAGGCAATCAATGGCGGGTACTGGCTCCCATCGCGCAGACATACGCCCAGCGACAACTCAGCACCAGGACAACACCTTTATCCCGCAAGACGACACAGACATCTCAAAGGCAATGGACACGACAGTACGCAACACCTGCCAGCCCCAAGACAACCACTCCCTCGCCATCGGACCTCAATGCCATCCACAAGCGTGTGCAGGAACTTGCTGCGAGCGTGCTGAAGCCTCAAGATGGCCCTGTGCCGCCTGAGCAGCGCGTGCTGTATGTCTTTGAACAGCTCGACTCTCTAGCAAAGTCGCTCGTCGATGCCAAATCGATCAATGCCACTGCTCAGCACCAGCAGTCCAAGCATACCGACACTGCAACATCAGCCCTCCTTGGCTCGGTCAACGCCAGACAAGCCCCATCCTCTGTCACCAAGGCAGCCCTCCTCACGCTCATCAGCCAAAAGGCCGAAGAAATCATGCGCCACCCCAACATCTTCATCACTCCCGCAATGCTCAAAGCCTACACCGACCTGCAGACCCTCCTCCACCAACCCTCCAGCTTCCCGGACGTCTTTTCCTTGTACGCCAACAAGCCCGTTCCCACCGCTTCCTCCGACTCCTCTGTCTCATTCTCTCCTGCCACGCCCGACAAGATGAACACCGCCATCGACCCAAACACAGCAAATGCCGCTCTCTCCGCCGCAATCACAGCTCATGACCTCCCGCTCGCAACAGACATCATCGAGACCTCATTCTGCACTCCATCTTTCCGCAAAGCCAAAGTCCTCCGCCAGGCCCTCGTACCCATTGGTGGTCTCGCTCTTGCGCCCTTGGCAGCCTACAGCGTAGCCAGCGTCTTCGGCGCATGGCAGCCCATGCTCGACCAGCAGCAAGCAACTTGGATGGCTTTCGCGGGTATCATGACCTACGTCAGCGCCGTCTCCATGACAGGCTACGTCGCAATCACAACTGCAAACGATCAAATGGACCGCGTGACGTGGGCACAGGGCGTACCGCTCTGGGAGCGTTGGGTCAGGGAACCCGAGCGCGCGGCTGTAGACCGTGTGGCAGGTGCCTGGGGTTTCAAGAGCATGGAGAAGAGAGGCGAGGAGGAAGGTGTCGATTGGGAGGACCTGAGAGAGTGGGTCGGCCGCAGGGGAATGGTTCTTGACAAGGTCGAACTGATGGACGGCATGGAGTGAGCGGATGGATGTCTTACTTCGAAAAGGCTTGAGGTGTCGAACTTGGACTACAAGTCAAATTTCGAGCGGAGCGTCCCATGCGCAGTAAAACACATTTGCTAGACAGATGGAAATTCCTCGACGATGCGGGCGTTCGGATCCCCATCAGCCTGCTCACGGCATCAATCATGGCACTGGATCCAGCGTTGCGGCGCACCCACGAGCAAAAGCTGAACGGAGCAAAAACTCTCTACAGGCGTCCTCCCCAGCACGGCCAAACAGGTCTCAGGTGTGCCCTAGCGAGGTTTCGACGGTAAACCCACACTCCTCCAGCGCGTTCTGTACAGCACCGTCGTCCAACCCCTAAGACTGGGATGGCTCCCGAACTAGCAGAACTATGCCAGGGGAACGCGGCAGAATGGATGTCTCTGCTTCCACGTTGATCAATCGGAGCGCTGCTATACATCCCTTTTGTATGTACCCATATATACAATTCACATGTACGAATAGGCCTTCACTTCACGGGACGTGATCACCAAATGGCAGTGATGGCAAGCATTGGTAGCTAGCTACACATAGTCGGCAACAGCGATGGTAGATATTGTTGATACATCCGACTGTAGATCGTACACACATTGCTCTACACGGTTTTCCTGAAAACGAAAAGAAACAGGGGTCCGGCAGCCATTATGGCTCCATTGGAAACCCCTTGCTCGTTGGTTTCCGTCAAGCCACCATTTCCCTTGATGGAAGGATGCCAGCATTTCGGACACTCCATTCCTTCAAGACGCAGCAGCCTGGCTAGCCTTCAGCGCCCCAACGACCGAGAAGCAAATGAGCGGCGACACGGTGTAAGAAACGGTCAAGAATTTCGCAATGCTCAGCTTCTGCTTCTCGTCCGCGCCGCTCACGTCCGCCATGGCAGTGATGCTCAGCGCGGGCGGGCCCACGGGCATCAACATCATGGCAAACCAGAGGATAGGCTCGTCGTCCAGCCACGAAGTTTTGGTGGCGAATGCGTAGATCAACGGGATGGATATGGCAGGCCACAGCACGAAGCGCACGGCGGTGACGGTCGCCCATGGGCCCCAGGGCATGCTGCCGGAGGCTTCGCCCTTTTTCCACTTGAGGAGGGAGGAGGAGAGTTTGATCCCCACGACGATGACTTGTAGTGCTGCGAAGAGGTCGCCGACGTTTTTGAGGGCTGCGGTGAGCCAGGCGTTGAGGTAGCCGCCGTGTTGTTGGTCCGAGAAGAAGAGGGTGTGCAGGGCTGGGACGAGGCCGATCAGGGCGCCGATGCAGGTTCCGATGAAGGGGGGGTTAATGAACATGGAAAGAAAGGAGAGAGTTTGTTGCACGAAGGTGGGGAGGGAGGCGAAGGCTGTTTGGCAGCGGGCGATGACGCCGTATTGGTAGGAGGTTGCATTTCGAGCGGCGCGCTGGGGGAGGAGGAGCGAGGTCTCTTCGTTGGCGTGGACGGCTTCTTCTTGTTGGTCTTCGAGGTCTTCGGCGTCTTCAGCATCGTTCATGGGATCTTTGGGGTCTGAGCCTTCGATGTCATCGGGGCAATCGAGGAATTTGGGGCCCAAAGCAAAGGTGAAGGAGTTTGAGATCATGGCGTTGACGAGGAAGTAGGATTTGGCGCGGTCGACGACGTCTGAAGAGCTGTCTAGACTTGACAGGATGCCGGCTGCATCGAGAGATTGGACCAGGAGGAGAGGCAGGCTGGTGGTGTTGTTGAAGGCGAAGGCCGGGGTGACCCATGATGGAAGTTTGAAGAACTTTGTTGCTGTTACGCCGATTGCGAGTGAGGCGAGTTGGTAGAAGATGGACCAGATGATGATGGGGATATAACGGACGGCCTTGCGGTGTTGTTGGTATTGTGTGCCTTCTACAGTATGTATTGTTGCAACAAGAACTTACAGTATCAGAATGCAATTGACTTCCAACATTGACAATCAACAATGCTGGTAAGAACAGTCTGACAGCGACTTTCGAAATCTCTTTGGAAGAGTCAATGCCGATAAGCTGGAACTGCGAAGCTATAACGCCAGCCAGAATGGTCAGAAGAACGGCGACTGAAGCTTGGAGGGCACCCAAAAAGGGAATCAGTAATTCCTCGGTAGCTTGGCCCATGATGGCACGTGGGTGGGTGGTCGAAAGGGTTAGACAAGTGCAAGTGAAGGACCGGGGTGTATGCAGGGAACGAGAGATCAATGGAGAAGTTTGGTGTGAGAGAGGGACGGATGGGTTGGAGGCAGGCTGGCAGAGCAATGGTACAGCGACAGAGGAGATAAGAAGGCGCGACTGAAGTGAAGTATACATGCATGTATGTACCGATACTGATAGCGACAACGATTTACAACGTCATTCTTGCGCTCTGGCCAGTTGAGGCGCGGGAATGTCCTTTGATGTGTATGTTGGATGTACTGTCGAGTATGAAGACAAGTATATAGTATGAGAAGTACATGTTTGGCGTGATGGGCGATCATGTCGATTGTTAGCAGCGTTTGGATAGGTAAGCAGGCGAGAACTCTCGTTGAGACTCCCACTCGACCTTGGACGTCCCTTGATCTTCTTCAAGGCAGATTTGCCTAAGGCATGCAACGGGAAGATCTACCTTTTCGGAAGGACGGCAGGTTTAACGCCTCTTTGCGGGATGGCGTTGTTCGGGCTTCCAAGCTTCCAAGGCGGTGGACTGGGACTGGACTGGGGATATCGTGGGCAGTTGAGTTGCAGCCAGGCAGCATAACCGACAAGCTGTCTCGAAACCTCATCTGTTGGAGAAACACACACTCTTCCCTTCCCTTGGACCTGTTTCTACTCTCCCACCCATCAACAACATCGACCTCTCTCAGCCACAGAGACACACCACTCACTCTCTCTCCCCTTTGGCCAGCGTCGCCCAGCGCAGCACGACCCAAGTCACCGTCATCTATTGTATCACTATTATTTCATAACTCAACGCCGCGAAACCCTCTGCCTCCGTCCGCCCACCCCCTACCCGCCCGCTCGCCCTGCCTACTAGGCATCACAGATCGCCCCGGCCTCTGTCAAAATGGTCGTCAACGAAACTCGCAAACGCCTCCTACGGCAACTCAACTCTCGCTGGATCAAGGGTCGAATTGTAAGAGCTGCCACTGCCTCCCATCGGAACACAACCCACGGCGCATACCCGCACATCCCACACGCCGCACGTGAGCATGGTAGCACCACGAGTTGCTTGCTCCGTCATAAGAGTCGTGAACGTTTTGGGATGCGACGCAGGATACCGCCGTGGTGGAAAGCGCCTGCTATCGAGGAATGTACACGCTGACACCTGTTGCTTTCACAGCCGTTACTTCACACCATCGTCTTCCTTATCCAGCTCACCATGGTCTCCATACTTGTGCGCAAATTTAACGCATATTATGCCGCAAGACCTCTTCTCACCACCATGATCACCAACGCCGTATGAAGCCCTATCATGATCCGCACCGGCAATTTACAACATCACGCTAACACCTTCGCAAGGTCCTCGGTGGTATCGCAGACACGGTCGCGCAAACTCTCACAGCAACTCGCATGAAGCAGGCTCGCCGCGACTCCGTAGGACCCAACCGCAACGATGGCGCCAAAGACGACTTCTTCAACGTCGAGATTCACGAGTTGGCCGACAAGGTGCCTTGGCCCAGCGAGTCGGATCTCATGTCACCCAGGGCTCAGAAATTGCTGCCTCCACCCTTCGACTTTGAGAGGATGGTCAGGTTCATGGCATACCCTTGCATTATGGCACCAGTCCAGCTGAGGTGGTTCGCCTTTCTCAACAAAACATTCCCTATCGGTGTGGCTGGCGCGAGCAACACCTTTGCCGCTCTGAAGCGTGTGGCCTTTGATCAGTTCATTTTTGCGCCTATCGGTATGTTGTACACTCCAGAGGGAGATTGCGCATGTAAAATTTACTGACACCAGCTTAGGTCTTGCTTGCTTCTTCACTTTCATGACCGTCTGTGAGGGCGGTGGCAAGCGCGCCATCAAGCACAAGTTCCAGGACGTCTACGTCCCTGCACTGAAGGCAAACTTCATTGTCTGGCCTGCGGTGCAAATGCTGAACTTCCGCGTCATGCCCATCCAATTCCAGATTGTGAGTTCTTGTGTTCTTGGAACCGAATGTCTACCACCCAACTAACACTTTTATCCAGCCCTTCGTATCGACCGTCGGTATCGCCTGGACAGCCTACCTTTCTCTTACCAACTCGGCGGAAGAAGTCGCGACCCCTTAGGAAGAGTTGTCGCATGACTGTGTCTTTCTCTACGACACTTGACTTGGACCTTTGCTTTGACTACTTTGACCTCTTGGACGACCACAAGCTTAGAGGGCATCGACGGATGCATCTACCATGAAGACTCTTTCCAGCCATGTTCTGGAAAGATTGCGGACTCGAAACTTTCTTGCATATACTTGGCGCCTCTGTTTTGGAGAACCGGCCTGCACTGCCAACTGGGACCTTTTGTTTCTGTTTATTGTATGGCGCTGGAGGAGTTACTTTTTTTTTCTCTTGCTCGCCTAGGATAGACCAAGGCTGAGCGAGGTTTACGGCAGCGAGCTGCACTCATTTGTTTTGCGGATTGTCCCTAAGGATACTGCGAGTAGACATGTGATACCCTGCGACTGAGTATGGATTCCTTGGTCTTTCATCTGCTACTGTACTTTACCTGAGCGTTTACCTAAAAATACTCCACACCCCACCCCCTTCTTTCCCCGATACTATAATTGACCAGCCTATTGTTTATCGTGTCGGTTAAGGCTATCATCGTGGTGCTTGCCTAGCCGTGTTCTCCCGCATCTGTTCTCGCTGTTCTCGGAGCTTCGGATTCGGTCCTTTGACACCAGCGGTGACGACGCGGGGAGGTCTTGGTGGTTGGTGGGGGAGTGCTTCAACGCTTCAACTCAACTTTTCTCTCTACGACACCATTGTCATCCACAAACAAGGTACGGCTCCCGAACACTCGGTGGAAACATTGACATACAGACGCTGACAATACTGAAGAACCGCCATCATGTCTCTCTCTAACAAGCTCTCCATCACCGACGTCGACCTCAAGGGCAAGCGCGTCCTCATCCGTGTATGATTGACCCTAACAAAGACTTACACGCACAACACTGACGACAAGCCTCTCAGGTCGACTTCAACGTTCCCCTCGACAAGGAGACCAACTCCAAGATCACCAACAACCAGCGTATCGCCGGCGCCCTCCCCACCATCAAGTACGCTATCGAGAATGGCGCCAAAGCCGTTGTCCTGATGTCCCACCTTGGCCGCCCCGACGGCAAGGTCAACTCCAAGTACTCGCTCAAGCCCGTTGTCGCTGAGCTCGAGAAGCTCCTCGGCGGCAAGAAGGTCACCTTCACCGACGACTGCGTCGGCGAAGCCGCTGAGAAGACCGTCAACGAGACCACCGACGGCGGCGTTGTGCTCCTCGAGAACCTGCGCTTCCACGCCGAAGAGGAGGGCAGCAGCAAGGACGCCGAGGGCAACAAGGTCAAGGCCGACAAGGCCGATGTCGAGAAGTTCCGCAAGGGCCTCACCGCGCTCGGTGACGTTTTCATCAACGACGCCTTCGGCACCGCCCACCGTGGCCACAGCTCCATGGTCGGCGTTGACCTCCCCCAGAAGGCCTCCGGCTTCCTCATGAAGAAGGAGCTCGAGTACTTCGCCAAGGCGCTCGAGGAGCCCAAGCGCCCCTTCCTCGCCATCCTCGGCGGCGCCAAGGTCAGCGACAAGATCCAGCTGATCGACAACCTGCTCGACAAGGTCAACATGCTGATCGTCTGCGGCGGCATGGCCTTCACTTTCAAGAAGACCCTCGAGGGCGTCAGCATCGGCGACTCGCTCTTCGACAAGGACGGCGCCGAGAAGGTTGCCGGCCTCGTCGAGAAGGCCAAGAAGAACAACGTCGAGCTCGTCCTGCCCTGCGACTACATCACCGCCGACGCCTTCAGCGCTACTGCCAACACCGGCAAGGCCACCGACAAGGAGGGCATCCCCGAGGGCTGGATGGGTCTCGACTGCGGCGAGGAGTCCATCAAGCTCTACAAGGCTGCCATCGACAAGGCCGAGACCATCCTGTGGAACGGTCCCCCCGGTGTCTTCGAGATGGAGAAGTTCGCCAACGGCACCAAGAGCACCATGAACGCCGCCGTCGAGGCTTGCGCCAAGGGCAAGATCGTCATCATCGGCGGCGGTGACACCGCCACCGTTGCTGCCAACTACAAGGTCGAGGACAAGCTCAGCCACGTTTCCACCGGTGGCGGAGCCAGCTTGGAGCTCCTCGAGGGCAAGGACCTGCCCGGTGTCTCTGCTCTTTCGAGTAAGTAGATGCTTTCCAAATTCAATGCGAGGATGAAGAAGAGGATATGACCAAATAAACAAAATGGGAGGTACATGAAAATATAAAGCGCCAACTGAACAAATGAGACCTTTTTTCTTCGAACAATCTAACGGACTTCTTTTTCACGTATAAAGGTCGGGCATTCATGGAGAAGTCTTCTCTGTGAGGTGTGAATTGTGAACAGGCCCGCGAGCCTAAGCAGAAGAAAACGAGACAACCGAAGATAGGGTCAAAGACAGCAATCTCACGAAAGAGAAGTTTGATTCGGCGGTAGAGGGAAGGAAAGGCCTACAGTAAATCGGCCGCAACTCGACGCAGTGATGACGATTCGCTTTCTTCCATCCATCCGTCCCTCTGCCCTCTTCCAAGCCGAAGCGAAGAACAGAAACAAGTCTCCAACGTAGAAACGAAAAAATCAAAACTTAATTCCCATCCTCAAACCCATCAACAACGCCTTCCTCGCCCTCCCCATCGGCGTCCTCGCCCCTCTTCCTGCCCTGCGGCCCAATCTCCCAAATCCCCGGATCCTTGCCCTCGCGATCGCGTCTCGTCCTCCAGGGCTTGTGGCCCAGCCCCTTCAAGACCAACATCGCCCGCGCACTGAGCGCGAAACTCTTGACGAGCTCGCGCATCCTGCCAGCGCGCACGAGAGGGCCCGTGAGAGCGTTGTCCTCCTGCGCAATAGCGACGCTCAAGTCCATAGACTTCAGCAAGCTCTCGCGCGTGATGAGGTAGCCGGCGGAATGCAGCACGGTGTTGTAAGCGACGAGGGCTTCGGGGAGGTACAGATCGCGGACGCTGGCGAAGAGCGCTTTGGCGTTGTCCCTGTCCTCCTCTTCGCCGTCCGGGTAGGAGAGGAAATCGGCCTGCAGGAGCGGCGCCATGCAGGCCTCGACGCCTTCGTAGGCGTGCTTGAGCGAGGCCGGCACGCTGGAGGGGAGAGGCACTTTTCCGCGGTAGAGGATCTCTTCGTCGCGCCAGTGCGCCAGGGCTTCGAAGGCGTGCACCAGCTGCTCCATGTGGTGGTAGGCGCGCGATTGGCGGTACATGAGCTCCCAGATCGGGGCCTCTTCGACGCGGCCGTCGTCGGTCGCGATGTTGACCGAGCGGCCGAGCATGGAGTGGGACTTTTGCTTCGAGACGATGTCGTATGGGTAGGTCTCGACAATGGCGCGCGCGCAGGCAAAGCGGCCGGTGTCTGGGAAGAATTGTTAGCGGGAATCGTTCTTCTGCAGAACTGACGTGGGAGTCTGCACTTACACAAACAATCGCGAAGACCCTTAATCAACGCGGTGAAAGTCTCGGTCCAGTGGTTTTGCATTTGCAAGAACCACTCGAAGCTCATCACAAATGCTTCCTCTTGCGGGCTAACCTCAGACGGCAGCGAGCCGGCCTTGATACGTTGACCGGGGTACAGGTCCTCATCGCTCGACTCGAGCATGCGTAGTGCTTTCGCCTGAGTTCGTGTGCCAAACAGGTCGTCTTGCAGGAAGTTTGTCAACTCCCACAAGATGTCCTTGGGGCTCAATTCAAAGCCTTCGACAAGGCTGAGCAATTCCTGTCTTTCTTTCGGAGAGGACACGTCTTGGAAGACCCTGGACAAAGCAATCGTGTACCGCTCCGGCTGAAGTCTGGAGGCATAGGTAGGAGTGTTGTCGCGCTTGCCAGCTGAGCGAAGCTCTTGTATGTACGCGTCGACAACGTTGTCCTCGATGTCAACTTGTTCGGGCGCCAACTCGTCGGTCCTCAGAACCTGCAGAACCAGGCTGATATGGGTTGTGATGCGCAGACTTCTCAGGTCCGTGACGATCTTATCCTCAGCGAGCCCTGAGCCGTACTTCACCAAAGCCCGAATGCGGTTGGTCATGTCGGCAGGATTTCCAGTGATGTTCTTTGCCCGTGAGATTGCTGTACCGACTGTGTGGACCAAGCTCTCGCATTCGTTGGCGAGGATGTAACTTTGAAGCATCTTGATAGGCGTGGTGGATTCGTGCTTGGTTGTGCTTATCTTCCGCAGCCCGTTGATCAAGGCCAGAATCTCAAGCTGTGCTGCATTGGCATCGGCAACGCTGTCTTGAGTGTGACCACGCTTTTGAAGAGCCTGGGGAATGCGTTGAGGGTAGTTGGTTTGCAGGTAGTGATCGAACTGCTGGATCAGGATAGCGTTGTAGTGAGCGTATAGGTGGTCGTCAACCGATCGGCTGATCTTCTTGACAGCCTCGACGTTGCCACCGAGAAGGCCATAAACTGCGGCCTCATAGTCACCGACCGATTCAGAGCGAGATGCAAGGAAACACATCTTCCTCCAGGCCATGTTGGACGCTGTCTCTGAGGTGAACATAGTTTTGCCCATGGCCACAGCCCGCCAACCTTCCTTGCGGTCCTCGCACCAGTCACAGACTTCAGACCAAGACTTACCACGACGTAGCATCTCGTAGCAAGCGATCCAGAACGCACGCTCAATGTAAGCGTCTTGCTTCTCTAGAGTCCTTTCTTGTCGGGCTGGCGCATCCGGGTCCAGGCTTGTGATGAGCATCTCGTTGTTGTCCGTTCGCCTGATCTGAGGCAGAGGCGAGCTATCCGGCTGCGGCCAGGTCCTCATCCGCTTCTCACTCTTGATCTTTTCCCTAGTGTGCATCCATCCTCTCGTCCAGGTCCCCTTGCCGGCCCCAGCTCTCTCCTCAAGCTCCGCAACAATGCCCGGGACGTCGCTCTTCTGGTTCTCGGCTGTCTGCTCCAACCAGGTTTTCACCATGTGCCGCTCGCGCGCAAGGTCGTCTTCCAAGAGGAAGCGATCATACAGCTCACTCTCTGACGTGTACCTGTGCACGTTGCCCAGCCTCGCGAGCTTCTCCTCTTTCTCTTGCTCGTGAGAAGTCGTGTTCGGGTTGTAGTGCGTCTCCAAAACAATGCGGAAAAGCTCCCATGTGTCAGCCTCCTCCTGGCACAATCTGAGTTCTTCGACCTGCTCCCTCTTCCTCTCAGCAGCAGGACCAGAAAAAGCAGTTCTAGCCTTGGATCTGCCCGCGCTTTCGAAAGCGCTGAGATGAGCCTGCTCGCTCCACTCCGTCCTCAACTGCTCGCGGATCTCCCTCTCATGTCCCTTCTGCAAATCCTCCACAGCCGCCTCCGCGATCCCCTTGAACTCCAGCACCAGATCATGCGCGGCATCGTACTGATCCTGCGCAGTCGGCAAGTTATCGAAGAAGCGGTCTAGAGTCTCAGCAAAGACTTCGACCTCCTTGCCGACGCGATCTGCAATGTCGCGCAGGGAGTCCGCGGCCGTCTGCGCGGCGCCTCTGGTGGTGCGAGTGGTGGTGGAGAAATCCATGTCGCTCGCCCTTGCACTCGCTGCGTCGCGCTCGAATTCAATGTCCTCGTCGTTTGCGCGTGAAGATTCGCGGTCCAGCACTTCCCAAGAGCTCGATTGGTCCTTACGCGTAGCGGCGGATGTAGTGGCCGGGGCGCGAGATCGGCGGGTGACGGGTTTGGAAACGCCGGTTGTATTGTTTGCAGTCGTGTTGGCAGCCGCAGACGCGGCCGCTTGCGAACGTCGAGTCATTGGCGCCATTGTATTAGAGACTTGAGTAGTGAATGCACGTCTCAAAATGAAAGTGAAGGGAAGGGAAGTGGAAGAATGCGAGCTTCAATGTTGTTAGCGCGATTCTCGAGTGAAGCCTAATTTGACAATAGGGTTAGTGTTGTTGTGAGTACATCAATGGCTACATATATCCCCAACCGAGGAGGTAGACTTTCGGAAGCAGTGATTTCTTTCGAGCACATGCAGGCATTTACGTGCGAGTCGTGGTGGTATAACTGAAGCAAAATCATTGTGATATTGGCGATCGGTTTCCAAGAATCGAACGCGAGAAGGCTCACAGCACTTGAAACTAACGCAGATAATATCGACATGTAGAACAAGGCACGTTTATCAAATATCTTCATACCAAATGAAACCCATAATTTGTAGAGTTCTCGAACCCAGCTGACTGACGGACCTAGTCTATCATCGCCGGTGTTCCAATACAGTCCAGCCTGGCTCAAGAATCTCTTAAGAAACAGAAAAGAGAAATAGGACTCGTTCCTTTTTCCTTTCCAAGGAAGAAAAAGGTCTGTCCACCTCGACGTCTTGAATCCGCCGATCCACATCCCATAGGAGAAGAAAAGGGAAAAGAGGGTACTCCGTTGACTAGATGCAAAATTTGCTTTTTTTGTAGGTCCCCGCTCGTTCTTCTTTTCAATCCAGATGACCTCGAAACAGATGCCGCTGTTGCTACTCCGAGGGAGCTGCAATCGTTGACTCCTTAAGAACTATGCAATGGGTCGTGATTCGTCGACCTATGGGGAAGGAGATCGCGTAATCGTCGTCTAGTAAACCTTCTTCTTCTCGTCGAAGCTGTATTGACCAGGGCCCATGTTGATGAGCAGGAGAAGGCCGCCGACAATGGAGAGGATCTGGAAGAAGTCGTACTTGGCAAAGTCCTTGTGAGGGTGGTGCTCGTGAAGCTGCAGATCGAGAATGATTAGCCTGACATTCACCAATTTTGGGATTCCACTCTTGACTTACCGTCCAGAAGTTGTTGACAAAGACGTTGAAAATGCTCAGGATGGTGACGAGGATTATGGCACTCCACTTGGCCTTGAAACCAACAACAACCATCACGCAGGCAACGAGACCAACCATGATGACCGCAACGCGACCAATGCTCCACTCGCCGGCAAAGACGAAGCCAATGAAGAGGAAAATGAGCAGCACGCGGCCAGCGAGCTGGAAATACATCTTGCGGTCCTTCTCATCGAGCTGAGGCAGGCCGGCGGGCGCGAACTTTTTGCGGACCCAGCTGTCGGACAGGACCATGAGCAGGCCACCCATGACACTCAGGTTACGCAGGAAGAAGTTGAGGTCGAAGATCAAGCCGTAGCCGAGCGCTTGCGTGATGACAACGCCGATCAGACCCATGACAGCGTACTCGCTGTGCTTGCGGATGATGATCATGAGGGAGGAGGCGAACATGGCGATAACGTTGACGATGAGGAAGAGGTGCGTGATGCCGGTAGGAACTGCGGTGAAAGTGTTGCCGTTAGCCATTGGTTCTTGAAAGTGTTCCCATATTCCCATAATGCGTCCTCCTCTTTCATTTCACTAGTGCTCTTTCGTCCCGACCTTCCTATTCCACAAGCAACGGATCTTGGGTTTTCAACTTACTATGCCTGTAATCGTGCAGGTACACCAGCTGATCACTCCATTGCGTCAAAATGCGCAACGCATCTTCCAGGAAAGTGACGACAATCAGGAAGCGGCCGATGGCGGGCAGATAAGGCTTGACGGGTTCGCTGAGCGAGTCCAGCCAATCCTCGATCTTGCTCGTTTGCTGGCGGATGGCATCGAGGGGAGATGGGTCGTTGGTCGCGTCGCTGCGAGAAGGACCCGCGCCGGGGTTGAAGCCTGCGTTCTGGCCGGAGAGGTGGTACCCTGCTGTACCACGGATAGACATGATGGGCGGTTTGTGATGTGGTTGTGGTGGTGGGAGAAGAAATGTGTGGGCTGCAGCGCTGCAGCGCGGGCGTGTGTGTCTTGAGGCAGAGAGGAAGCCGGTCGGATGGTCGGCGGCAGAGGGTGGTGGTGCTCAGCGATGCTGAGGTCAGAGATGTCGCTTATTGTGTATACAGAGCTACGCTGTGTATAGCTGGCTGGCTGGCTGGCTGGCTGGCTGGCTGAGGTGGTGGAGGAAGCCAGGCTTCTGGAGTTTGGACTGAACTGATCAGGGGAAAGCAGCAGCAAAGTCGGACTGTAATAATAGACAACAGCTGTCGTGGTATATATTCCAATTAAAGCTGTCCGGAGAGCGTCAGAGTGGGGTAAAGGGAGGCCTTTGAGCTGCGAATAAGGTAACTCGTCGCCCGAATGGTCCAAGAGCCGTTTTGAATCGCCTGCCACCTGTTCTTTTGACCACAGCTGCGAGGAAGCGGAGTCCGACTGCAAGTCCGCTGCTTCGGATTGTCGCGCCTGTCGCTTAGCCGCAATTTGATTCACGCCTGACAATAAGCTGTTTGTGAGGACAAAGGGCAACGTGGCAGGAATCTCGTCCAGGTGGGTAGAGAGAAGAAAGGAGTGTGTTGGACGCCGTGAGGTGAGGTGGTGTAATGAACGACAGGCTGCAGGTAGGCAGGGCTATTAATCAATGTACTATGAAAAGACACAATAATCAAAGGGGAACAAGAGCACCGACGTAGCATTCGGGCCTGGGGCTCTTATACGGGCGTCCTAAGGATTGCCGGCTACCTACAGTACCTACCTAGCTATTGCTTGCCCTGGGTGGCATAATACCGGCGACAATCAAACCACTCGACGGTTCGGCGACCCTACGAGACATTCAAAACGAAGATTCAGTCACCTCGGTACTCGATCCAGTCTGTACACTGCGTCGACTTGGTCGCCCCGAGCCTGCGGGCCTGTCGACGTTGACCCGAACGGTAACAACAGGAGAGTCCATAGCATGCATGTTGGCCATGTTGGCAAGTTTGCTGCAAAAAAAGATGTGGGATCGGCATAACAGCCACTCGCTATAAGGAGATATCTGAATCATTTTCATTACAATGCTTGTCCCGCTGGAGTGCACTTGCGAGTAGTTCATCGATCGCGACGCCGTTTTCAATTTCTAGCCAAACGAGATCGATGAGGGCAAAGTTCCTGGCTGGCCATTGTACAGGTTTCTATTAGCCCTGTGATGGAAAGCTGATCAGAGGCTTTCCGTCTGTCTGTCCATGCTGACCAAAAGAGGAAGCTACCTACCTACCTACCTACATACGAGATGCTTCTAGTCCAAAAGCGTTTCAACGGCTCATCATTGTTCAACAATTCGTTGACCATTATCACAGATAGCCCTGCTTGGCAAATTATGTGGAACAAAGAAAGGAGCTAGAATTCATTCTTTTCTCATTTTCGTTTCTGTATTTCTTTCAAACAAAGACGGGCAAACTCCTGGCTGACGACAGCGCCGCCATCCTTCCCTGGCCAATCAATGCGTTCATAGTCTCTCAATCAACCTAGTGATATTCTTCGCCGTCCTCGCCTTACGCCCGGTGTTTGACCCTTGGAGTGTGATGTGTCCTGGAGGGTAATTTCGAAGGAGCGCAAATGTTAATAACAACAACAGGGAAGATAAGATAAATTATTGCCGCCTCTGCGATGGCTGCGCGCGCACTCTTTCCAGGACGAGTAGTAGTCCAGAGCTGTTGCGCGGCTTTGCATCACTGCGGTTTGGGTGGACGATCAGAACGATCTTGGTGCGCTTGATCACGCCCTATACATGTGTGGACATGATTCAAGCGTCCCAGTTGGAAGGGTCGTCAGGGTCGAGCGCAGCAAAGCCAGTGGGCTTGGTGGAGTTCGGAGCGAACGTGGAAGGCTTCGCCGGCAGAGCCTTTGCCTTCGGCTTGGCCTGCGGCTGCTCGATAGGAGTGACCTCGACGCTGGGCTCATCGCGGGACTTCTGCTGCTTCTTGGGGACGCTGACGGTGGTCCAGCCGGACTCGTCCTCACTCTCCTTCATGGCCTTGGCGACCTGAGCGTCTTCGTTGCCATACTGCGATGGGTTCGCGTCGGTAGTGCTGGTGGCAGCACTGCTGGCTTCGAGGCCGCCGTTCGAGCTGCCAGTGGACTCGGCATCAAAGGTGTCAAGGAGCGGGGCGTTGGAGGCTCCATTGACAGCGGCGCCGGCTGAGGCGTTCTTCTCGTCCCAGCGGTTGTTGGCGGGAGCACGAGTGACAGGAACACCGTTCTTGGCGGGCTCACCACGAGCCTCCCTAGCAGAACGGCGCTGTCTCTCCTCGAGAGCCTTGCGCTCCTTCTCCTCAGCTTCACGCTGGATACGGCGCTCCTCAACCTTCTTGCGGTTCTGGCGAGCCTTCTTCGACTCAACAACCTCCTCCTTGGCTTGCTTCGGGGCACGCTGCTTTTGCGGGTTGACAGGGGCAGTCAGGCGGATAGAGGTCGGTCCAGAGGGTTTGGCTTCAAGCATATCGGACACGTCGCCAGAGTTCAGGGCAGGGGAAGCAGCGGGGGAGAGATCATCGTCGGCCTCGGCACCGGTCTGGGAAGAGCCAGAAGACAGGATCGGGGAGTCGCGGGCGCTGCTCTGCTTCACGGTCTTGACACGGTTCTCCTTGCCCTTGGGGGCAGCGAGCTTGGCGCCCTGACGGGCCTGCATCATCTGTGCCGCAAACTGCGCATTGCTGAGATCCGACTCCTTCTCCGGTTTGTCTTCGTGGACAACGACTGCGGGCGCAGGCGCAGGTGCCGGCGCCTTGGGCTTCTGCTGTTGCTGCTGTTGTGGCTTCTTCGCGGCCTTCTTTTTCTTCGAGCCAGCGGCCTCGGGCTGCTTCTCTTGCTTCTCAGTCACAGCCGATGCCTGGGCGGGCTCCCGCTGCTGGACGCTCAGGCGGCGGTCGGGCTTGACTTTGAAGTCATTGGTGGAGCGTCGCCGAGTGCCGGCGGCAGCAGCAGCAGGCTGGCTGCGCTTTGTTGTGTAGTAGTAGTAGCCTCCGAGGCCTCCAGCGAGGACGGCGAAGCCAAAGTAGTTCTGTGCAACCTGCCACCCATCCATGGTTGCGGTGATTGTGAGAGGTGTTCAACAGGACAAGTCTGGTTGAGTGTCAGTGGGAGGGATGGATCATGGAGTATACGGGTAGCGGCACGGACGCGTTCTTGTGGCGCGGAGATTCGGGCTAAGCCGTCGGGGATTGGCGTGGACGTGGAGATGGCGAGTCGCAGGTGGTCACGGACGTGTGTGTGTGTGTGTGTGAGTGTCCAAGAGGTCGCCAACGCTGGGCGGGCTTAAAAGGCAGTCGAGGTGGAAGCAAGGAGGTGTTCTTGAATTGATGTGCGGAGTGGAGTGGTGTAATGTACCTATGCTGGTGTGGTAGTGGTGTGCACTGGTGGCGGTCGTCAGGTGTCGTGAAGGCACGCCAAGGAGAGAGAGAGAGTTGTCGACGTCGCAGTTACTGTAGGTGCCAGTAGTACCTTTTAGCAGGGCCGTCCACTGTGGTCTTTGTTGAGACGACCTTCAAGTCAGGGCTCAGAACACGAACACGACAGCGTGTACTTTTCCCGGAACAGGGGCCAATCGTGCCAATCGTGATGGGGGGGCTGTGCAAGGACTCGCTACGCGATCAAGTGGCAGATATATTGCTCAGGGTATTGCAGTACATGCGTAGAGTGAAAGAGGAAGAGACGGCGGATTACTGCAATGTACATGTGTTCTTGCTGTGTGAGAGCAAACCTTCAAATGCAGATTCTTGCATGAGGTATACATAAGAAGCCAATGGTCAGTGACTTGATATCATCGATGTAAGCGAGGCCTCTTGTTTGTCCCACCACCATTCCTAACTGTAAGGTTTCCAACGATTCACGCGCCATTACTCCCTGTGTACGGCACCCCCGTTCCCCGTCTTCACAAGCTCCCGGCCTTTCTCGTTCTAGACTGGTGCTCTAAATAACGTCCTCCGTGTCTCGAATCGGCATGTGATGAATCAACATCACCAGTCAGTACATCAATCTCTGTGAAATTGTGACTGAGTTTTGTGGTTTCTAGATAACTTTCAGAGGTGACATTCATGAAGATGGGTATGGCAGTGGAAGTTTGACCAGTGAACGCTGGTATGGGATGTTGATGTGACACCGCCAACCACGTACTTAGCCTTGCTATTCAATCACTCGCAACGATGTCGCACATTGATACATGTAGTGGACATATCGGACCTGCAACTTCGGGCCGAATCTATCTACCTACATGTACTGCTACTATGCTTGCTCCGCCATTGGGAGGAAGTCAAGGAGGAAAGCAAGCCTTGATGAGGTCGGCGTGTTATTTCCCCGCAGACTTCTCATGCATGGACCGTTGCTTCTGGAAGTCTTTCATCCCGTCTTCAAGTCAATTTCGCTCTGCACTGAAAGTCACGTAGCCTCTAAAACAACACACATCTTGCTATTGCATACGTTTGGCACATGGCCTGTCGCAGACTGGCTCGATCAAACTTGGAAGGTCTGCTTCCATTTAGGTAACCCTGTGGAGCCGCTGATGTGCTGTTCGGCTGCATACAGACATCAAACCACAGTTTCTAGCAGAAGCCGGGCTTTCTCGACGACCTCCTGGCAGCACACGGGGATGGATGGATTGCAGTCTATCTCAACACGTGCTCTGACATCTCGTTCTCACTCCCTCCTCCCAACTCCATCGTGGTATTTTTCAACGGATAACCCGGCTCGATCCCATCCGTCGTCTCTTCCCCGGCCGTAGACTGCGTCATTCTTTCAGCTGTCCCCACGCGCGGGCGAACTGGATTGGGTGGCTTCACGTCTTCAACGGACAATGGTACAACACCGGTCCGCTTAGTGAATGACACGGACTGTTTGGATATCTTCCTTTTGCCATTCACATACTCTTTAGATATCACCACCATCGATATACTGCCACAATGAAGCGCATGGGGGGCTGGCTAAGTGCCAAAACACCTCTTCCGAGCAGTTCATCAACTCGCTCGCTGACTGCCTTGGACGAGCCTCACGCTTGTAAGATAAATATCCACGTGATATTGAAAGACTATACAAATGAAAATTGCTAACTCAGAGACCAGTGAGAGAGGCTCTCGCGGCCGCCGCTCATATTCTCAACGGTAACAGGTGTCAATATATCTCACCAGAAAAGTCGCCACTGACATTTGCCTCAGACGACGTAGATCTTGCAGAAGCCGAACTGGCAAAGGGCACTTCACCTTTCCACAAGGTAAGACACTTTGAACTATCTAGTCTCAGTGTCGCTGGACATTTCGACTAATTGCAGCACGAAGTAGCTTGGTCGTGCTACAACGACATTCCTTAGAGCTACTTTAGGCTTCGAGAAAGAGGTCATCGAGCAAGCAAATCTACGCCTGGCCGAGGCCGAGGAGAGTGCCTTGGATCATCAGAAACGAGCTATACGTGGGTACGAGATTTTGAGTCCAGCCTGCTATTTGGAAAATACTGACAATCTCGCAGTACGTCCAACTTTTACATCTTTTTGAATTGTTTAGACTTCCGGCAGCAAGCCTCAACTTAGTCCTTCCCCCGGTAATCTGCCATGTCTGACTGACCTTCGCAGATCCGTCCACCGCACATCAAAGTGCCATATATCCCGTTGGATCCGAATATGCTCTATGCCATGCGGAGTCGCAGCTCATGGGAGCAGTGGTCGCCGTGCTTAACGAAAGTCTGACAGAGAGTCTTCGAGGGTTCTATAAACTCCGCAAGGCGTTCGGAACGCTGTATGAGATCAGTGAAGCGGAAAGACGGTACATAGAGGCGAAAGGCATATCCGCGAAAGCCGGCCGATCCAAGACCTCAGTGGCTACTTTCGACACTGGAACTACCCTGGCTGCCTCGGAAAGCTCAGGGACTCGTACGCCAAAGGATGCCAGACACTTAGAAGATGACGATGACAGCGACTTGGAATTCGAAGATGCGAAGGAGACTTATACCGACCAGCCAACGCCCAACGCATACCAGGGACATCTTGAGAGTCTGGACATGTCGAAGCTTGATATCAAGGATAAACCTGCCGCGCCACCTCAAGAGAACGCAGGGGATTACAAGGCACCAGGCGGCGTCAATGCACCCTCTGCGGGCGCAGCGGCCCAATCTGACAATGATGTCGATTTCCGAGATGTATCGACCGACGAGATTGACCTCTTCATTCATTCAGGAACGGCATTGTGTTACGGTCTGCTCCAACTGTTGCTCAGCATCGTTCCTCCGACTTTTGCCAAGCTACTCTCCCTCTTCTCTTTCAAGGGGGATCGTACAAATGGCCTGCGCCTGCTTTGGTCCGCAACTCGTTTCAAGACCAACATTAACGGCGGCATGGCTTCGCTCATCACTTTGGGCTTCCACAACGGCGCCATTGCCTTCTGCGACATCCTCTCCGCGGATGCTGTCCCTAGAGAACGCCTCAGTAACCTCCTCAAGGAAATGCGCCAGCTTTATCCCAAATCCAAACTCTGGCTCCTCGAAGAAGCTCGCGAGCTCAGCGCAGACCACCGACTGCAAGAAGCCGTCGATCTCACCGCTCCATCCGACACACCCTCTCCCCTCAAACAAGTTGAAGCCCTCAGGACTTTCGAACGCAGCCTCAACCTCATGTACCTGCACCGCTACGAAGACTGCGCCATCAGTTTCCTCAAATGTATCGAGCTGAACAATTGGTCGCATGGACTCTATTACTACATCGCCGGCGCCTGCTACGTCGAACTCTACCGCCAATCCCCAGGCAGCGAGAAGGAACGCGCCCAGCACGCCCTCCGAGCCGAAGAGCTCATCAAAACCGTGCCGAAACACACCGGCAAGAAACGCTTCATGGCCCGCCAACTGCCCTTCGACGTCTTCATAACGCGCAAAATCGCAAAATGGACCGCTCGCTCCGAGCAGCGCGGCTGCCCTCTCATCGACGCCATCGGCGTCTCCCCCCTGGAAGAAATGATCTACTTCTGGTCGGGATACCGCCGCATGGCAGCGCCACAATTGCAAGACTCGTTGGCCGCCCTCGCCCGCTCGCCCACCGCCGCAAGCACAGCAGCATCGCCCCACCCAGAACCCCAAGACGAACAAGCCATCGCCGCCCTCCTGACTGCCACGATCCACCGCTTCCTAGGCGACCTACCCTCGGCCGCAACCGCTCTTACACCCCTCCTCGCTCTCACGCCCGCGAACATGCGCACCGCAGGCGGCGTGCACGCCGATACCTGGCCCGTACCCGTCGCGCATTACGAGCGGGCCGTCGTCTACTGGGAAGAAGCAGGACACGAAACTGGCGACAGGGCGCTGTTGGAAAAGTGCAGCGACGAATTGCGAGCCGTGGAGACTGCCGAGGCGTTCGATTTGGATGCTAGGGTTGGGTTGAAAGTCACTACTGGTCGAGAGACGCTGAGGCGGATTGGGGTTGGTGTTTGAGATACGTGTCCGATATGCAAATCCCTAAACGAAGCACGACATCACAACAGAGAGAGATGTCTCGATAGACAGAGATTTTTAACGATGAATTTGAGCAGGTGCAAGGGGTTCATCTTTAGCATTCAAATTTTCTTTTTTATTTGCATTCGTCTCGCAATCTTTTCAGACGCGCCTTTCACTGTTACCAATAAGACGGTTTTAGACCGCTCTTTCCCTCCCTCTCCCGCAGTCTTGACTGATCTGCCACGCTTCCGCGTTCCAAATTTCGACTGTCGTCCCAAGACAGAAGTACAATAACAATAATCATTCCGACCCATCAGTTCTTCCCGGCCGTTGCCAGGACTCGAAAGAACAAAACACAGCCACCTTTTCGCCCGACATCTCAGGACATTCAACAAAACCCTGCCAAAAACGCCGTGCCTTGCAAGAAAAGGTAGGAAAGGCGATTGACCTTTTCCCCCCAGAACCGGAGTAGCAGCAACAACCAAAGAAGAAAAAAGAACCCAGACAGAAAGAACAAAGGTAAGAAGAAGAAGAAGAAGAGTGCCATCCTCACGAGATAGGTTGATGAAAACATGGCGGAAACAACACGGAAGATCGGGATCAACCAATCAATCAGCCCTTGAACTTCACTTCCCGCTTCCCATTCAGGCCTTCGCCCTCTTTGACGACGACCTTCTTGACTTCCATGATTCGTTTGCCTCCCAGCTCTTGGACTTTGGCTTCCAGCGTGCCAGTAGAATCAAGAGCAGCAACGTCGTCGCCGCCTCCGATCGATTTGCCGTTGATCAGCACGTTGGGCACTGTTCTGCGGCCGGTGGATTTCTGGAGGGCGGCTTGCAAGCCGGGTCCGAGGGGGTGGAGGTCTAGTTCGACGACGTAAGGTGGGGGGGTTATCGTGTAAGAGGAGAGGAGGATGTGCTGTCGGAGAATGCGTTGTTAGTGTTTGTAAGACAGAGGAATATAGGGGTTGCGTGGCAGAGCTTACCTTTGCTTTCTTGGAGAAGGGGCAGTAGGACTTGGAGAAGATTATTATGGGCCCTTTCTTGAGGATCGAGTTCATCTCGACCTCGATCTCGTGGTCTGATGCTGACTCTTCTTCGTCCTGGCTTTCCTTCTTGGCGGCGCTGCTTTCGTGTGATTTGGAGGACCCGGTGTTGCCGACGCGGGCTACGCCTTCATGGTCGTCTGCATTCGGGTTCACGACCACTTTGCCGCCTTTGTTGCCGGTCGTGCCGTCTGTGGGCGACATTTTGCGACCTGCGGCGGGTTTGCCTTCTGCACCCGCTGCTGGGGCTGCTTCCGCACTGCGGCTTGCTGTGGGAGCATTTTCTACGATGGGCTTTTGCTTGTTTGCTCCCATTGCATGATCATGCTCTTCTTGAATCCGGGCTACGCGGTCCGCGCGCGTCTTCTCCTCGGCTATGAGCGATTCGCGGGCTTCATTGTCTCGGCGGGCTTGGATTGCTGCTACGGTTCGCGTGTAGAATGGTGAAGTGTGAGTGTTGCTAGGCGCTTGTGTGACGTAGAGGATTGTGAGGGTTGCGAACAGCGCTAGGATTATGGCGGTTTTGAGGCGGCGGGTTGAAGGCATTGTTGGTGAGAGACGTGATGTGTCTGAGGGACGATCGAAGTGAAGTCTGCTCAGTGGTGCAAGTGACTGAACAGTAGTTAAACTGCCCACAGGTGAATAGTCGCCGAGCGCTAGAATTCTATTTCCAGTTTACCAGGGATAGTTTTGTCGCGGTCTGTGTTCTGCGTCTGTCTGTCTGCACGGCGGGTCGAGATGAAACGGCTAAAAGCAGGTTTGATAAGCGCCGGGGAGGGTAAGTGATGGCAGACGCGCTTGGCTTGGTCGCACTGCCTTTGTTCGTTCGTTGCTGCAGTTAGTTGGTGAGGGAAATGTTACAGGAGGAAGTTGGGAGAGTAGGTAGATACAGTATCGGTGAGGGCACGACGACGAGAAGGATATGCATGCGAGGGAGTAGCTCTCCAATTCATAAAGGATCGGCATGGTCATGTGCCGCACTAGGAGTCTGTCGGTCGAGGGAGTATGCGCCCAGACGTCAGCGCCTAGACTCTCACCAAGGACGCCATAAACCTTCCCCGCCATCATCGACTGTCGCGTGTGCGCTAGGAGATGGCGCTCTTTGTACCTGCGTTGCGTGTTGCTCCGGACAGGGTCACCCCGGAACCGACGGCAATCGCCAGAGAGCTTGTTGGCAAAGGGGCGGACTGTCATGTCAACATATGTCTTGGTCATGGTTATTATTATCTCTTGTGTGTATATGAATGGCTGTTATGCTTGAACGAAGAGTCATGCTAAGGTTGAGACTTGTCTGGGACTGCCATTGGATCCGATTCTTCCTCAAGGTTTGATCATGTCTCGAAGATCCACTTCGTCACCTGACTTTTCACTTCAGAAAACCTCAGGCATCAATACTTGGAAGGCTCCAATCGCAAATCGCAATCGTTGGTCAGGAAATACCTGTAGGCAGTGAAGGATCAGGCACAAACACTCGATCACTCTACCAGCCATGGCCGACTCCGAGCAAGGTGGGTGCACATCTCTTCCTACCACCCTCCTGCCGCCCACGCCCTAATACCACTTTTTCTCCAACTCAGGCCCAAGCACCGTCCCAGAGCCTTCCACAGCTCCCACACCGACCTGCGCAAAATGTTCCACCCCAGAAACATCGTCCGACTCGGACAACCCTAGTCTCAAGCCATGCATCGCATGCAAGAGCGTCCGATACTGCTCGCGTGACTGCAAGAAAGCCGACACCAAGACGCACAAGAAAGTCTGCGCAAAACTCGCGCAGGAGTACATGAAGACGGCGGACGTCAAGATGGCAAGCAGGCAGATTCCTAAGGAGAGTCACAGGGGTGGGCTGCAGAAGTGGCAGTTTGACACGTGAGCGTGATGTGATCAATGAGGATGGAAGTGTTCAAGAATTGAGCGCTTGGTCATTTCTTTACCACCTGTGACTACGCACATGGAGAGTATGCCATTGAGAAGTGCCTGCATGCGCATGAGGCGAACATGAGGCGAACATTCAAGACGAGAAGAGAACCTGGGTGGATGCGAATTGGGAGTAACGACTGAGACGAAATGAAGTGATGGCGATAAAACACAGGCACAGGTACAGCAGAGGTGCGATTCGACACGATCACAACATACAATGTGAGTAAATGCATGCTCCCAAATACCTTGGGTCTTTCAGCATCTCATCAGATCGAAGTTATGTCACACATGTAAGTTCCCAGCGTACCGGTGACACGCCAAGAGATGTCTGAGAGGAGTCAGCAAGCGAAGACAATGAAGTGAAGTGAAGAGTGAAGTGAAGAGTGAAGTTGCGCCGTTTGCTCTTCAACACCTGCTTTGCGTCGGTCCCTACAACCAAACATCGTCCTTCGACTTTTAACTCATCACATACCGCGAGCTCGGGGCGAAGACGCCACTCTTAATCAAAACAGCGCGCCCGCAACATGTCGTCGTCAGACAATGATCAACACGAATCCAACAAGGAGTTCACGCCGCCACTCATCCATGGTGTCAGCAGCCCCGGCTACGCCGCAGCCATGAAGGTAGCCCTGGCAACAGGCCCCGTTCACCAGGCCAAGGTAAATCAAAAATCGACCTCGCTCATAGCCCATATCTACCATTCCCAGTCTCAGCGCTCACACGAAAGTAGAATCGCAAGTTAGCGGCCGAAGTGTCCGCCGCCATCGACGCCAAGCTGCTCGTCGTGCAACAATCCAACCTGAAGTGCATCCAGTGCCGGCTCGACGCCAGTGTACCTCTCCAGCAGCAGACCAAGGTGTACACCCGATCCAAACTCGACAAACACCTGAAATACAAATTCCACGACCGCCGTGAGCAGATCAAGAGGCTCTTCTGCCTGGACAAGAATGATGTCGGCACGTTCAAATGCCCTTGCTGCTCGGCGGATCACCCGAGGTGGTGGCGCGAGGAGGAATGCCTCGCGCACATGGAGTCGGGGCATGCGGAAGCGATGAAGCCGTAGGCTGCGTTTACCCAGCAGGATCGAAGGCGTTGACTCGCGTGATAATGGTTGAGTATGGAGATCAG
>Ga0265797_10003006_pt1 | contig 27495 bp, 25 predicted proteins | sample P2T30metagenome_FD_192433 | JGI IMG/M metagenome (GOLD analysis project Ga0265797, IMG submission 192433) | Plant litter microbial communities from East Loma Ridge, Irvine, California - P2 T30 | ecosystem: Environmental > Terrestrial > Plant litter > Unclassified | place: USA: California... | reverse complement strand
AACGTCCTGGCTTATCCGCTGCCCAGGTTGTACATACCTGAATTTTTGCGGTGATGCATTAAAAATATACATACATCGATCAGATCTTTTACATAAATAAAATCTCTCATCTGTTCACCATCTTTAAAATCAGGATTGTGCGAACGGAACAGCTTCATCTTACCAGTCGTTTTAATCTGGTTAAAAGCATGCATAATTACCGAAGCCATTCTCGCCTTGTGATATTCATTTGGTCCGTAAACATTAAAAAATTTAAGTCCGGCCCAGAAAAATGGTTTTTTCTCCTGTTGCAAAGCCCATATGTCAAATTCGTTTTTGGAATCACCGTACGGATTCAGTGGTTTCAACTGGGAGAGTGTAGACTCATTGTCATCATAACCATGTTCTCCCAATCCATAGGTAGCGGCAGAAGAGGCATATACCAGTGGTATCTGGTATTCAACGCATTTCAGCCAAATGTCTTTGGAATAATTAACATTCAGTTTATCAAAAATCTTTTTGTCAAATTCAGTTGTATCGGTTCTGGCACCGATGTGAAAGATAAATTCAACATCCCGGTTGTTCTTATCAAGCCAGGTAAAAAGTGCATCACGTTCTACTTTTTCCTGAATTATTTTTCCTTCGAGATTTTTCGCCTTTTCAGTTTTGGAAAAATCATCAACGGCTATTATACTTTTGAAGCCATCCTGGTTAAGCCGGCCGATAAGCCCGCTGCCAATAAATCCGGCTGCACCTGTTACGATAATCATGGTGATTATTTTGGTTTAATCAGTAATAAGAACGTAAAATTAATGTTTTGAACGGATAGCATTGCGCTAATTTTTTTGATGTAAATAGGACTTTTTTTAGTTATCCGCCTGTTATTCTGTAAAACTACGGATACAAGGTGTAATTTTGTAGTCTATTTATTGAGTGAGAGAAAAGTTTTATGATTTACGTAACAAGAAAAGAGCATTTCAACGCAGCCCACCGGCTTTTTAATCCGGCCTGGTCTGATGAAAAAAACCAGGAAGTATTTGGCCCCTGTGCCAATAACAACTGGCATGGACATAATTTTGAACTGATCGTTACAGTTAAAGGTATTCCTGATCCTGATACCGGATTTGTAATTGATTTAAAAGTGCTGGGTGATATCATCAAAGAGAAAATTGTAGATAAGGTTGACCATAAGAACCTCAATATGGATGTGGATTTTATGGCAGGAAAAATGGCTTCCTGTGAAATATTTGTTCTTGAAATCTGGAAAATTCTGGCGCCGGCTATTTCTGACACCGCTTCAAATGCCAGGCTTCATTACATTAAATTGGTAGAGACGCCCAAAAACTTTGTGGAATATTACGGAGAGTAGGAGCTCTAATACAATTAGTTATGAATGTAGCATTCTCAATGATCGATGTTTAATTTTCAATCTGCAACTGCGACAGTATGAGAATTGAATATGCAGAATGAATATTGATTATTAGTGCGAGTTCACCTTTATATCCCTGCATCCTAATTCGTACAGAGCCAACAGCTAAAAATATGAAGTATTACCTCATTGCCGGCGAACGTTCCGGAGATTTGCACGGAGCCAACCTGCTTAAAGGAATTAAGGAAAATGATCCGGATGCGCAGTTTCGTGGATGGGGAGGTGATATGATGCGGGAGGAAGGACTGGATCTGGTGACGCATTACAAAGACACCGCTTTCATGGGTTTTCTGGAAGTTGCACTTAACCTTCATAAAATTTCCGGATTTCTGAAAAAATGTAAAAAGGACATTCTTTCTTATCAGCCGGATGTAATCATTCTGATCGATTATCCTGGTTTTAACCTTCGCATTGCTGCTTTTGCCAAAGAAAAGGGATTAAGGGTTTTCTATTATATCTCTCCGAAAGTATGGGCGTGGAATCAGAAGCGGGCCTGGAAAATTAAGCAGAACGTTGACCGGATGTTTGTCATTTTTCCTTTCGAAATTGATTTTTACAAAAAATACGATTACCGGGTCGATTACGTAGGCAATCCGTTAATGGATGCAATCGAGGCCTTTAAACCTGATCCGGATTTTAAGCAAAAAAATAATCTTGACACAAACAAACCGGTTATCGCATTGCTTCCGGGCAGCCGTAGGCAGGAGATCATCGGAATGTTGGATCTGATGCTGACGGTTCAGCCCGATTTCCCAAACCATCAGTTTGTTATTGCAGGTGTAAAGAATTTGCCTTCATCCTTGTATGAAAAGTATCTGTCGGGCGGAAAGGCACATATTGTCTATGAGTCTACTTATGATCTGCTTTCAGTATCTGAAGCAGCACTCGTGACCTCAGGCACCGCAACGCTGGAAACCGCACTGTTAAACATCCCGGAGGTAGTATGCTATAAAACAAGTGCCTTTTCCTACGCTGTTGCCCGAAAATTAATCCGGGTACCATTTATATCTCTTGTCAATCTCATTATGGACAAAGAAGTTGTCAGAGAATTGATTCAGCATGATTTAAACAGTGATAATTTAGTGCAGGAGCTATCGTCAATTTTACCGGGAGGAGAAAAAAGATTTATTCAGCTGCAAAATTACCAGCGTCTGCAGCAGCTTGTGGGCGCGGCAGGAGCTTCTGAACGAGCTGGAAGCCTGATGGTAAACTATCTGAAAGACCCGCAAAGAAATAAATAAAGCCTAGAAATTATTCTACAAGTTTCTGATTGAACGCTTTATTTCTCTATTTTAGCAGATTAAATGTATATACGACAGGTATTGAATTATGGTTGGTTTCAATTAACCCTTTATTTCTTATGCCGGTTTTTAACGCCCTTCTTTAAAATCTATTATGCTGAGGATATTACTGGTTGGTCAAAATCCGGCAGTCATAAAGGGTTTGAGCCTGATTCTAAACGAAAGTGATTTAAGTAGCTGCCGGTTAGAAGTTGCTTCTACGACTGATGAGGCAACAGGGAAGGTAACGGAGCAGGAATTTGACCTGCTGGTTCTTGATCTGGAAATGAAAGATACCAATACTTTAGGATTTATCGTGAAAGCAAAACAATTATTGCCTACACTTTCTATCCTGACTTATTCCGTTGAGATGGAGTATATCTTCATTAAACGATATCTTACAAGCGGAGCCCGCGGGTACTGTTTCCTAAACCAAAATAATTATCAGGAAATAATAGAGGCAATATATAAAGTTGCTTCAGGAAAAATTTATATCAGTCCTGCGATGGTGGAACTGATCGTCAGCGAAGCATTATATTCCAAAAAAATGGATCGACTGCATACGCTTGACGACCGGGAATTTGAAGTTCTCACACATCTTCTTCGCGGTGAATCCCCGGCCAGCATTGCTCAGATTTTTTCCGTACATACTACAACGATTATTCTATATCAATCAAGAATCCTTGACAAGTTGCGGATCAGAGATGTTTCCGAATTGTCGGACGTTACCAGAATGCAATCCGTTCTGTAACTAGTTTCGCATTCTGGCCAGTTTTTCATAGTCAAGAACCGTTATCAGACTTCCTTTCATATCCACCAGTCGTTCATCTTTAAAATCCGAAAGTGTACGGATGACGGTTTCGGTTGCCGTTCCTACCATGGATGCAATGTCTTCCCTGGTGATAGACATCGAAAAGGGTTTGGATTTGTCTTCCTGATAACGCTGAACGAGCATAACCAATGCCTGTGCAACCCTTTTCCTGACCGAATTGTAAGCCAGCTGCAGCAAACGTTCTTCCCGGTCTTTAATTTCATTGGACAGCATTTTAATAAACTTGGAAGCAACCTCCCGGTTACCCTGCAGCAGGTTAAAAAAATCATCCTTTGGGATCATCGCCACTTCTGCCTTTTCGAGAGAAATTGCCGTTTCCTGGTACACTTCTCCCTGAAGTAAATCCAGATACCCGAAAAAATCTCCTTCCTTGTATAGGTCGGTAATGTATTCTTTTCCGTTATCGTTTGATTTATAAGCTTTTACTTTGCCTTTTTGTAAAAAGAATACATTGGATGGATAACTTCCTTCCGTATATATCGTTTCTTTCTTTTTCAGGGTTTTTATTTTTTTATCCTCAGCTAGTTTTGCGATCAGATCGAAGGATTTGGCTTCCTGAATAAACTGATCCAGTCCTTCCGCAGACCGGTCAAAATGACGTTTGATGCGGTCACTTTTTTTCAGACGTATTTCAACGGCATTCAGCAATTCCACATCATCATAAGGTTTGGTCAGATAGTCATCCGCGCCCATGGTCATGCCTTTCCGGTAATCGTCTTTCTCTGCCTTGGCTGTCAGAAATACAAATGGGATATTCGATGTTTTATCATCTTTTCCGAGCATATGCAATACGCCGTAACCATCCAGTTCAGGCATCATAATATCACAGATGATCAGGTCCGGATTAATCTGTGCAGCCATTTGGATGCCTTCCTTTCCGTTTTGAGCGGTGATTACCTGGTAATTTGCAAGTTCCAGTATCTCGGCTGTATTTTCCCGCATTTCAGGGTTGTCTTCAATCAGTAATATTTTCCTGGCTTCCAAGGTATTGTCTGTTAGCTTATTAATAATTGGCTCAAATTTAAGCCTGATCGTTTTTGTTATTTGTAGGCATATGATTCGGCAGTTTCACATAAAACGTAGTGCCTTTACCAACCTCGCTGGAAAATGATACGTCTCCGCCCATCAGATCAATGTAGTTTTGCACAATATTGAGTCCCAGGCCGGTTCCCTGTGCGTTTCCTGCATTATGGGCACGGAAAAAGCGATCAAATATGTGCGCCTGGTCTCCGGTTGGAATGCCTATTCCTTCATCTTGAATTTCAATCGAAACCAGGTTCTGATCCGATTTTATGCTAAAAAATATTGATTTGCCTGCTTCGGAATATTTGATAGCGTTGGAAAGAAGATTAAAAAGAACGTTACGTAACAATTGCTTGTCCAGCCAGAGTTCTTCAATTCCTTCATATTGAAAATGGATTTGCTGCTGCTCTTTGCAAAGTCCTTTGATTTCTTCAATCAGGCCCTGACAAAAATCGGGAAGGTTGACTAAAACCGTAATACTTTTAACGCGGCCTTCTTCCAGCTTGCCAATGGAAAGGAAATCATTTAATATCTCCGTCAGGTTCGTTACAGCTGATTTTATCCGCAGCACATGCTTTTGCCTTTTATCTTCTTCCTCTGTTTTGGCATACCGGCCAATCAGTGATGCAGATGACAAAATCGTTGCCAATGGTGTGCGAAACTCATGAGAGGCGATGGTCACAAACTGGCTTTTCATGTTGTTCAGTTCGCGTTCTTTCTTCAAAGCGCGTATCACCTCCTCCTGTGACTCCTCCACTTTTTTAATTGCACTGGCCAGCTCTTTGGTTCGTTGACTTACGCGCTCTTCCAATTCTGCATTTAGTTTTTGAATTTCGAGATTTGCTTCTATAATCCGGTTTTCCTGCTTTTTACGCTCGGTAATGTCAATTACAAAACTTACTACAAACTCTCCGTCACTGGTTTTAAAAGGACTTAAACTTACTTCAACGGGAAATTCAGATCCATCCTGCCTTTTTGCAAACAAATCCAGGAGGTGGCCCATTCCCCGGGCCCTGGGTGCTTCCAGATACTCGTCGCGATAATCAACATGTTTTCTTCCAAATCTTTGCGGGATCAGCGTTTCGATTTTTTTCCCTACCAGCTCACTGTCGGCGTAACCAAAAAGTTCTCTGGCTTTCGGGTTCAGCATCACAATTGCTCCCGCTTTATTTACCACAACAATGCCTTCGGTTGCGTGTTTAAACAGCGCATCCAGCATTTCAATATGCCGTGTCATCACCTTTGTATGAATTAAAATATCTTGATCAAACATACCAAGGTACAGGAGATAGATGAAGAGAACAAGGGTTTGACCGGGAATGGATGTTTGTACTAATGATAACTAACTGATTTTATAATGTATGTCAAAAATATTCAGGTCTCAACTTTCAATATTTAATGGTCAGGTAATAAATTGAAAATTGTACGTTGTCTATTGAATATTATTCGCGCTTCAAACAGTTTGGCTGAAAAGGGAAGTCTGCGGTAAACTTGCCCATAACTTAGCGTCAAATGCCATACACACGTTTCTTACAAAGGCTTTTCCTGCTTCAGTCACATGCAGATGATAAGGCTCAATGACAACCAAATCGTCAAATTCCATTTCAGAAAGTCTTTCAATTGCCTTGTAAACTTCATCACAAACCTCATCTGAACGGGTCCAGGAAGTTTCAAATTGTGTCATCAGGTTCAGAATGTGCTTTCTCAGGATTAAATCTTCTTTGGTAAGCTCATGCCCGCGAATGATAGGAATTTCTCCTTTTTCAATGCGTTTGTAATAATCCTCAACTTTTTTCTCATTTTGCACATAGCCTGTCCAGGTATCACTGATAGAAGAGGCGCCAAGGCCGATCAGCAGTTGCGTATGTGTATTGGTGTAACCCATGAAATTCCGGTGCAAACGCTGTTCTGTTTGTGCTTTGTATAATTCATCGGTTTCCAGAGCGAAATGATCCATGCCAATATCCTTGTAACCGGCCATTTCCAGTGCGTTTCTGCCTGTTTCGTAAATGGCCATTTTCTTGTCAGGATCGGGAAGATCCAGTTCGGTAAAGTTCCTTTGTCCTGGCTTGATCCAGGGTACATGTGCATAGCTGTAAAATGCGATCCGGTCCGGTTTTAACCTGATTACCTTCATCATGGTCTCCATCATGTAGCAGGTTTTTTGTTGAGGCAAGCCATAAACGATGTCATAGTTTACTGAAGTGTAACCGATCTCACGTGACTTTTTCGTAAGATGGCTTACCTGTTCATAGGTCTGATGGCGATTGATAACGGCCAGTACGATTGGGTTGAAATCCTGTACGCCAATGCTGATTCGACGGAACCCTACATTGTATAGGGCAAGTAAATGTTCATCCGTAGTATTTCCAGGATGTGCCTCAAAACCAAATTGTGCTTCCGGATGCACATCGGCATTTTTAAGTAAACCTTTTACAAGTCTGGTTAGGTTATCCGGACTGAAAAATGTAGGTGTACCACCTCCCAGATGTATTTCCCGGATGACTGGTTTTGTTTCACCAAAAACGGAAAAGTACATTTTCCATTCTTTCAGAACGGCATCGATATATTTTGTTTCAACGGCATGGTTAATCGTAATTCTTGTGTTGCATCCGCAGTAGGTACACAGGCTTTCGCAAAATGGCAGGTGAACATACAGGCTGATTCCTTCTTTATGATTTGAAACAGTGAATGCTTCCTTCACAAGATCTTTCCATTTTTCCTGGGTTGGTGGTGTTGTCTGCCAATAGGGGACGGTCGGGTAGCTGGTGTACCGCGGACCGGGTGTATTGTATTTAAACAGCAAATCCTTATCCATGACAAAAGCAGTTTTGAAGTATGTAATAATGGGTCAAAACTACCAAGGTGATTTGCTTTAAAACATGACGTTGGTCATGAAAAAAACTTACTGTTGTGGGGAGGCGTTCCATGGGCAGGGTGCCGCAGGAGGCTCCTAAGGAGCCGATGCCTTACGATTGGTTGGCATTTTCTATAAACCGGATGCTTCTATGAAGCAGTCTATCTGATACAAATTTGGAATAATTACAAATGGCCACTTAGTGGCCCCCTGTTTATAGGGTGAAGGTGATTTTAGTTTTTTGACCTCCGTAGGAGCTTCCCTACTAACCATCATTTTCCATGACAAACTGTAATTTGTCCTTCGTGTGCATCAGACGGAATGTCAATCATAACGCCTCTTGCTATTAACAAAATTCCTGCGACCGCCAATACAAATGGTGTAATTTGGCGCATGCGTGAGCGCAGGGCAGGAGTAAGCCATTGTTTGAAAAATCCGACTGCCATCATCATCGGCAGGGTGCCCATTCCAAATAGAAGCATATAAATTCCACTGCCTGCGATACTACCGGTCGCCACGGAGCTGATTAGTGCCAGATACACCATGCCGCAAGGAAGTAATCCGTTTAATATGCCCAGGAAAAACCAGCCGTGTATACTTCGGGTACGTAACATTTCTCCCATTTTTGTTCTGACTGAATGAACAACTTTTTGCCAGAAAAGAGGTGTGCGAAAGTAATGATCAAGAGAAGCCGGCCAGAAAACATAGGTGATCATCAGTATTCCTGCAAAAATCGAAAGATAACGGAGATAACCAATCCAGGCCAGAGACGAACCGACTGAGCCAATTAATAAACCAAGGATTGCGTAAGTAAAAGCGCGGGCACTGTTGTAAACCAGCAAAACTGCCAATTGCTGCCAGCGGTTTCCTTTTTGAACAGGTAATGCCAAAGCAATAGGGCCGCACATACCGATACAATGAAAGCTGCTCATCAGCCCCATTGATATTGCCAGGTATGGAAGTACGGTTATCATTGTTTTCTTAATTCATTCCTATTAACACTACATCCTCATTGAAATAGGTTATTCCATCGTTTTTCCAGTCAATTTGTAGCTTATAACGTCCTGCCGGAATTTTTGAAGCCGGGATAAACTGCTGATTTAATTCCGGATTTATATCGAAGCTACGGTCATTTTTATCGTTGGACGGACAGTAAAGTTTAATGATTCCGGTAATTGTTCTTCCGGCAAGAGGTTTGGGGTAATGGAGTTTTAAGCCCTGTTCATTTACTTCCCAGGTTAACGGTTCTGATAATTGATCGGCGCGTTTCGTTTTGTCAATTTTATCCTGAAATGTTAATTCCTCTTCATAATAATGTTCCGTCGCCAGATCGATTTTCTGGCTTGCGCTCATTCCTACCAATACCAGTATCATCACAACAAAACCCAGATAAAGTATGGTAATTCCGACTCCCCAATTGACTTTCATGATGCTTTTCATTGTTATTAAAATATATTTCAGATACTATTCTTCCGGAGCCATAAAGGTTGTCTCAAAACTTTCAAGCTTTTTATTTCCCTGATGGACAGATAGTTTTATTTGTGTTTTCCGATGCTGTAAAGCTGATTTTGGAATGGTAATAAACAAAGTTCCCTGCGACATTCCGGCTCCATCCATTGTTAGATCAGGTGTTCCCGCAAAAACAAGTTTTCCTTCCGGGTATTCAAGATGGATCGTTGGCCTTACAACGAAATTGGTTTTATTGAAAATCTTGAAGGTATACAGGTTACTGATTGTACCGTCTTTATTTTCGATATATTGGCTGCCCGGTGCACGGAATAACGTCGTTTGTGTATCGGTGCGTCTGGCAATCATAATACCCAGTCCCGACCATAAAAGAATTAATACGATGATATAGCCGATTACCCTGGTTGTAATTAGCTTGTTGGTTTTGTTTACAATCGCGTTCTCAGAAGTATAACGTATCAATCCGGGCTCGAAACCAACCTTGTCCATCATCGTATCGCATGCATCAATACAAGCCGTGCAGTTTACACATTCCATCTGCAAGCCATTTCTGATGTCAATTCCGGTAGGGCAAACCGCTACGCACTGATGACAATTAATGCAATCTCCTTCCGTACGATCCTGGCCTTTGTGCAGTTTTCCGCGGGGTTCTCCGCGTTTGTGGTCGTAGGCAACGGCAATTGAGTTCCTGTCCAGCAAAACACCCTGTAAGCGGCCATAAGGACAAACCACAGTACATGCCTGATCACGTAGCCAGGCAAAATTAAAATAGAAAATGGCAGTGAAACTGACAATTCCGGCAAACATCTGAATGTGCTCAGCAATGGGTTCGCTGATAATTTTCCCGAGTTCATCCACACCGAGTACGTAAGCTAAAAGCAGATTGGCGATGAGAAAAGATACGGCCAGAAACAAAGTATATTTCAAACCCTTTTTCAGGATTTTGTCTGTTGTCCAGGGTGCTTTGTTTAATAATTTCTGCTTTCCGGCATCGCCTTCAATCGCATATTCGATTTTACGGAAAACCATTTCCATGAAAACGGTTTGCGGACAAGCCCAGCCGCACCATAACCTGCCAAAGATGGTGGTAAACAAAACGATGAATACCATGAAAGAAAGCATAGTAAGCCCGAAAAGCCAGTAATCCTGTGGTCCGATGAAGATTCCGAATATGATAAATTTCCTTTCCATCACATTGAAAAGCAGCAAAGGCTGTCCGTTGTATTTCAGGAACGGCATGACGAATAACAGGGAAAGGATCAGAACAGTAAACCAGGCCCTGCGGTTATGCCAGTTTCCTTTGGGTTTTTGCGGATAAAACCAGTTACGCTTTCCATCCTCATTCACTGCATTGAACTGATCGCGAAAGGATTCGTCAGGTTCGTAAATGGGTGTGTTGAAAGTTTTCATTTTATTGGTGGTTTTGGTTCACGCAGAGTGAATGAGTTTGGTGCAGAGTCCGCGGAGGTTTTTGTGCGTAAAAGTTATTTTGCTGCTACGTTACCGTCCTGCACCAGTTCGCCCTGCGGTTCTTTTGGATTGGCAGGTTTGGTCCCTTTTATCGAAAGAACGAAGCTGGCTACTTTTTGAATGTCCGTAGGAGAAAGCTGTTTTTCCCAGCTGATCATTCCTTTTTCTGGAACGCCGTATTTAATTACTTTAAAAAGGTTTTTAATTCCACCGCCATGCAGCCAGTAGGCGTCCGTCAGGTTTGGACCAACTGATCCTCCGCCTTCCTGGCCATGGCAGGCTGTACATTTTTCCTGAAATATGGTCTTTCCCTGGCCAATTGCAGCGTCGTCTGATAATGCTGTGACTGAATTTTCGTCCATGCTTGCACCTACTTTTTCCATGTAGGCTTTTTTCTCTGCTTCTGCCTGTGCGATTTCGTTATCCAGTTCTGTCAGCTGCATATCACCAATACCTCCGAAATAATAGGCAGAATAAGCAATAGCAATGATGATCGTAGCCACGAAAAGCGATTGCAGCCAGGGCGGCATACGGTTATCCAGTTCCTGAATTCCATCATAATCATGGCCTTCGATGAGAATATCTTTTTCATCACTCAATGCTACGCCGGCTCCGCCGATTTTTTTCCACCAGTGAATGCTAAAAATACCTTTGTTTTCTTCTTGTAATGTTTTTACAGAGACCTGTTTCAGGAGGCTTAGTGCATTGACAAGTAAAATGACAACCAGGATGCCGATAAAAAACAGAATGCCTAGCAGCACGTAAAGCAGGATTTCTGTTCCGGTGACGGCTCTGATTTCTTTCGCTTCTTCCTGTGCAAATGCAGAGGAAGAAACCAGAAGAAACATGATAATGGAGAGTAAGCTCTTTTTCACCACGCCGTCGCTTAACGGGATGCTGCTCATCTGGCTGAGCTCTTTTTTATCCAGCCTGAAAACAAAAATCAACAGGGAAATAAAAAAGACAAAAAATATGATGAGGGAAATCAGTGGGAAAATCTCTATCCCTGCAATGGTTTCCAGATATGTTCGGAATTTCATGATGATTAATTTTGAATAACAGAATACACTGACAGATGTGAGATCTGGTTTATTTCTCTGCTTTGATATCGGTTCCCATTCTTTGCAGATAGGCGATCAGTGCAATAATTTCCTTATTTTCACTGGCTTTGATACCACTCTGTTTTAGTCTTGCCTGAATTTCTTTGGACTGCCGATGCAGATCTGCATTGGCTAATTTGTCATAATCCTTTGCGTAAGGAACACCAAGCGTTTGCATCGCGCGGATTTTAGCCCCTGTTGTCGTTGTGTCCAGGTCATCTTCCAGCAGCCATGGGTATCGTGGCATAATCGAACCGGGTGACATGGTTACAGGATCTTCCATGTGGTTGTAATGCCATGAATCCGGATACTTTCCGCCAACCCGGTGCAAGTCCGGGCCGGTACGTTTCGAGCCCCATTGATGCGGGTGATCATAAATAAATTCACCGGATTTGGAATATTCACCATAACGTTCTATCTCAGAACGGAATGGGCGGATCATTTGCGTGTGACAAACGTAACAGCCTTCTCGGACATATATATCACGGCCCTGTAATTCCAGCGGCGTGTATGGTTTGACGGAAGCGATAGTCGGGACATTTGACTTGATCATAAACGTGGGGATCATCTCCACCATACCGCCAATTGCAACGGCAACCAGTGCAAAAATGGTTAATGCCAAAGGTTTACGTTCGAACAATCTGCGGTGCCAGTACTCATTTTTAGGTGCATGCCAGATCGCATTCAGCGGCATGGCTTTCGCGGTTTCGCTGGCAACCAATTTTCCTGTTAGCGCAGTCATCCATAAGTTGTAGATCATCACCACAAAACCAATGATATAAAGCGTTCCGCCTACGCTGCGCAGGAAATAGAGCGGAGCAAGCTGTGTTACGGTTTCCAGGAAGTTGGGATATTTCAGCAAACCTTCCTGTGTAAATTCCTTCCACATTGAGCTTTGAACCCATCCTGCCCAGTACATAGGAATGGTATAAAACAAGATTCCCAGTGTCCCGATCCAGAAATGGAAAGTGGCTGCTTTCTGCGAATACAGCGGACGGTTATAAAGTCTTGGGAAAAGCCAGTATAACAAACCAAATGTCAGGAAGCCGTTCCATCCTAACGCTCCAACGTGTACGTGCGCCACGATCCAGTCGGTATAGTGGGCAATGGCATTCACATTTTTGAATGAAAGCATCGGCCCTTCGAAGGTAGCCATACCATATGCCGTAATTGCCACGACGAAAAATTTCAGTACAATATCTTCCCGGACTTTATCCCATGCACCGCGCAGGGTCATCAAACCGTTGATCATACCGCCCCAGGAAGGAGCAATCAGCATGACGGAGAATACGGTTCCGAGTGTTTGCGCCCATTCTGGCAAGGCAGTGTAAAGCAAATGGTGCGGGCCGGCCCAGATGTAAAGAAAGATCAGCGCCCAGAAATGGACAATGGAAAGCCGGTAAGAATAAATAGGCCTGTTTGCTGCTTTGGGCAGGAAATAGTACATCAGGCCCAGGTAAGGTGTTGTCAGGAAAAAAGCAACTGCGTTATGTCCGTACCACCATTGTACAAGCGCATCCTGCACACCTGCATAAACCGAATAACTTTTAAATAGCGAAATGGGTAAGGCTACACTGTTCACAACATGCAGCAATGCTACGGTAACGAAGGAAGCAAGGTAAAACCAAACGGCTGCGTAAATATGTTCGGTACGGCGGTTAATTGTTGTCATGATCAGGTTGATCAGCGCAGAAACCCAGACAACCGCAATCGCGATATCAATCGGCCATTCCAGTTCGGCATATTCTTTGGAAGTTGTGAGCCCCATTGGCAGCGTAATGGCCGCCGCAAGAATGATAAACTGCCAGGCCCAGAAATGAAAACGGCTTAAAACCGGGCTCCACATCGGTGTTCTTAATACACGTGGAGCAGAATAATATAGTCCGGTGAAAAATCCGTTTCCGACAAAAGCAAAAATAACGGCATTGGTATGCAGCGGACGGATACGACTGAAAGTAAGATAGGGAATATCCATGTTCAGGTCAGGAAAGACGAGCTGAAAAGCGGCAAGTAGGCCAACCAGCATACCTATAAGCCCAAACAGGATGGTCGCGATGGCAAAATTTCTTACGATGCGGTTATCATATTGAAACTCGTCCAGCTCAACAGATGCGATACCCGGATGTGGAACGTTTGACATAAATTAGTAAAGATTTGGTGAATGGAGTTCTACGGAAAAGGACTTCGTATCCGGAAAAAGAAAATGAATCAGTGACGACGAAAATTATAATGTCTTCTGATCGCTTTTCTGTTTAATGGTTTTTGTTGTAAGTATTTCATGGTCATCGAGTAAGATCCTGACTGCCGGCGTGTAGTCATCATCATAATGCCCTTTTTTCACAGACCACATAAATGCGGCAAGAAAACCAAGTGCAATCAGTAAACTGGCGATAATCATTACATAAAAGGCGGTCATGGCAGCACAGGTTTTTGTTGTATTTTATTTGTCAAAACTACTTGCTAATGCCTGTTTGAATCATGACGATCAGATGTGTTTAGGAATGACATTTATCACTTTTTAATCCATTTCCGGGCGGCCAGATTACTGGCAAGGGTTGTGAACGCAACGATCGTCACAGAACTGACGGGCATGAGTATAGCTGCAATGACCGGTGATAAATTACCCGATACAGCGAAGGTCAGCCCTGCAATGTTGTAGAATAATGAAATGCCAAAACTCACTTTAATAATTTGCTGCCCTGACCTTGCAAGTTTCATGTAAGCAGGTAAAAGTGCAAGCTGACTTCCTTCTACAATAGCGTCACAGGAAGGTGAAAAGTTATTGATATCGTCAGAAATGGCAATGCCTACATCGCTTTGCCGTAAGGCTCCGGCATCATTCAGCCCATCACCTACCATCAGTACATTACGGCCCAGTTTGCTTTGCAGATTTTCAATGAAGTGTAGTTTTTCTTCCGGTTTCTGATTAAAAAATAAATTATAATCATGTCCGAAAATCGGTTTTAGCAACGCTTTGTCCGTTGGTTTGTCGCCTGAAAGCAGGTAGGTTTGGTAGCCATTATTTTGTAATGACTTTATCGTTTTTTCGAGCTCTGGTCTGTATTTACTTTTGATCGTGAAGTAACCGCAAATGTTGTCCTCAATTGAAATGTACACATGTGATGCATCGTTTTGTATGTTTTCTGCCAGCTTTTCACCAACCCATTTCGCGGAGCCCAGTTTTACTTCCTTTTTACCCCACAGAGCTTTGATGCCTGCGCCGCCGGATTCTGCATATTGGCCCAGACTTCTTCTGCTGGCAGATACTCCGTTTAAACTTTTAACAATCATGCGGCTTAATGGATGCGACGATTGCATGGCAATAGTTTTGATCATCACCAGCTCTTCGTCAGATAATTCCCGTCCTATGAATTCAACATCGGCTTCATTTGCCTGAGTGATTGTTCCTGTTTTATCAAAAACAACCGTATCAATGTGGGCAAGTCTCTCGATGGTATGTGCATTTTTTGGATAAAAACGATGCTTTCCGAAAAGTCCTAAAAGGTTGCCATTTGTAAAAGTAGATGAAAGCAGCAGGGCGCACGGGCATGCTACCAGCAGACAGGTTGTGAAGGCCCGGAATGCGGTTTCGGGATTTTTTAAAATAATAAACCAAACCAGAAAAGTAATGGCTGCTATGATGAGGACGATTACTGAAAAGTACTTATTAATTCTGGCTGCGAGTGTATGGTTCTGGTCTTCTTTTTCTTTTGAAAAAGTGTCATGATTCCAAAGCTGGGTAAGGTAGCTTTGAGATACTTCCCGCAAAACTTCCAGTTCAATGGCCGGTCCGGTCTGTTTTCCGCCTGCATAAATGGTATCGCCCACATTGCGTTCAACCGGTTCCGATTCACCTGAAACAAAACTATAATCGATCATTGCCCTGGAACTGAGTAAAACGGAATCCGCAGGAATCAGCTCTTCATTCCGCACTACGATCTGGTCGCGGGGGCTGAGATCTGTAATCGGTTTACGTGTTTCAATTCCTTTGTTAAAAACAGAAACAGCCACCGGGAAATAGGATTTATAATCTCTTTCAAATGAAATTCCTGCATATGTTTTGTCCTGAAAATACCTGCCTACCAGCATAAAAAAAACAGCTCCGGCCAGCGAATCAAAATAGCCTGGCCCGGTTTCGGAAACGATCTGGTATATACTTGTCAGAAAAACACAGAGTAAGGCAAGGGCAATCGGTGCATCAATATTCAGATATTTGCCCCTCAATGCCGACCAGGCCGATTTAAAAAAATCGGAAGCGCAATAAAAGAAAACCGGCAGGCTCAGCGCAAAATTCAGAATACCAAACATGGTCCGCAGATTTTGATCCGACGATGAGTTACCTAAGTGAAAATATTCAGGAAAGCTCAGCATCATGATGTTTCCGAAGGCAAAACCCGCAATTCCGATTTTGTACAATCTTGTCCGGTTCCACTTTTTGATCTGTTTACCTTCCACATCGTTAAGGCTGATGTAAGGTTCATAGCCCAGCCGGGTAATTAATCCGGCAAGCTCACTCAGGTCGATTTCACCGGCTTCAAATGTGATCCTTACTTTTTTCTCAGGGAAATTTACAACCGAACTGCGGATCGCGGGATTGATCCGGTACAATTGTTCGAGCAGCCAGATACAGGAACTGCAGTGCATTTTAGGGATCTGCCAGTTTACCCGTGAAAGCCTGCCATCAGTAAATTCAAGCATTTTTTCACTGATTTCAGGAAGATCCAGATAATCATATTTTCCTTTGAAATAAGCTTTATCTGGTGAAATTCCCTGTGCGCCGTCAATGCTGTAATAACGGCAAAGGTCATTTTCTTTAAGCAGATCATAAACAACTGAACATCCGTCACAACAGAATTCGTGGTTGTCCTGTACGATGATCTCATCCAGGCAGTCCTCGCCGCAATGATAACAGGTGTGTTTGGTTTGAACTTCCTTTTCAGTTCTAAGTTTTTCCGCGTTCATGATTTCTGCTCGGTATGATCACCTGATAAAATACAATTCACACCTTGTAAACTGCAGTCCAAAATTGGGAGAATCGGATGGGGGAGAAGATGACCGGGATGAGGATAAAGAATGACTTTGATCAGTAAATAAAAGTTCAAATCAAATATTCTATTGACAAATTTTAAATATGTAGTTAACTACGTATATTTGTACATATATTAATAATGATAAGTGTATGAATATATTTAATGAATCCGGAGCGTTGGCCATATCTACACGTTTACAGCGCCTGAGCGATCAGTTTAGAAGAGATGGGGTACTTATTTATCAGGCTAATCAAATTGACTTTGAACCTAAATGGTTTCCGGTGATTTATGCTTTACATATAAAATCATCGCTGAGTATTCTGGAACTTTCGGAAGAAATCGGCTACGCGCATCCTTCAACAATTAGCTTGCTAAAAGAACTTGAAAAAGAAGGTTTGATTGAATCTTTTAAAGATGATAAAGACACTCGAAAGCGGATGGTCAGGTTGACAGGAAAAGCGAAGGGCCTCGTCGAAAAAATGCAGCCGGTTTGGGATAAAATCAGAAAAGCGGCAGAAGAAATTACAAATACAGCAAACAATCTATTATTGGCTATGGACGAAACGGAATATCAATTGAAAAAGGAAGGTTTTTTTGATCGTTATCAACGTATGAGCCAGCAGGAAACGGATTCTGAAATCAGGATTGTTGATTACAGCCAAACGTATGCCAAAGCTTTTTATGATCTGAATTACGCCTGGATCTCGGAAACCTATGAGGTAGAACCGGAGGATGAAAAGGTACTTTCAGATCCTGAAAAATATTATTTAAAAGAAGGTGGGGCGATTTTAATCGTGCTGTATCAGGATGAGCCGGTAGGAACATGTGCCTTAAAATGGAGCGGAGAAGGAATTGTTGAAATGAGTAAAATGACTGTTTCTAAAAAAATGCGTGGAAAAAAAATCGGGGATTTGCTTGGGAATACGATAATTAAAAAAGCGGCTGAAATGGGTGCTGAAAAGGTTATTCTTTACTCCAATAAAAAAGGTTCTGCTGCCGGAATCAATTTGTATCGAAAGTTGGGTTTTGTTGAGGTACCGTTGGTTGGAGCAGATTACAAAAGGGCAGATATTAAAATGGAGCTGGCCTTATGATAAGATCCAGCTCCGCACTAAAATTTGAACAGTAATTTTATTTTTTATTCAACATTTGTGGAATTCCGATCTTTCGTGCAGAAGCAGCCGTGCTGTCAACTCCCAGATTTTTCAGAATCTCCGAAGTAAGTGTGGATGTTGTGTCTTTTGCATATAAAACAACCGGCCAGAGATCTCCGCCATCTGGATTCAGATCCATTCTAAGCAAAAATGTGTAGCCTTTTTGTCTTCCGGCAAATACAATTGCATCATTTACCTTTTGTTTGATAGGCGTAAATTTCTTGCCGTAATAATTCCTCAATTCGGTCATGGAATTGGTCTGAAACTCTTCGTAGGACTTTTTTAAATTTTCCAGTTCAGTTGCTCTGTCTTTTAGTATTGCCTCGCTGGTTTGTCCTGAAACCAGTTTTTCAAAGGCAGCTCTTTTTGTTTCAAATTCATCAAATTTTCCTTTCAGAATTTTATCGTACTGCTCACTTTTCTCAGTGATTTCCTGATTCAGTTTTTTAAACTCTGGAAGATTTGCAAAAATAAATTGTTGGTCAACATGGCCGATTTTAAGATCCTGGGCCTGGGTCGTAACTCCCAGCAGACAGCAGGATACGAATGAAAAAAGGAAAGATAATTTTCTCATGATAATGTTGGGTTAAAGAGTGGAAACTAAAAATCCAACGCAACTGCCTGATTTGTATTGTCTTAAAAAATGTTAAATAACATTCAGGTTTTCCTCTTCTTTTTTCGGGCTGATGGGAAAAGAACATTGTTCAGGATTAGTCGGTAACCGGGAGAGTTCGGGTACAGATTTAGATCCGTGGGCATTCTGCGGCCGCCGCCACCGCGTCCTTCGGGATCATGCCCGCCATAAAAGGTCCACTGTCCCCGTCCCATTTCGCCATATATGTATCGGTCCGACTGACTGCTGGTTCCCATTACGAGCGCACTTGGTTTTACCGTATACTTTGAAAAGGCAGTGGTTTGCCCGAAAAACTCGCGGATCAGATTTTCGTGGTTTTGTACGAGCATGGCAGGGATAACATCCCATTTGGCGGAGAAATCAAATAAGGAAAAATACGCATCATTTCCGCCGAAACCCCGGAAGCGGCCTGCCGAGGAATTAATGTCGGAGAAGTTCATTCCGTCATATTCATCCAGCTGTAATTTAAAATTGTAAAAGGCAAATGTCTTTGTGAAATCAAGCTTAGACTGAGCCTGTGGATCAACTCCGTCGCCATCGAAATGATCAACGATATCGACACCTTCCGCAGCAAGTGCAATGTCAAAAGTTTCGGCACCGGAACACATCGCAAACAGGAAGCCGCCGCCTGCACAAAACTCTTTAATGCTTTTTGCAACAGCCAGTTTCATCTGTGACACTTTGTTATACCCAAACCGGTTGGCAATCGATTCCTGTGCTTTGACATCTGCTTCAGAAGTTCGTCGCACGTTCCTGCCAAACTGACCTGTGAAATCTTCATGGTGCAAATGCAGCCAGTCGTATTTTGGTAAATCTCCTTTTAAAATTTCTTCATCATAAATTACTTCAAATGGAATTTCTGCATATTTAAGTACAAGCAGAACCGCATCTGTATTTTCAAATTCCGCCGGACTTATTTTAATCGGAGAGTAAACAGCAATTTTTGCGGCTTTATGCAGTTTGATCACATCCATATTGACATCCGGGCGCATAATCTGGTTTACAATCTGCTGTGAAGCTGCATCGGAAAGAACTTCATAGGAAATACCTCTGAGCTTGCATTCCTTCTCAATGGACTTATTAAACTGAACCATAAAACTGCCCCCGCGGTAATTCAGTAGCCAGTCTACATCCAAGTCCTCTTTCAACAACATATAAGACAGACCGTAAGCTTTCAAATGATTTGTCTGGGTTTTATCCATCGGGATCAACAGTGAATTTGCAAAAGCAGTTTGAGAAAAAAGCAGCAGAATCAGGGACAAATACTTCATATACCAGACCGGTTAAAATTTGCAGGAAATTTATCAGGAGGAAGTATCTCAAATTTAATAAAATAATATCAATAGTATGCTGACTATGAGGGTTTTCGTAATTTTAAAAAGCTTTAATCTTTATATTCACAGGATACGTAGGTATTCCCGATTAAGCAGATACAATAACTTTAAATGAAAAAACTGGCATTACTTGTCAGGCTTGAAGCAAAGCCGGGCAATGAAGACGACGTTGAGGAATTTCTTAAAACCGGCCTGGCTTTGGTTCTTGATGAACCACTTACCGCTTCCTGGTATGCATTGAAAATCGGCACAGGTACTTTTGGTATTTTTGATACTTTCGAAGGGGAAGAAGGACGTAATGCACATCTTTCCGGCAAAGTTGCAGAGGCTATAATGGCCAACTCCGCAGCATTGTTAGTCTCGGCACCTGTCATTGAAAAAATTGAACTTTTGGCTGTGAAGTAATTACAGGCCGGTAAGGCGAAGAAGTGCCGCATCACAGGCTTTGCATTTTTATTAAGTTATTTTCTTAAAAGGAAATTACTACATCTTGTCACAAAGTGAACTACATCGAAATGGTAGGCTTAAATTCGGGAGCCGTCCTTTTCTTTGATGCCTGTTCGTAAGCAAAGGCGATACTGATTAGCCCTGGCTCGTCATAAGCTTTTCCTAAAAATGAAATTCCGACCGGCAACTCCTGAACATTGCCCATGGGCATTGTCAGCGAAGGATAACCGGCCAGTGCCGCCGGGCCATAAGCACCATAACCTGTCCAGGAATCACCGTTCACCGGATCAATACACCAGGAAGGCCCGGTAGCAGGACCGCATAAAGCATCCAGATTGTTTTTTTGCAGTTCTTCATCAATCCGTTTTCTAACGGCAATTATTTTTGCAAGTGCTTTAAGGTAGGCTTCATCGTTCAGGTTGCCTTTTGCCTGCGATTCTACCAGCGTTTCCTGTTTGAAACCAGGCATTGCTCTGGCCTCATTTTGTTTGTTAAAGGCAATTAGTTCTTTCAGTGATTTTATTTTAGCATTTGAAGAAGATAAATATTTATTGACACCATCTTTAAACTCATATTGCAGCACATCGGATTCCGCACCATCGGTGTCATTAAACTGCATAAATTCCGTTTCAATGATCTCTGCACCCAGGTTCTTCATCTGATCCAGTGCTTTTTGAAGTAAGCTATCCATCCCTTCATGCTTTTTGAGGAATGTTTTCTCCACACCGATCCTTTTTCCCCTCAGTCCGTTTTTGTCAAGAAATTTTGTGTAATCTTTTTGTTCATGACCTTTACTTTCCATCGTAACGGGATCCATTGGATCGCTTCCGGCCATTATTGTCAATAAGATAGCGGCATCGGTTACCGTTCTCGCAAATGGCCCGGCAGTATCCTGGGTTTTGGAAATTGGAATAATTCCGGAACGGCTTATCAGTCCGAGAGTCGGTTTAATACCAACCACTCCATTCATGGAAGCAGGACAGGCAATGGAGCCGTTCGTCTCTGTACCTATCGCTACCGCACAAAGATTAGCCGCCACAGCCACGCCTGACCCTGAGCTCGACCCACAGGGTGACCGGTCCAGAATATATGGATTTTTCGTTTGTCCGCCACGGCTGCTCCATCCGCTGGACGACCGGGAAGAACGGAAATTTGCCCATTCACTCAGATTGGTTTTTCCCAGAATAACCGCACCTGCCTTCCTGAGTTGCTGAACAATAAAGGCATCTGCCGAAGCGATATTTCCTTCCAGTGCAATGGAGCCTGCAGTTGTCTGCATTTTATCCGCTGTATCAATATTATCTTTAATCAAAACAGGTATTCCGTGAAGCGGACCGCGAATTTTGTTGTTTTTACGTTCCTCGTCCAGGGCATCGGCAATGGTCAGGGCATCAGGATTTACTTCTATTACTGAATTTAATTTTGGGCCAGCCTTATCAATTTTTGCAATCTCATCCAGATACATTTGGGTGATTTTCCGGGATGTCAGGTCGCCACTTTTCATTTTATCCTGTAAAACAGTGATGGTAGTTTCCGAAAGTTCGAAATTTTCCGGTAATGTTGATTTTTTGGGATTGGTACAATTTAATAGCGGAAAAAAGGCAGCGGATATACCAGTAGCAGAGCTAAGTTTGATAAAGTTTCTTCGTCTCATGGATTAACCGTATAATTTTTTTCTCTAACAATGGTTTTAAAATTACCTTACTTTTTCAGTATGCTTCTGACAAACCTTGAAATTGTAAAAAACACAAGAAACGGGAAAGTTACAATTGCTGCAATAGCTGTGGCTATAAACAGGATCAACGCCAGTACCGATCTTAAAAATAACTCAAAAAAATTACTCATTACCTGGTTTTAATAGACTGATTTTAGGAGGTAATCAGCCAAGAATAAATATATGATAAAAAAAGGCGTTGAGTATGGTACGATGTTTTTAAATACAACGTTTATAAAAGTATCAATGAATAATTGAATTAAAACAATTCGCTATGAAAAGTCTAACAAAGATTATATACCATATTGGAAAATTCTGGCTTGCAATAGTACTGTTCCTGGCCATGATCATTTCAACAGTCGTGTCGATACCATTTATTATTGGCGGAAAGCTTGCTGATTTCTTTAACGAGCATCCTATGCACGCCGGTAAAAATCAAATTACGGATTATTCAAGCTGATAATCAAGAGGGAAATTAAGCATTTTACTTCTTTGGTGCCTGTAAAAAATATTTACAGGCACTTTTTTGTACCTGACTGTACAGTTGTACTGATGATATTTTAAATGTCATGAAAGCTAATCAATCTGGTAGTGTAAGCTGAAGTAATTTATGGTAAATAATATTAAGCAGTAGTACAAAGGGAAATTTTAGTTAACTTTGTATTTCAAAGTACTTTTATTTAATGTTAAAATTTAACTGGTGCTATTTCTGGATTGCGATACTTATTTTCATTACGGAAGTATTGATTGCCCTATTTGTAAATGACCGCATTATCCGGCCGTATGGCGGTGATTTTTTGGTAGTCATCATGCTCTACTGCCTGATCAGGAGCTTTGTTATATGGTCAGTCAATATAACTGCTCTGCTTGTTTTAATCTTCGCTTACAGTTTGGAGGTATTGCAATATTTTAACTACGTAGACTTGCTTGGGCTTGGCAGTTTCCCAATCGCCAGAATTGTACTTGGAACCAGTTTCCAATGGGGAGATATGCTTGCATATTCCTTGGGTATTTTGTTTGTATTTATTGTTGAGAAAAAATTGAGGACTTAGGTGTTATGAAATATTTTGTGAAGCAAGATTCTATTGTCAGGCAGATCTGGGGAAAGGCAGATACGATCCTGTTTATTTTTGCAGGGGCATCTGCTGAGTTTGCTTTGAACAAAGCGGTTGACTGGCTTTATTTTACCGGAAAACTTCCGGCGGATCCTTTGGGAAGATTATTTTCTACGGTAACCTACGCCCGGCTGATCGTGTTTTCGGAATATGAAGCTGCATTAAATTCTATTGATAAAATTACGGCAATTCATCAGGGCATTGAGAAACAGCGCGGCAGCCGGATCCCGGATTGGGCATACCGGGATGTACTTTTTATGCTGATCGATTACTCGATCCGTTCCTTTGAAGTATTGGAAAGAAAATTGACCAGAGAAGAAAAAGAAGAAATATTTGAGACCTTTTATCAGGTTGGTTCCCGGATGGGAATCAATGGGTTACCTTCGGATTTGAGTAAATGGGAAATGATGCGGGAAGAACACTTACGGGATAACTTACTTTCCAGTGATTTTACCATCGATTTGTACAAACAGTACAAAAAACACCTTGGAACAATCCGGTACCGGATGTTAAAACAGGTACAGGTTATGGTTGTGCCGCAACGGGTAAAGGACCTTCTTTCACTTGGGCAGGTTTCTTTGCTGACTCCGGCTTTAAGTGCTTACAAACTGACCCGCTTTTTTGGTATTGAAAAACCGTTTAGAAATGCGCTTTTACCCGTAGATTATAAAGCACAGGTACTGGAACTGGATCTGGTCTGACCAGGTATAGCCTAGAATACAACGAATTATTTTGATTGCATTTTGGATTCAATAAAATCTTTATGGCGTTTTAATTCCTGTTTAACAATTTCGTCGATTTCATTTTTACTAAGCTGTTCGCCGTAATTTTTTTCTAAAATGGCTGTATTTCCATTACTTTTTAGGATAAAGGTATTTGGGCCTAGCAGGAGTTGAATTTGGGATCGAAAGTTGAAATTTCCGTACTGTGAGTGTATGAATGTATTGTAAGAATACGACATCCTAAATTCTGTAGTATTGATTGTTATCCTATTCTTGATGGTTGGTACTGCTGAATCAAAGTTTGTGGCTGCAAAATCATTGGATGTTATAAAGTATTGATTCTTAATATAAAAATTCTCAAATTTTTTCCCTCCCTCAATGAACTTTGTAATTAACGGGACAACGGAAGTATCATATAAACTATGTAATACCTCAATACTTTTTTCAGCTTTTTGATCTGTTCTATTTAGCTTTAATTCAAGTAAAGCGAGCTCCTTATCAAAATCGTCGGATTCTTCAATACTCTCACCCTTGGCACCTCGAATCATAATTTCAAGTGACCTAACCAGGTTTTCTGCTATTAAATTGATGAACGGTTCTAAAATTCCGCTGTCAGCTTGTCTTAGCGCAGAAAAATATTTTCTTTTTTCTTCTGTTTTAATAATTACAGGAGGGAAGTTATTCTGCATTAAAATAAAATTCATCAGAATTCTGGCAGTTCTTCCATTCCCATCATCAAAGGGATGGATCCTTATAAATTTATAGTGAAATTCGACAGCTATCAAAATCGCATTGAAGTTGACAGAATTTATTTTTTCATTATACCAGTTCATTAAATCATGCATCAGGGCAGGTGTTTCCTCGGGGGATGCAAACCGGAATATTTCGCCCGTATTGGTCAATACATGGTTAGGCTGAGTTTTGTATCGTCCAATTTCAATCTTTTTCCTCGTCGGTAACCCATCTGGTGTAATTGCGTCAACGCTGTAAGATTCTTTTAATATTAATTTATGTAGTTCTCTGATAAAAGTTTCGTTTAATGGATATTCGCCTTTTACTACATCTATAATCCATTCAATTGCTTCGTTATGTCCTTCAATTTCAATATGATCTTTTAGTGGCTTTCCCTGGGCAGTTAAACCAAACAAAATCAGCGCTTTCGTTTCTCCATAGGTGAGAGAATTTCCTTCCAGATTATTTGAGTGATAATTCCAATCCAGCCGAAATTTCTGCATTATTTTTAATTCCTGCTCGGTACTTATCGGCCTTAAAGAATCTAATTCTTCTTTGAGTTTAATAGCCGTTTCGATAGGTCCCATATTGTAGATTTGTTTTTTATGCAAATCTATTTAATCCTTTATGATAATGGATAAAATAACCCATGTTATGTAAGTGCCAGGAGTATTTGATACATAACCTGGCAATTATCACATGAAAATCTTAAAACTTCACCGTATACCGTACAGATACAGCACGTCCCGGCAGATTGTACCCGCGCTTTTCATAATAATTTTCATCTGTTATATTGTTGACTTTCAAAGCCAGCGTGTGCTTTTCTGCAACCTTGAAAACTGCGGTGAAATCCATGACCATATATTTAGGATACTCAATTTCCGGATTGATCGGATCGGTGTAATCAATGTCAGTGCGTGTTCCGACAGAGCGGCCGGATAAACGAACGCGGAGCCATTTCAGGTTGTCATATTCCAGTCCGTAATTCAAAGTGTTTTTTGCTACGTTCTGAATATCGCGGTTGACTGCCGAAGCATCCGTTCCTACGATCAATTCTTTTGCTTTAATGATCGAAGTTCCGTTCCAGAAGGCGCGTAGTGAGTACCTATAACTATTCAAAGCACCAAAATCGTAACTGATTTCTGTTTCCAGACCATTGATTTGTGCATCCGCAGCATTCACAAAAGTTGCCCTGGATACAACCACATCTTTGTTTGCAAGCGGCTCATTTACCGTTGTGATGATTTTCGCAATTCGGTTTTCTACTTTTGTTGAGAAATAAGTGATGCTGGCGGATAAGCCCGACTTTGATTTGTTAAAGCTTAAACCTGCATCCCAGCTCAAGCTGTTTTCATTTTTCAAATCCGGATTTCCCGCGGTTACGGCTATTCTTCCTCTTGAATCACGAATTTCATTATAACCTGCTACGCTGTAAGCATCCGTAGTTACAAAAGCGCGCCCGATGGTTCCCTTCGCTCTTAAAAACGGAATCAATTCATAAGTTATACCCAGGCTCGGACTGGTAAACGTATTGGTTTTTTTGCCTGATTTGTAGGTAGGTAGCAAAGCTGTTTCTCTTACATCAAAGGTTATATTGTCGTAGCGTATTCCCGGCTGAATGGTCAGTCTGTTGAAATTGAGCAGCGCCTGAGCAAAAAAAGCGGATGAGATAATGGCGTATTCCGGTTGCGTTGGTGCGCGTTCGGTTGTGTCGTTTGTCCAGCGGCGGCTGTTTGTGGAAGCATTTAAATAATCATAACCCAGAATAATGGAATGCTGACCTATTTTCCAAACATCTTTGACCTGAATTCCTTTCCAGGCATTGTGACCTAGTGCCGAACGGAACGGGATGACTGGTTTTCCTGAAACATTTAATGTATAATTTTTAGTATTTTCTTCTGAGCCAAAAACTTTCAGTGTCGGACTGTGATTGCCAATTTGTCCTGTTAAAGACACGTCCAGTGCGGCGCGATCCACATCCTTGGTACTTGCTTCTGTACTGCCCGACGATATTTCTCCCGGCGATTCAACATCTTTTGCCTGAAATCTTTCTCCGCGTACATCCACCCGCCATTTATCGCTGATCTGATAACCCAGTCTCAATGCACCGGAAAAATAATGTAGTTGGGTAAATGGCCGTCGCAGTCCGTCGCTTTTCGTTTCGTCTACTTCCTGCACCGGCTGGGCCGTATAGTTTTTTTGAGACGTGGTATAATCAAAGGCATCACGGAACCAATTGTTTTTACCGATTTTGTAATCTTTTGCTCTTTCGAAATAAGTGAAAGAAAGATCATAATCGAGTCGTTTGGTCAGATTCCCTCCTGCATTTAACCCTGCCTGTAAAGTCTGGAAACTTCCATACTCTACAAATCCATTTCCCTGCGTTTCATCTTTTGTGCGCTTTGTGATCACATTGATGACGCCGCCCATGGCCTGTGAACCATAAAGTGAAGAAGCAGGTCCTTTTAATACTTCAATTCTTTCGACACCATTCAGATTGATTTGCGATAAATTGGTTGCACCGGCAGCGCGTCCGTCAATCAATAATAATGTACGCTGATTTAGTCCTGAAAACTGTGGACGGAATCCTCTGATACCAATTCCGGAAGACAAATTGGGATACTGAATTACATCCACAGCCGCCATTTTCCTGACAATATCAGTCAAATCAATTGCAGGCGTCATCTGAATATCTTCTTTTGAAATCAGATCAATTTTCTGAGCGATTTTTTCCTTTTTTGTTTCAAATCGGGTGGCCGTTACAACAACCGGATTGAGCAGATTTTCACGTGTCGAATCGGACTGTATATTTTGCGCGTTCCCTGAAAATGAAGTGATCAGTAAAGCAGTAAGTTGAAAGACAAATGTTTTGCCTTGAAATTGGTAAAGTAATGGTTTCATTGAAAAATTAAAAGTGAGTTACTGCAGGAAATTAACGAATTAAGGGAGTAGTTATAAGTAGTAAGGGAGTTAAGAAGTTACCGTCAGGATTTAAAAGCTTCGAACAGTGTTATCAGGCCAATGATGATGGAGAAAGTGCCCACAACATAGTTGATAACGGTCAGGAATATTTCTTTCTTTTTGGCAAATCGGTTAATTGAAAAAGCGAAAAAGTAGCCGTATAATGACATGGACAGGATGATGCCAACACTTTGAATGATAATAATCCATACGGC
>Ga0265797_10003005_pt1 | contig 27495 bp, 25 predicted proteins | sample P2T30metagenome_FD_192433 | JGI IMG/M metagenome (GOLD analysis project Ga0265797, IMG submission 192433) | Plant litter microbial communities from East Loma Ridge, Irvine, California - P2 T30 | ecosystem: Environmental > Terrestrial > Plant litter > Unclassified | place: USA: California... | reverse complement strand
GAGTCTTGCGCGCTGTGATTTGGTGTAGTCAGTGAGTCCACGCTTGCGCTTCAGTGAGCCTGGCGAGACGCTTCGCCTGACAGCTGGCTCGCCGCCAGTCTGCGACATGTCGGTGCCGACGCCTATGCAGGCGACGACCACAGCATTTCAATTGATGATGCGATGGGTTCTTTCGAGGCGGCTGCAAGAGGCGAGGTGCAGTTGGTGTCGTAGGAAAAGTTGGCGATCTTGCCGAAGGATGAAGTGGAGCAGGACACGCGCTGTACGCGTCGGAGTGAGGGAGTCGTGGATTGGGGTGCGCGTGCACAAGAGTCGCGCAACGGCAGTGAACAGCGGTGCGCGAGGCGGTGGGTGGGAAAGTAGCAGTGGTAGCTTGACTCGGGTGTGTGTAGAGTGGCTGCGGTCAGAGGGGTGATGAGGAGGAGAGCGAGGCTCGTTTCTTGCCAAGGCATTCCAAAGCGCGGGTCAGTTCGTGAACTTCTGACGCTCGCCTCACTTCTCGCTTGCTTGCACGCCTCACATCATCACGCATGAAAGAACCACAGCCATCGAAAGCAAAGCTGCAAACCCAGCAAACCTTGACGCATGTCGCACGCCTACTATCGCCACGATGAGATTTACGGCTACGGAATCCAATATCGAATATTAAGTTGGAAGGCGGCCTTCTCGCATGCACTTTGGAAGGTGGACATTTGCTTTGGCTTAAGTAATTGCTTGGTGGACACTCAGAAGTGGAGGGAGACATCGAGTACATATTGCAGGGATATGCAGACACAGCTCAATTATTTGTTGATGGAAAGTGATGTCCATGTAAACCGGTCACGTGACCAAACTGGTAAGCTCTACATGTGTGAAGACGACTGCAGCAAATCGGGAAGCGGTACAGTAGAATAGAGTGAAGTGCAATTCCAAGTACATCTCTTCGATTCCTTCCAATGGGTATCTAGCTCACCCTACGTACAATGCTCCAACTTAAGATGCGTTCCTATCCTTCATTTTCATTTTCTAAGCCCTTCTAGGGGCGAGCTTCCTACCAATGTTTCCAAAGCAAACGCAGCTCACGAAAAGCACGCTTGCAATCCAGGTGGCCATACCCACTGACTCGAGAGTGAAATAGCCGAGGACAAGCTCTTGATCTCCAGTCGCCTGCGCGGTAGCATTACGAGCACCCTGATGCAACACCGACCTTGGCGACGGTGACGGAAGAAGTGCAGGGTTGACACCAAGCAGCATGCCTGTTCCACCAAGAGAGACGAGGGTGGACAAAATGAATCCAGGTGGCGAGCGGTCGATCAGGAACCAGATAGCAGGGTTGGCGAGAGCCAGAGTCACTGACAGCTGGAGGGTAGACTGCCACGGCAGCTTGCGAATGGCGAAAGCAATACCGACAAAGGCACCAACAGACCGCACGACGTCGTTCCACGCAACCATGCCCTGCTTCCTTGAAAGCCCCGAGTTCCTTCTCCTGGCGTCCTCTTCGCTCTCCTCAATGTCCTCGTCCTCGTCCGCATTCCACAAGGCGTCTAGTTGAGGCAGCGCCTCACCAAGCAAGACACCTGCCAGACCCCAGAAGACGTAGTACGGCCACGCAGTGCGGTCGATGCCCTCGACTTTAACAGGAGCAAGCTCTTGCCTGTCATGCAAGTGGCTGACGAGCATGCCATAAAGCATTCCCACGCCAAACAGTGCCGTCACACGACCAACCAACGGAAGCCAGTAGCCCTTCAATCCTCTTTTTGCTCGCAGCGGAGCGTGTCTCCTGGCTGAAGCCGTGCTCCTCCTTCTTCTCTTCAAGCCATTCGGTCCGTTTGCCAACACAGTGTCTGGAATTTCGGAGCTGAGATCTTTTGCTTCAATGGGTGTCTCGGCACCAGCACCCCATGGCGTAGAGGGCTCTTCGCCGTAGATGCCAAAGAGAGTGGACGAGGTGAGGTTCAAGATGCTACGGTTACGAGAGGGTGTACCATTGCCGGACTTGGACGCAAGGGCAGCAGAAAGCTGAGACGGGAACGATGACGGCTCAGTGGGAGGATCAGAAGGAGAGGGCGGGCCGCTGGTAGACAGGTCGAAGGGACGCCGGGGACGAGGGCGGAGGGTAGGAAGAGAGTCCTCGTCGTGGAGGGGAGCGTGCGACATGTTGGTCGGGCGTGGTTTGTGAGGCGTTCGTTGCAATGTCGGTTACCAGTGCCGTACAATCAATAAGGCTCGAGACGTCACACTGGAACAAAGAGGCCAGCGGTGGTGGTGTGGTTTCTTTGACGGTCCAAGCGTAAGTCAGAACGTGCGCGCGCTTCAGCCCCAACGGCCGTAGTCAAGCAACGTGGGAGTGAGAGAGGGATATAGGATGTAATTGAGAGGGGACGAGGAGTGCGCAGGTCTAGGTTGCTGCGAGGTCATGGCTGCATGCACAGCAGAGCGGAGAAGCACGAGCTGGTCTGACCGAGCCCCATCCATTCTTCTTTCGTCACACGATGCAGTCGACAAAATGGCATGTGAAGCCAAGCCGAGTCAGGGCACAGCGCCAAACAACCATATTGTCTCTCATAATCGCTGAGAATTACAGCATTGCTTACCCACAGGAGCATGTAAGGTAAGCAAGCATCCGCGTCACATCCGTTATGGAGCTTCTCGCAGGTGGAGACACTGCACACTTCCTCTTAGAAGACACACCAGATTGAATGGCCAACCTGATATTACACTTCCAATATATATGTACCCTGCAGTATGCAAACTACGATCCTTGAGAGGCTGAGGCGCATGAATCGACCAGTCTCGAAGTCTGCCTTGTGACGCCCTTCGGCTGCCACAACCATGTCCCATTGGTCCTCCATCGTGCGGACATGTTGCCTGCCAGATCTTTACAATTTTTCGATATGCAGTAAATACCTGTTAGAGAGTCTGAAAATAATTCCATGTCCATTCTGCACCAACAAAACAATCGCCGAAGATGCTCAATCAACACGGCCTCACGCTTTCTGAACGCCTGCCAAAGCTCCCCGCAAAGAGCCTCAGGCGGAAACTTTCAACTCCAAAAAAATCTCCGCTAGAGACATTATCAAAGGCGAAGGGCTTCTAGATCGGGCATATACAACAAATATTCCTTATTACACACACATACAATGGCGGCACAGGAAGTCAATGGACCGGCCTCACAGGTCAAGATCCACCTGACCACCAGGGACGAAAACATACAATTGCCTCAAGATACTGGTTCCATTCTTGTCGCGACTGGTAAGTGCCTATAGAATATACATGCATATGCAGCTGCTATGACCAGTCTGCTCTGCCTGTCTCTTGCTACTTTCGTTTTTGTAAGCTAACAAGTTCTCTCAGAGCTCAAGCGTTACCAGCTTTCGACATTGGTGAACCGCCTACTGGATACCGAGAAGCCAATCCCCTTGGAGTTCCTGGTTAATGGTCAATTCTTGCGCACATCTCTGGACGACTTCCTCACACAAAATGGCATCAGCTCCGAAAGCACACTGAACGTCGAATACGTCAAGGCTCTGATTCCTCCCCAACATGTGGCAAGCTACGAGCACGACGACTGGGTCTCCTCCGTTGACGTCCTTTCCGGCTCTTCCAAGGCCGCCAAATGGGCCGGCAGCGCCTACGATGGGTCAAGACAGCCACGTATCATTTCTGGATCTTTTGACAGCATTCTCCGTGTCTGGGACACAAGTGCTAACATTGTCGCCACCGGAGAGGCTCACACAGCACCCGTGAAAGCCGTCAAGTTCCTTTCGCCTACACAGATCGTCTCATCAGGAGCTGACCGCACTGTCCGCCTATGGAACTTCACCGACGCAGACGAGCCTGGCCAACAAGGCACTTTGACATCAGCCCTCGAGCTTTACGGCCACAAGGCCTCCGTGGATGCTCTTGCCGTCCACTCTCCCTCCTCGCGCATCCTTTCTGCGTCCGCTGACCACACTGTCGGTCTCTGGTCAACCAAAAAGTCTGAGAACACAACCGCCCCAGAGAACCTCCTGCCCTCGGCCTCAAACAAACGCCGCAAGCTGTCCGTCAACAGCAAGCCCAGCCCCCAGCGTGGACCGCTCAGCCTGCTCGCCAAGCACACCGCGCAAGTCTCCGACGTCACATTCGATCTCAAGGACCACACAGTTGCATACAGTACCTCCTGGGACCACTCGCTCAAGACCTGGGATCTCACTACCTCCGCCTGCGTTGACTCGCGCACCACACCTCAAGCCCTCTTCTCCGTTTGCCACCTGCCCGAGTCCTCGCTCATAGCCTGCGGTACTGCCGCAAAGCACATCACCCTCATCGACCCCCGTCAATCCGCACAGACAATCTCCGCACTAACGCTCCGCGGCCACACAAACGCCGTTGTCTCCCTGGCGCGGGATCCCAATTCGAGCTATCAGTTTGTGTCTGGTAGCCACGACGGCACGTGCCGCATCTGGGATCTCAGAAGTGCTCGCAACGATGCCAGTGAGCGTGTCGGCGAGAGTGTGTTTGTCATCAACCGCGAGAGCGGCAAGGGTGGCGTTGCGGGCGATGGCGTCAAGGTCTTCGGCACCCAGTGGGATGCTGAGGTTGGCGTTGTCAGTGCAGGTGAGGACAAGCAGGTACAGATCAACAAGGGACAGTAGTAATAGCATGTTCAGTATTAAAGCATTTCGATACAGTTTCTTCACTTCTGCAGAATGGCTTCAATTGGTCCGATTCTAACAAAAGGCGATCATATACTTCTGCGCAGGAACTGATCAATATCGCGTAAAAGAAACCATTTCGTACAGTCATGAAGTATCATACATCATACATTCACATGAAAATGCGAAAGCCCAACTAACCCTGCTGCCACAACTTCGTCGTCTTGCCCTGGGAACTGACCTCATCAATCCTCTCAATCTCCTCATCGCTCAACCGCCACCCATAAGCCCCAGCATTGCTCTTCGCCTGCTCGGGGTTTCTTACACCAACTACAGGCGCGATGCCATGCACCATGTTATAGTTCAGCGTAACAGCCGCAACACTCACTTCCCTCGCCTCCGCAATCTCCCCAAGAACCCTAAGCACCGGCCCATACTCTTTCATCGGGTAGTTCGAAAACCTGTACGTGCTCGGCGGACCCGCGTCCTCAGCCGTGTACTTCCCGGACAACCTCCCCTGCGCAAGCGAAGAGTAGCTCTGGAATACAATGTCGTTGTCTTTGCAGGCTTTCAACAGCCCCGAGACTTCGGGCTCGCGGCGCATGGCGTGGTACTCGCATTGGTTCGCCGCGAGCGGGACGCCGTACTTCGCCAATTCGCTCTGCATGGTCAGCATGTCGTCTTTGCTGTAGTTTGCGACCGCGACGGTTTTGGCGAGACCTTGGTCGACGCTGTCTGCCAGACTCTTCGCGATGGTCGCGATGGATTGCGGGTGGATGTGCCCGTGGACCATGTACACGTCCATAGACTCTAGACCGCAGCGCTCGAGACTAGACTTGAGGGTCGTGAGCGGGGCGTTTTTCCAGTCTTTAACCACCGTCGGGTCGTCGGGCAAAACCCAGAATTTAGTCTGCATCACAAAAGACTCCCGCGACATGCCCTTGACCAACTCGCCGCAAATCCTCTCACTTTCACCAGAGCCGTAGACTTGTGCTGTGTCGATGTGGTTGATACCATTGTCGAGGAGGGCTTTCCAGGCTTCGCGGACGGCGGGGAGTTCGTCGTCTTTCCAGTGGAAAGTGGCTTTGTCGCCCCAGGGCCAGGCGCCGATGACGAGGCGGGAGCCCGTGACGTTGGCATGTTTGCCGCGGTAGGTGACTTTTTCTTGAGCGGAGGGGACGAATGAGGTTGGGGTGAGGTCGGCTTTGTGGTTGTAGTCTGATGGCATGGGTGGAGGTGTGGATTTGTGGAAGCCGGATGTGGCGGCGAGGCCTGAGGAGAGGCCGGTCTGGAGGATTGATTGCATTGTAGGGTTGTGTTTGATGATTTAGGTGATATGTGGGAGGGAGATAATCGAAAGATTCGGAGGCAGGTTCGGAATACCAGCGACTTGGGGTGTTATATGTAGTCACCTCTCGTGCCACACCCACCTCATGATGCGAGGGCATTGCCACTCCATCCTCACCCGCGATTCCTCCTTCCATGACGACCGACTATGCATCTTCCTGGCGAGGATCAATCTCTAGTGTGGCCGACATGCAGAATGAGGGCCACGAGAATCCTTGTTACATCATGTCGCTGCCCCGGCGGGCCGTTCAGAGGCAGACAACCCATTTGACACTGCGACCTTAATGATTCGACGCGTCATAGCGAAAGAGTAAGGGCTCGGTGACAGGGTAATTCATAAAAGTTTTGTCGAGTCTGCGTGATAGCACAGAGTGTGATTGTTTGGAGGTGTCCCGGACGTGATTTCATGATGACGCCCAGACGGGTGATTCCCCGAAGCCGCGGATGGAATGGTATATGCTTCTCCGGACGAACGATGTTGCACATTTGTACTAAAATCTTCGTGTCTAAGGGAACGCCGATGCAGTGGACGGGTTTGCTGTTCTAATGCTCGTTGACGTTGTGGTTCGGGCGAAAATGGTCATCTTTTGGATCCCGGGACATGCAAATCGTGAAAATTATATTCCTAGTAGATGACATTAACCAAATCCATCTAATCATACCAAATAGCATTCATGCCGAACCCAGGCTCCTTGATATCCAGGTGCGCAACGCGGCCCAGGAACTCGTCTTTCCACCTGTACACCTCGACAAAGCCCACCTCATCGTCACACATGACGAGCCACTCATCGCTCCAAGGACACGGGCTGACAGCATTGCTGTGACCGCCGCTGGTCGGTGTCGGGTTGAGACAGATCTGCCTCTCGATGGCACCTCCTTCGCCGAGCTTGAAGGCCGCGATGTAGCCTGTAAGCTTGGGAGAGTTGGACCTGGCAGTGGCGAAGAGGTATTTGCCTGATGAAGAGGTGAATACGACGTCGGAGCGGTACATTTTGGGGTACAATTCGCCGTGGCCGGGTGGGATGAGAGGGTAGCTGTCGTTGTTGTAGATTGGCTCGTGGGTTTCTGGGTCGATGGTGTATGAGCATAGGCGGTTGCCAGACTCCATCAGTGCGTAGAGAGTGCGAGAGTCAGCAGAGAGTTCGACCCATCGAGGGTGGTCCTTGGGACCTGGGGCATTGACGGAAGACACGAGCGTTAGGTGTCCAGTGGTGGGGTCCTATGGATATATTAGAGGGTGGCGCAAAATGATCATAGGCCAGGCGTTGCATACCTTCTTGTGGGTCCACACTTTGTTTGCCCACATGTCAGCTGAGTAAAGGTACTCCTCGTTCTTGTCAAAGACCATGCCGTGAATGGCAGTGTTATCTTGGTAGGGGTAGTTCTGCACGTTTTCCTTCAAGCCACCCTTTTCATCGACAGAGAACACGTTTCCATATCCGGCGTAGTCGTAGAAAGGGTTGCCGTATACATTGTAAGGAGGCTTGTTGGCCGCAAGCACAAAGATTGCACGAGTCTTGGTGTCAGCATCGTTGGCTTTGGGGTGACCACCTAGTGCGTGAGAAGAGTGGTGCACAATATCTGTAGGCGAGTTGACGGAGAAGGAGTTCCACTTCTTCATGCCAGCACCATAGATCGTTTTACGGTCGTGAGAGAATGTCATCCATGAGATAGGCTCATCTTTGGGGATCTCTGTGCGTTTGACAAGCTCAAGAGTAAGCTTCTCGTCGTCGAAGGCAACGGTAAAGATGGCACCTGGAGGTGTCCTATGAATGGTAGTTAGTAAGAGTATGTTGATGTTTGATGGTCAATCTTGAAAAATGATCACAACCACCACTATAATACTACATTGTTGTGCCAATGCTGGCGACTGTATGAGGGAAACATTCACAACGACAGTACATACCAGGTACCAATCATCAAGTGGTGCTTCATCCTGACTTGCTGTTGTCGATATTGATTGACGGTTTGCGCTTGGGACCCAATTGCTCGGACTCTTGCAATAGCTCTGTGCATGTGTGAAGAAAACAGAGACCAACAGTAGTAGTAGTAGTAGTACAAGTATACATTGTGGGCTCCGGCGATGTGAGGTTTGCCACGGGTAAGGGTTGATCCAGCTTCGGCATCTTGAGTCGGAAGTAGCCATACCCAGGCCTGTTTCCTCTCTCTCTCCTTCTCCACAAAGAAGCAGGCGAGTCAGGGTGAATCGAATCGGCAGACCAAAGGGGCACCGCCTTGGACGGCCTTCTCACCCGCATTACTTCATGCCCGACTCGGACCAGCTCCTGGCCTGCGCACAGCTGAGACGACTCCCGACGATCCTCCAACCACGCCCATTTCGCCCTGCCCTGCATGTCTGCACATGATGGACGAGGCCTGGCCCAGGAGTCGCAGAGGCATGTCTGCCTTCCAGCCTAACCTATCGTCACAACCAACTTTGCAACAAACCTCATTTCTCTTGCCCGGCGCATAACGAACACCTCCTTCCATCGCCTTCTTAGCCGCATATCTGTGCATCCTGGCGCATCTGCTTGCTCAATACCGACCCACACCTAAGCAAGCAAGCTCTTTCGCCCTGTCGCCAGCTCCAGCCATTGGCTGCTTCAGCCCAAGAATAGCAGCACCTCACAAAATCGCGCACCATGGGCTTCCTAGACGGCGACTTCTTTGGCGGCACTTCTTCTACCTACGGAGGGACCTCTCGCCAACGTTCGCGATCCAACACGCGCTCCACCAGCGGGCGCAGCGGCTACTACGCGCGACCTACTGCTTCTCGCAGCGGCTCCTCTCACTTTGGCGGCACTGGAGGTCACCACAGCAGCTCCCGCGGCTTCTTCTCATCCACTGGCAGCGGCGGCTCTTCGCACTACAAGCGCAGACCGCGCGATGGCTACATCTCATACCTGGTCCACCGATTGCAGCGTTTGATCAGAGAACTCTGGCAGTACTTCAGGAGACACCCGGTGAAGGCATTTTTCGCCGTCATCGTTCCATTGATCAGCGCTGGAGGTGCCATTGGAGGTCTCATGAAGGGCATGGGATTCAGGATTCCGGCTGGACTCAGTAGCGTGTTTGGAACAGGAAGCACAAACAGAGGTGGAGGAGGATACTATGGCAGTCGCGGATACGGAGGCTCAAGCTCAGGCTTGGGAAGTATGTTCGGCAGCGGTGGCGCAGGCGGTCTGATGGAAAACGCCGGCGATATCATGAAGATTGCGAAGATGTTCATGTGAAAGTATCCGATTGACGAAAACGGCTGGCGAAGGCGGTCCTGAAGGAATAGTGGCACTTGCCACGCGGTGGCGCACATTGGAGTCACTGGCCTGAACTTGGAGCTTCACAATTTGAAGCTTCACAGCAATGTGATTACACCACAAGCCGACAATGGCACTGTGCGACCACGATGAAAACATACCCCTACAACACATCACGACCAAGGAGACTTGAGGAAATCAAGCATGACGACCTGGGAAGAAAAGAATGGGCTTACGAATGATCAAAAGATTGGCGTTTGGGAGAAGGGTAGACATTAGTTTCACAACATGGACGCTCTTTGAAGTTGAGCGCAAAATGAGGGTAGATAAACCAAACATGTGAATGAGACATCTGACACAAGTTACCATTTCTTTCACATGTCATGAACTGCCCGTGCCGCTCATTCGGTCTACAGATAACCCACTCTCCCCTCCCTGGTTCGACCCAGACAGTTCGCCCACGACCCAATCTCACAACTTGACAGGAAATTCCAACATGGAATACTTCGACTCGATGGAGCTATCGAGCCCTTTCAAATCCAACCCATGCACGCCGAAACCAAGAGCAAGAAACTTGCACACACCATCGCCTCCATACAAGTCAAACGCCACGGTCATATCACTCGACTCCTCGCCCGACCGCGGAATCAACGCCTACGACATCGAACACCGCATGCGCGACTACCTCTCCCGCCAACAAGACCAGTACAACGACAATGATGCCGACGCAACCCAAATGCCCGACCTCACAGAGTACTCACATCCTCCAAACACCCCGACGCGGACCTCTCATGTCAACGTAACACCTATCAAACCACTTCGTCTGCGCACGTTCACTCGTCATGAGTCAGCAAACGAAAACACTTTCCCTCAGACACTAGACCACATGCTTCTCTCGCCTCCAACTAGAAATCCTCCCATCACAGTCGTCCTCGTGCTCATGCCGCGACCCGCCAGCCTCGCCGAGACCACAGCCTTCGAAGCTTTTGGCTCGCGCTTCTGCAGTGATTTCGGAGGGAGTGATGGACAGGACTGGAGCTGTATCAGCCTCTACGCGCATTTCCGCAAGCGGGCGGTGCAGACGCCCACTTCACAAAATGCTCTCGTCGGCCGTGACGAAGACGGTGCGAACGATGTCGGTATCGGCGGCATCCACCCCTACGCTCTGCGCGCAAAACTCGAGCTTGAGAAAGAAGTGCAGTGGCGGCTCGGTGCTCCCGTACTGCAAGCTCTCATCGACAGTGAAGTCAAGAGGGGATCGCGAGCGTTTGTCGTCTGCGGCTTGGCGGTGGGAGATGTAGAGGGCGTCAGGGCATTTGGGCGTATGGTGAGTTACAATATACCATCTCTGCGTGATTTCAAATTACACGTTGTACTGATAAATGGATCCCAAATAGGTCGCCGAACCAGCAGCCATTCTAGCTTTCTTGCCCACGACTACACCGCTCACCACGCAGGTCGTCCCGCTGGAGTACCGCAGCAGAACTGTATCGGTGAGTGATCAAGTCGTTTCCACGCGTTCATTTGGCTTCAGCGCTGACATTACGTCTTCTACTCAGATCGCCACCGCAACTCCCTCGCACCCCTACGACACTCTCCTCGCGGCTCTTTACGCCAAGCAGCTCTCGCCAAACAGAGCTATGCACAAGTGACCGAGCGACGGAAACAGCAACATCAATCAACCTAAGGGCACGACCAACAGACAAGCGAGGACGTCTAGAAGTATTTCATGCTGGATGGATCGATCGGCTCTAAGATTGGATAGGACGTTCTGCGCTCCACCAACACCCGCAGTCCGATATATGTCTAGGCCAAGTTCAATATCCACGGGGATAGAAATGAATTGGAAAGGGGCCTGACGAGAAGTCCACTTGGTTAGAGCCGGCGTGCACTCTCTCCTTTTGGCAAGGAAGGGAGGGGCGTTCCCATCATATTGATTCGTGGTGGTTTGAGAAGAAGAAAAAAAAGACTTGTACAATGTCTGTAGCTCGCTCACCATTCACGTAACTTGGACCCAATTGAACAAGCATCCATGAAATACTCGTAACCCGATGTGTGCCCAGAAATCGCTTAGCTTTCAGACAAACATGTTTACTTGGAGTCCATGAAAGCTAATAGACACGGAACCACAGAACAGACAGATAAGAGTGAAGGCACAAAGGTAAAGGCAATCAATCTCATATTTCAAATTTCAAAAAACGGTCATTTCATAATCAACATAAAAACAGCCATCAAATCACTTCACTTCATGTTCCATTCCTCCAGTCATTAACAGACACGGACGTCCCATCACGTCCGTCTCTGCCACAGCCCCTGCCATTGCTGCGCGAAAAAATGAAGAAAAAAAAGATTTTTGCGAATCGCCGAACGCATCAATGCCCATGAATGCAGCAAAGCAAAACACCAGCGAAACGCAAGAAAAAGCAGGGTATCAGAAAACAACGAAACAAAACAAAGAGTCATGAACAACGCATCGCATCCATCAGCACCAGCCACATCGAGAAAGAAAATCCTCCGCCAATTGGTTCTTCCATGCATCGCCATGCATCGTACGTTAGTAAAAAAAGCCACCAAGCACACCACTTTTTTCTCGAAAGAAAAAAAAAGAAGGTTGGTTCTCAATAAAAAGAATGCACCTTCCTTCCTGAGATAGGAGGAAGATCACAATTCGAAGAAGTGAAGAAGAAGAAGAAGAAGAAGATTCGAGCGCACGAAAGACCCGCGCTTCGTCACGGGAGGAAAACCATGCGCTCGTTTGAGATTTGTCCGACCTCTTTTGCCAACTCGGGGCCCAACCACGCAAACGCTGCAGAAAGGGAGCGAAGCACGATCACATGACCGCGCAAGAGCCCTGCTCCGCCGTCGCGACGACTTTGGCAGCAGGCGGCGAGGCGGGAGCAGAAGCCGAGGTCCAAGAGGATCCGGCAGTGCTCCGCCTGCGGCGCGCGATGCCATTGCCGCCCGCGATGGGGATAGCGTAGAGCGATTGGGAGTGGGAGTTGTTTGAGGTCGACAGCTCAAGTTTTTCATCATCTTTTTTTGACGGCTTGGGGGGCTGGCCGGCCATCCATGCTGCGAAGCCCGTGAGTTCTTTTTTCTTTTTCGGTTTCTTCACGGGAGGAGCTTCTGGGTTGACGTTAACGACCATGGGGCTGTCGCCGATGAAAGGCTGGGTACCCATAGGGAATTGCGGAGGCAGAGGCATTTGTGCGGTCATAGGCGGGAGGACGTCGATCGCAGAGTTGCGTTTGGCTTTGGCTTTGCCGTCCTTGGTCTTGCCCTTCTTCGCTGCTTTGGCGTCGGCAGCGTGATCCATACGCACGAGATCGTTCAGGTTCATCCCAGCAAAGACATCATCGATGATTGGGTTGCCATGCTGGTCGACTTGCATGACCAGTTCGTCTTCGGGCTTCGGCTTCTTCTCCTTCTTAGGCGTCTCAGGCATGGGCCACATATGCATAGACACCTCCCAATCAGGCTTGATCATGGTTTCCCAAACCTGTGGGAGGATGATCTCACCGTCGGGTCCCATGAGGTCGTAGTGTCCCTCCTGCACATGCTGTCCAATCATATCGACATGTAGGAAAGCCTGTTTAATCAAGTTCTCCATACCCTTCCAGGTCTTGCAAAGATGCCACGGGAAGCTGAACTTCCTGCCAACAGCATCCTTGAACTTGATAGGGGCCTTCTCCATGTCAGGGATGGGTTTGTTCTTCGCGGCGGCCTCTTCCAGCTCCTTCTGCTTCTTCTCCAGCTCGGCTTTCGCGGCCTCGACCTCGGCGAGTTTCTTGTCGCTCGCCTCCTTGGCCTTCTTCGCAACATCCTCAGCAGCCTTCTCGGCATCAGCTTTGGCGGCAGCGGCAGCAGCAGCAATCTCTTTCGCCTTAAGCGCTTCTTGCTCTGCCTGCAACTTCTTCGCTTTCGCCTCTGCTACGATTGCTTCCTCACGCGCAATGCGTTCATCTTCTTGCTGCTTGATCATAGCGCGCAGCTTCTCCACCTCCTTCGCCAGAGGATCCTCCTTCTTCTCGACTTCAACAACCTTCTCAACCTCGACGACCTTCTCGACAACCACCTCTTTGGGAGGATCCGGTTTCTTCCCCTCAGCTGGTGTGGGAGCAGGTGGAGGCGGCGAGGCGTGTTGAGAAGGCGGGTAAGGGTATCCATGCATGGCATACGCTTGCATCATGTGAGGCGGCATACCAGCCATGCCAGGATATCCGTAAGGAGAAGGGACGAGCTCTGAGCCGGAGTACATAGAGCCAGGTCCAGGTCCAGGTCCATACATGCTTGGGTGGTGTGATGGGCCCGGAGGTCTGGCTTGCTGGTTCATTGCCGGGTGGTGAGCATCAGGCTGGAAGTAGCTTTCAGGGTTGGCGAATTGATGAGGCGAGAAAGGGTTCTGCGAGGGAGCGCCCTGAGCAAACGGGTTGCCGGGATGAGGAGGGTATCCAAACGCGTCGGGCCTCGCCTGGTGGACTAACGCTCCAGGAAGCGGTTGGAAAGGCTCGGGGAAGCTCCCAGGAATAGTTGGTGGGTAACCGCCATGGCTGGGTTGGATTGGCCCCGATCCGTGTCTGTACGCACTCTGTGGAGGGAACGGAGGGCCACCATGGCGGCCAAAGGGGTAGTCGTCAGCAGCCAGCTCTTCGGTGCCGTTCGACGAGCCGTCAGACGGCTGTCTTGACTCGTGACGTTCGCGGTGTTCGTGGCGCTCCCGGTGTTCGCGAGGTTCGCGGTGCTCTCTACGGTCCCTGGAACCGTGAGCTTCGGCAGGTGGGTGTCGGACCGATCTGTGTTGGTGTGAATGGCGACGTGGTTCTTCTTCGCGATGTGGGACGTAGCGAGACGATACACGTCTCTCACCGGACGGTCGAGGTGGTTGAGGAGCTTCGGTGTGATGGCGACGTGAGCTGCGATGCCGAGGGTGCGATGCTGATTCGGATGGAACAATGTCGTCGTCGGACAGGCGATCCCACGAAGAGTCGAAGGAACTGTCGCTGGATGTGGGCGAGTATACAGATGGGCTTCTGGAAGAGCGGCGCACTTCTTCACGGTAGACTCGCGCCTTGCCCGATCCTGAACTGTGGGTGTTGTTGGTGCTGCAGCAATGTCAGCGACGTGTATTCATGGTGGCGTGATAGCGGCGACGATGACCCCACTTGCAGTTGAAGTGGCGATACCAATGGCAGCATCGGGCAGGGGTTCATCAATGGAGGGGAGTGAAGACTTACGATGGCATGGAATGGGTTCGCAGATGCAAGCGCACTCAACCAAACCGAACTTCGTGCAGCGAAGAGAGGTTAAGAAGAGGCGGTCTGGTGTATAATGAGATTGCCTTCGGGCAGGACTCCTGAGAGGCGTGGGAGGTGAACTGTAACGCGCTTTGACTTTCAGGAACGAAAGGATGCCAGGGTTGTCGATCTGTTTTGCGGGGATGAGCCAGTTGAACTGATAACAGAGCGATGAAGTGTCTGTTAGTGCGGAGACGGTGCTGCTGTATGTCTTAGACCTGGGTGGTGCGTGGAGCAGAGACCAAGTCAGACTATCGTGCCGGAGCGGCGACGACAGTGATACAGTGTATCGCTGCTGTAGTAATCAGGGGCAAGCTCTGGTGCGGCGTTATGCGCAGGCGGTTGTTGTGTTGGTGGTGGCCGCGAATCTCGACGCCGAGAGGTCGACCAAGCGGTAAGATGAAACGCAGAGGAAGGATGCGGCAGCTAGTAGTGGGTTTCGCAGTGATATAGGCCGAGTCGTGCTAAGAATAATTCAGGGCGGTAGTTGTTGATCGGAGGTCGCTGATCGCAAGGCGTATACAAGCCAGGCAGGGGTGGTGCAGCAAGTACAACAGCAGCAGCAATGTTTGCGTGCGGTCTGGTGTTGGTGCAGGCCTCGCTGGCTGGCTGGTTGTTGCGGCGGGCGGACGGCGATGACGAAAGGCTAAAGGTGGGATGTCTGGCCTGGCAACAGCGTGCGCCAGGGCTCAGGGCTGCTCAAGGCTGACGGCAGCTGGGGTGGCGGCACTCGAGATCAACAACGACAACAATACTGCTCCACGACATGTCAGTAAAACCTCGCTGCGGCGGATGTCTTGCCAAAAGAAAGAAGAGTAAGTGGTGATGCAGAATGGAAGCGAGGTCGTAAGTGGCGAGAGAAGAAAGCCAGCCAGCCCGAGCGCTGCCTGACCTCTCTCGCCGGCCAAAGCGTGCAGTAGCCTCACGCGCAGGTGGATCTGGCGTTCGCCCTAGAAGACAAGCAGGACACTCACAATCGTTTGGGGTATCGCCGGGATCAGAGATGCGCGTATAAAGTAAAGAAAACTAATCAATCGATGTCGAAGAAGGGCGGAGGACGACCAAGGCGTCCTGAGTGGTGGCGGCCGACAGGCAGGTCAGATACGCACTGTACAGCCAAAAGGTATCGCCTGATCAATGATCGATCAGCACCCTGCGGGACCTGCACACACACTCTCTCTCTCTCTGCTCTACCTCTCTCCCACACCACCACGAGCGGGCGGCCGCACGAGATCTGGTTCAGCAAAGACAGGTGAAGAGGTGACCCAGCGTCAGCCTCGGCTTGTGTTGAGTGTTTGGTGTTTTGCAGGTGCAAGTAATGCGGGCTGCGGGCAGAAGGCAAGGTTTTTGGTTCAAGGCAAGAATAATAGGTATCCGCAAATATGCAGCTTCACGGCCTGCGGCGGCGGTGTCTCCGGAGTCTCTTTGGTTGGCAGTGTCGGAATCTGTGAGGCAGCATCGCAGTGTGGTGATGGTAAAGGCAGTGTGTTGCCGATGGGAGGTCTTGCTTTGCTTGCTGGCTTGCTTTTTGCTTGTCAAAAAGGCCAGGAAATCGGTTTTGTGTGTGTGTGTGTGTGTGCGAGAGAGATGTCGTGAAACCCACGGGAAAAGCTGGTCAGTGTCGCACAGCAGCAGCAGTGCGGTGGTGATGCATGGAGCGGATATAGTAGTGCGATTTTTTGGATCTATGACTCCTACTGCTCCCGCGCAGGCAGCATATATAACAATTTCCATCCCATGAGGCCAATTGTGCGCGCGCGTGAGACCATCATCGGGCATCAACGCAAGCATACACGACGAGCGGCCGTGCTTTCCTGTCAGTCACTCAGACATCCGCCCACGCTCCGCACCCCAGACACACATATGCAGTCCCATAAACCCAGGTATGAGCGCGAAAGAAAAAATTGGTCGGCGTGTGTCTTCGCTTGGGCACCCACGTATACCGTAGCGAACCATCCCGATAGTCCATCGCCCACCAACGGCGCCACGTATCTGCCCAACACTCAGAAGCCGACCTTAGCGTCATGCAAGCCCAATAACGGCCAGCGTCCAACCGGTCTGGCTTCGCCGACGCTATTGGTAGTGAAGTGAGGGATGCTGCAAGGCAACCTTGCTTGCTTCGAATAGCTACGTAGACACGCGTGGCTGTTGGAGTGTTGCGGCCCGATGGCCAGTGGGGACGTCTGCGTTCCTGGCGCTGCAGGATTTTGGCGGTTCTGGAAGGGCGCTTGTGGACGGTGGGCGAGAGACGGTGCCTTGCGAGAAGACGTCTTTTCGAAGACGTGTCTAGTTGCAAGTGCAGTTGCACGTACCCACCGTTTGGGATTCAGTCACCGAGACACTGAGACCCTCCGACAAAGGGACCGGAACCAAAGAGCGGTGATCAGAAGCACAAGCGTAGCGTTCCATGGATTTACAGAGCTATCACGCTATGAATAGAAGATGTACCAAACAACTGGGGTATAATATGAAGAGTAGACCGCCGACTCAAGGCAACGAAGCCAGGAAGTAAGTGGTGGTGTTTCAGCCGTAGGTGAGTCATCAGGCTGAGGTAATGTGGACATCCACGACGTCGAGATCCGACATGTCGGTGCTGGAGACCAGATCCTCTGGCTCCAATCGCTCACCGTCGAAATCTAGCGAAATGGTGCTACCATCCGCCACGTGGAATGTTTTCCTGCATGCACTGATGATCTTGGAGAAGGGTGTTGTCTAAGAGTTTAATGTTAGCCAGAGGTGGTTTATTGGACAGAGATAATGATTGACTCACTGGCTTGACCTTGAGCTTGAAGTCTGGTTTCCCTCTTGCTCTCAACACAAGGCCAATGAACTCCTCCGCTACGGGCTCTGTGGCTGCTTCCTCTTGTTCAGCTCCAGCGTCCGCCGCAGGGTCCCACTTGTCTCGTCGTTTGGCGTCTTCGCGATCCTTATCGGCGAGCATCTTGTCGTAGGTGTCCTGAGTGACAGCCTCTAGCGCCACCTGGTCGCAGCCTTCCTTGCCTTCGGCGCCTTTCATGGTGATGTTACCCTCGGCGTCAGTCTCGAGGCCAAGGCTCTTGCATGTTGTTACATCATATACCTTGCGCATGCGGTGTATGAGAAAGACATTGTCGGTGAACGATTCGTTAAACCCTTGACGCTTGCACCATGCGAGGCGGATCTCCCTGAGGTTTTGTGATAGTTTGCGGAAAACCTTCAATGGATTGGTATTGGCTATTTGCGAGTGGACGAGGATCGTCACTGGAGGGTCTGGTAATGACGCAGTGTGAAGACCGATATGAGGTGATCCGGAAGCAACTTCTCGAGGCGTTGGCGACTTGGTCGTGTCTGGTGTTGCAGCACTTGTTCGTTGCAGTCTTCGTTGTCGCGCTTGACGGGCAAGGGCAGCCAGTTCCTCGTCGGACTCATCGTCTTCGTCTTCGAGGGGCATAGCAGTTCCTGACCGTTGTGCTCCGTTCGTTCGACCCTCATCGCTTGATGAACCTCCAAGCTCAATCGCATCCGCATCGGAGTGGCCGTTCCCGTTCGCTTTTGAAGATGCACTTGTGACTTTGCTCCGCCTTGCTTTCAAAGGCGACTCACTCTTCTCCCTAACATCCTCCATGATGATCTGTTCGTCCTCACTCTCTTCGTCAAAACTCCCAGGAAGTCCCGCCTCCTTCAAAAGAGTCCCAACATCCTGCCCCGAAATCCTCCTCATCGGCGTTTCTTCACTGTTCCTCTTCTTCTTCGGCGTCTCCCTCTTACTCCTCTTCGGCGACTCCTCCTCCTCCTCATCGTCTACTCCTTCATCGCTCTTCCTCTTCCCTTCGCTCTTCCCGCGCTTCTCGGGTTTCTCTTTGCGCCGTCGCTCCCGCTCCGCTCGCTCAGCCAGAATCTCAGAATATGATTGTGAATGTGAGAACATGTCGTCACTACCGGAAGATTTCGCAGCCGCCGTGCTGGTTGGGCGGTTGAACAGGCCCATCCTGGGTAAGATTGATGCTGTGTCGCGCGAAGTCGCAAGTGATCGTCGTGAGGTTCTGATGCTGTCGTTGTCCGGTGCACGTGGTGTGAGCGGCTTGTGAACGAGCGGATCGCCGAAAGATACGCCAGGTAGTCAGGGAAGATCCAGGTCGAATGAAGCTCACTCGAGCTCGTTTGCGCCCGAGTCGATCCGTACCTTCGCTTTTGTTTGGTTAGAGAGCTTCGAGTCGCAACTGCCCCGCCCCGCGTCCGAGCAAGTCCGTCCGTGCGCATCGCGAAGTCACGCTTTTGCACTTTCACAAGCCAGATTATTGGAGGCAAGCCGGGAAGGTCGAAGCGGGCGGCGAAAGTCAATAGAGCATACCAAGTACCATCTCCCAACCTCAGCCTCGCAACAAGAGAACCTGTCCCGCGTCAAAATCAATAACAGAGCATCTCCGAAGAAACAATGTCCGCACCAGCACCCAACGGCGCCAACACCGCTGCCGCCCCAGCAGCAAACGATGCTCGCGACCCTTCTGGTTTCCTCAGCGAGATTATCGGCGCTCCGGTGACGGTCAAATTGAACTCTGGTGTTGTTTACAAGGGTATGTACTGACTAGTCCTTCCTTTAAGCCTTTGCGTTCTACTCGGGCCGATCACACACAACAAGTACTGACACGTAGCACAGGCGAGCTCCAGTCCGTCGACGGCTACATGAACATCGCGCTCGAGGGCACGAGGGAGTTTGTGGACGGCAAGATGAGGCGCAGCTACGGCGATGCGTTTGTGAGGGGCAACAATGGTGCGTTATTCCCATTCCACTCTTCTCCAGACTGTGTGGCGAAGTTGTAGTAGGTATCGAGAAGATAAGCTAACATCTGATTCAGTCACATACATCTCTGCCGACTCATAGACTTCAGATTTCTTCTCTTTTAGAGGGGAAATGACAGGTTTTTTTTCGAGGACATGAGCTACGAATTACTGAAAGGCCACCTCATGCATGGAAGGGAGGATGGAAGAAGTTGTGCGCCGTGCCATGAACATGCCGCCAACGGTAGTATGGCATTTGAGAAACAGCATTGCCAGAATGTGTTGATGCTGAGCTAGAGCGAGGTACGGCCATTGGATTTATATCTTGTCGACGGCCAAGACAACTCAAACACATTGTCCATAGCTGATCGCCCAAAACTGGCATTCCAGCATGATACGATCCGATCTTGCTAAAGTTCGTGCATTCTATTGTCTATCTCACTTCTCACAGAACATCAGATGCGTCTAACGAGGATACGAGCTCAAGCCTCCGGCCTAGCAACAGCAAACACCTCCTTCTTGCCTTCCGCGGGGATCTTGGTAGTCCAGTAGGCGTACGTCGCACCGTGCAAAGCCACCTCGCCCTTCTCGTTCTCCTCCACGTCAGAGCCATTGATAGCATCGTCAAAGACCTTGCGAGTTTTCTGCATCACGCAAATTCATTAGCAAGACCATCCCATCAGACCCCATCAAAACGATAAAAGGATCAAACAAAGGACAAAGGAAACACGAAAAGAATCTCACCTCCAACTCCCCTCCCTCCAAAATCGCAACCTGCCCCAGCGTCCTATACCTCCCCCACACCCCCTCCCTAGTAAGCCAAACCGTCCAAGGCTCCTCATTCACCCCTAACGGCATCGAGAACAGCGGATCGTCCGCCGCGACGATCACATTCAGCAGCGAGCGGCTGACTTGGTCTTCGAAGACTTTGCGCCACTGCTCGTGGCGGAAGCGCGGCTGGTCGTCGACGAAGCTGAGAGTGTGGGCTTGCAGGGCTTTTTCCCAGGAGGTGGGTTGGGAGTGCGAGGGCGGCGCGTTGTAGGATTCGATGTTCCAGATTAGGCCGAGGGTGCCGTGGGGTTGGAGGGTGCGGTGGAGGGATTGGAGGGTTTGGGGGGTGGCGAACCAATGGAAGGCCTAAATGGGGGAAGAGGAGGTTAGTCGGTGTGGTTGGAGGGATGGGTTTTTTTGACGTGGTGGGTTATGTTAGAGGAAATGCGAGTATGTAAATAGCAGAGTTTACTGCCAGTGTAGACACCTGCCACCATGTGAAGGAAGCGAGGTTTCGTTCTCGTAAGTCTGCGCACATTGATTCTCTGACACGTCCATTTCTCGGCCGATGCAACCATAGAACATCGACAAATACACATCTTCTTCTTCCACCACCAAGAAATCGTAATCACAAGTCTCCAGTCGGACCTGAATCACTGCTCCTCGTCACGGGTCTTGAGAGAGCAGGATTGCCAGTAAGGTCTTTTGTGCGCAGACTTTCAGAAGAATTGCTTTCCAACCATGGTGGGTCGCAGCGATCGACAGGTTATCGTGTCGCAGACAAGATTCAAGTAAAATCAGTTTTGACGGGAAACGAAGAAGAACAAGAAGTAAATACACTACCTACCTGCGCAACAAAGACCGCATCCGCCCAGCCAGCTTCAACAGGCACATCCTCCGCCGTCCCATCCATAACCCTCACACCCTTCAATCCCCTCTCGCTCAACACCCTACGCATATCAGCATGCGGCTCGACCGCCACAATCTCAAATCCTTCCTCCCGAGCAGCCAATGCCTCAGTGAACTTGCCAGTGCCAGCAGCAAGATCAATGATGCGCGCGCCGCGCTTGCCGGCTACGCGACATTGCTCGAGGAGGTGCTGGACGGAGGCTTGGGGGTAGGTGGGGCGGTGGGCGTCGTAGGCGGTGGAGTTGGCGAAGCTGGTTTGGGCGATGGGGCTGAAGGTGGACATTGTTTCGGAATGTCTTAGGTGAGTTGTAAGGATGCGGTGTGCTGTTGCTGCAAGGGACGACGACAAAGTGTATGTGAATGTGAGGTCACGTCTTTCGTTTATTTACTTGACTGCGTCATAGCCTCGGATCGTTTCGCGAGTTTACGGGTGTGGTTCGACTTGGCCGTTGCCTGTCTTGTGGATGGAGCTGCAGCCAGCATGGCATGGCATGGCATGGCAGAGCAACAATCCCAGCAATAATGGCGAATTCGAAGTACATGAGGATTTTCTGGTCACAGCAGCTCCTCCTCACGCGGTAACCACATGTACATGAATAATTCGCAAACCTAACTGCCGACCCCGACGCGTGATGCTGACACTAAGAGGATGATGCACGCACGCGCGGACGGCGGCTGAGAGAGTTCAAATTTCTAGCCTCAGATCTTGGATCGCATCCAATTCAAGGGAGATCTGCATACTGGATTCCCTTAACTAGCAGTCGCCCACACGCAACGTTGGGAAAAAGGCGGGCAGAGAGGGCCCGGTTTTCAAGCATCGTGGGAACGGAGGTAGCACAAAAGCTCGGCGTGGAGCACGCAAGGATGAGCGCAGGCAGGCAAGGTTGTCAGCACATGGCGAAGAGAACATGATGCTGTGCCTTGTGCGACGAGGTGACGTTGCGATTGGTCTTGTCTCGGAATGTGAGAGCGTGTGTTGTGTGGTTGTCGGAGAGACGGAGACACGGGATGGGATGATCACACCAGACGTACATCATTTCAGTGTTTTTATGCAGACAGACGGACAGAGTTTGGCGCAAGCGCACGACTGCGCCACACACACCGCCGGGAGTGGTAGGCGAGGTGGAGGGGGTTCGCATGGTCGCATGATGGATGCATATACACTAGATACTACTGGGCGGCCGGGTGAGGTGATGGGCGAAAGTTGTGAGAGGCTTGGAGGGAGAAGAGGGGGATGGGATGGGATTTAATTGTAGATGGCGGGCCCCAGCTTTATTAGGTGCAGTAGTCTACCAGCGGCGGGTGAGTCCAAACAAAAACGGCGTGTCTAGCACGTGAAGGTGTGCGAGAGCATCAGGCACCGGTAGTGCACAATACCTAGGTAATCAATGAATGGTGATGGCTGCATCTGTATACAATCCGAGTGCTAGTTTTCCTGCTGGCGGCTGGGCGGTGCTGTTCCTGGACGCAGGTCAGCAAATCATACGCGCGGCTCTGCTGCCCAGAGTGCAGTGTACATCCGAAGCTGCTGCATGGAGCCTGGCGCGTATCATTCATTGTTGCAGAGATGGAAGGAGTAAGACAGAGAGACACTGGAGACAGAGACAGACAGACAGACAGACAGACAGCGAGCGCGAGAAAGAGAGCGTTGCTGGCTGCAAGTAGACGGGGCTATAGTCTCTGATGGTTCATGGCTCATCACGCATTAACTTATAATTGCGCATCGCTACTAGAAGCAGTGCATGCTCGAATCTCCGAATGCGAGTGATGAGAGTGCTCGTGCGCCGCCTGCCTAATATATCGCCTCAGCAGAAGCCGGTCCGCAAAAGTCAAGTGCGCCAGACATTGGTGATCCTCCAGGGTAACAACAACAACAACAACAACATTACGGTACATTGGTATTATTGTGTATCAGCATCACCGTCGATTCCCGATCAGCCCTCATCTGCGCCGAACCGCTGTGCATGCGCATCATCACTGCGGTATTACTGTAGAGATATTCACACAGCTGCGGCTCAGCAGCTGGGTGGCGCTCTCAATATCCTGCCATCTCCTTTTCTGTGGAGCTGGGCGCTAGTTGAGTTCAGGTGGATCCGGAGACGCCTGGACTGCCTGCGCTTTGGGAGAAGCTTGATCGAAGCAGAAGCAGCCAGTACACTTTTGCATTCATCCCGTCGACACTTGCACGACACCTCCGCCGCACATCACCGTCTTGCCCGCTACTACAGTACTACTGGCCTCAGCTCGGCCTCCACTCGCTATCATCTTGTCGCATACTCTACTACTAATAATACCAACGACACCGCACCCGCGTGTGCCCAACACCAACCAGCCGCTGACACCAATTGCTCGCCGCCCGGTAGTCGCAACACTACTCAGTCCTCACTCCACCCTCGCTCGTATTACGGGATCACTACTAGCCAGGCACCGTCTTTTTTGCCCGCCCTTAACGTGAGACGTCTGATATACACACGCCTGCCACGACGCCTTCTTTGTACATACACACACCTTCTAGCGTCACTGCCGCTACTTTCCATGTGCCAGTAGTCTACCGGCCTCCAATCCCAGCGCTCGTCGCAGTCATTCGCACACCCCCGACCAACACACCCCAAATACCGGCTATATGCCCAAATCTGCCTTCAAGAACCCTTTCGGCCGCCGCAGATCTGTCGGCAACGCTCTCGACTTCGCTTCTCCAGCAGAAAGCCCCGATCCCACAGCATCATCGACCTTCAGAGTCATCGAGAGGGCGGATAAGCGCGGCCAGAGCACCGTGGATGGCGCCGAAAGGAAATTGAATTCGGCCCCGAGATCACACCCTGTACGGCCCTTCGACTCGCCGCTGCAGCAGCTCCGCGGCAAGTCTGCTGAGGACATTGTTTCTGGACAGGACAGGTACGACCGGGCACAAGGAGAACCGCTCAAGAATCCACGGCTGATAAACCAAAGGGGAAGTCGCGGTACAACCAATTCAGGTTCAAGTGGACACTACGACTCTTCTGGCGCTTCCGCCCGATACAGCTCGACATCAACTCTGCCTTCTTCGCTGGAACCCGAGCGCGAGCCCGAAGAAGAAGACTTGTTCCCTACGAAGCGAGCTACCGCGCCCATGTTCTCATCCTCTAACCCATCGCTAGCAACACAACAGTTGCCGCAGCCTCCATCCTTCACCTCGCGAGCGAGTAGAGCTCTCTCCTTCGGCTTGAAGGGCAAAACACCACCTCCTAGACTCGACGAAGCGCCTCCAGTGCCCACAGTGGATCGCACTGCAGGCCTTACCAGTCCAGCGAGAGACCGAGCAATGACCACAAGCAGCTATGCAAGCACAGCGGTGCCTACAAAACAGGATTCGCGGCTGGCACCCATAGACCTACCCCCGACCGACTTCGGCGACGATGGCTTTGGTGACATGTTTGACCAGTTCAAGGACCGCCGTGCCAGCCGGGGATCACCAACACCGCCCGCTCTTCTTGGTGGATTCAGCCAGACCACACGCTCGGACCACCAACCGGCCAGACCGTCTACTCATGGTGAAGCGGACTCCAAGCCAATGTACCCGCCCAGATCATACTCTCGACAAGGTGCATTGCCATCGCCGAACGAGATGAGGAAGATGCGAGACAACACTGCTTCGCCATACTCATTGGAAGGACGGAGATCAAATGACGGTCTGATGGCAGGCTCTGCTTTCAATTCTCCTGTGTTGGAGCATGGCCCCGGTATCCCAGCCGTTTCGCCCGCTTTCCTAGGCGGCGCGTCGAGGCAGGGCTATGCACCGGTTTCTGAGCAAATGGCTTCGCCGGGCGCCGATCGTCTATCTTTTGAGAGCCACAACAGCCAGCGCGAATTTGTCACTGGCGCCAACAAGGAGGCAGCCTACACCAGCAGACAGACTCATCTCGATGATGGCGACCGATGGGGAAAGAAGGACGCTTCCAAAGCACCCAGATCATCACAATCAAATCACACAGCACCTACCACATCCTCCTCTTCGACCGTTCGCCAACCACAAACACAGGCCGGCCCTTCGAATACCAGCAGAGCACGGGCTAACAGCCATCAAAAGTCAGAAGGAGGCGATTGGTTGAATGACTCTCAAAATGCAACACCCAAGGCCACACGATTTGCACCTCGAGACGAACCTCTGTTCGATGAGACATCTCCTGTTGGTCCACCCAGCAGAGCTCTCCGCCCCAGTGAATATGCGCAGCAGCACACAGAGACTGGCACACCCAAGAAGATGACCAAGGCACAGTTTGAGATACTGCAAAAGTATGGCGATAAGAGCGCGGAGCCTAGCGAGGACGAATCCGGATCTGGTGACGAATATGATGATGATGATGAGGAAGAGCGAGCGAAGCAAGCTATTCAGCAGAGGCGGAAACAAGAGGCGAACATGTCAGTATACAGGCAACAGATGAAAAAGGTGACTGGCGGTGGACCTTCAGATCTCCCTGCAAACAGACCTGGCATGGACAGGGCTTCACAGAGCGCTTCTGGCAACTCTGGGTTTTACCTTGGAGGCATTGGTGGCCCACCACCACCCGATGCAATCAGAGGCAAGCAGAGTGACGACGACGATGACGAAGTTCCCCTCGGTATCCTGCAAGCACACGGCTTCCCTAGCGGTTCGCGGCCACCCACACAACTTGGCGGTGGGGACTACTCACAAAGAGCGTCAGTGGCCGGTTCTGTCGTTGGAGGAGGCGGCGGACAGGGCAATTTGCCAGCCTTTGCACGTCGACTCCCTCAGGATCCCTACTTTGGTGCTGGCCTGGTCAATCCCCCAAACCGCGAGTCTCTGGCTTTCGGTGGAGGTGGAGGTGGATCAGTCTACGGTGGCAGCCCTGCCGCTTCGCCCATGGGTCACCCTATGGGCACTCCTGGTGGTCACCCGGGCGGACTGGTGGGTGTAATTGCAGGAGAGGAACGCGCCAAAGCTGCACGCCGTGCAACCCCATCTGCCGCATACGGAACAACAGCGCCTCTACCATCCAACATGCCCATGCAAATGCCTCGCACGATGTCAATGGGCAACCTTCCTCCTCCGTCAATCTACGGCGGTCAAGGTATGCCGCCCATGCCGCCAATGCCTCAGGTGCCGCCGCAGATGATGCAAGGCCAGGACTCGAATCAGCAAATGCAACAATTCATGCAGATGCAGATGCAGTTCATGCAAAACATGATGGCAATGCAGCAGCAAAACATGGGGCAAGCACCTATGGCCCCGCAGATGCCCGGCAATGGTTTCCTATCACCCACCCCTAGTCGTCCCATGTCCATGGCTAGCCAGGCACCAAACGGAGGTCGCTCCATGACCATGATGGGACCACCTTCAACCTGGGGCCAACCTCCCCAGCAAGGCGCTCGTCCGGGCTCAAGCTTCCAACAGTACGCTCCTTCCGTGCACAACCTCCAAGCCGGGCCCGGCGCCGGCTACACCCCTTCAATCGCCCCCAGCGAGCGAAGCAACATCGGTATGCCCTCTCGCTACCGCCCCGTGTCCACCATGAACCCCGACAACGCCATGATGTCCGGCGGCCGCTCGCAGAGCATGACCTCCTCACTGACACTGCAAGCTTTCACAAACCCCCAACAGCAACAGCCCGATGAGCAAACAAGGAATGGCACCATCCGCGTCATCGACAAGCCCAAGGGTGCTCCCAGGATCGTCTCCCGCGCAGTTGAGCCTGAGGAAGATGAGGACCAGGGCTGGAGCGAGATGGCGAAGAAGCGCAGCGAGAGGAAGTGGAAGTGGGGACGCAGCAAGAAGGAGCAGCCGAAGGAAGAGCCTCTGGGCGATTTGTACCAAAACGTCGAGTAAGGAAATGAGAGTGCTTTGACAAGCAGTGGAGCGGACGAAAAAGCAGCCTGATTAGAGAGAGCGAGAGAGAGAGCAAAAAAGGAACTTCTTGGACATTGAAAGGATTGATGGGGGGAGTTTGGCCGACGGATTGTGGATTGTTTGTTTTCGATTGTAGATTGGTTTTCCTCTTCCTCTTTTCCCACACCGAAACCCCGCGGGAAGGCTGTTTAGACGGTATCTGTACGTCTTGCTTGTTTTCTTCATTCTTTTTTTTTCTCCTTGTTCTTGTCGTCGTTGTTGTTTCTTCGTTCTCTCTCTTCACTCGGCTCGCGGCTTTCCAGCCAGGCTATCTCACCGGGTCGAACTCTCAGTCTCTCTCGGACCACGAACGACGCACCGCACAACAACACAAAAATCTGGATTGGTATGAGGGATACATGGAGGGAGGGGGATGGAAGGTTCGGGTCACGGGAAAAGACGATCTGATCTGGTGTGTTTTGTTTCGTATGGTCTGGTTCGCGGTGGGAACCTTCTTGTTGATAGACTACTACCCTTTCCTTTCTTTCAACTATCTTGTTGGAATATAATTATTAATCGATAATGATATTTTTTGGGGAACCTTCTTGGACAGGGAGAGAGACATATTTTGGTAAGGTGGTTTGAGGATCGTTGTGGAGTGAGGTTGGGATTGGGCGTTTGTACGATGACGACGACGAGTCGTGGGTAAGGCTACATGTGCT
>Ga0265797_10003003_pt1 | contig 27499 bp, 22 predicted proteins | sample P2T30metagenome_FD_192433 | JGI IMG/M metagenome (GOLD analysis project Ga0265797, IMG submission 192433) | Plant litter microbial communities from East Loma Ridge, Irvine, California - P2 T30 | ecosystem: Environmental > Terrestrial > Plant litter > Unclassified | place: USA: California... | reverse complement strand
TAGCACTCCTTATGGCAATCTAGGAGCCGATCAGACAGGCGGAAGTCTTCCACCGCAGTCCCGGGCACGGCCTGCATGATGGAAAGCGGACATCGCCTTGATTTCGTACACTGCCCCCGGTGCCTTGCAGGTTTTCGTCCTGGGGACGTTAGCAGTCTGGTTGGACTGGCGTCGTTGCCCACCTCGCCGGCCAGATGTATATGATTACGTCCTTCTTGGCCACCAAGCTATTTGCATCCAAGGGTGTATGCGGGCGGCTCCTCGCGTGTGCTCAGACAACAACGATTTAGCACAAGAGGCTTGAAGTTCTTCAGAGGTGGCAAGGTTACTTTCGTTTGTTTTTGCGGTCACGTTCATATTCTTCGTCATATACCCCAGATCGTCATCGATTTGCACTGTCACTCCCAGGTCGTGTCTCGGATGCCCTCGCTCTCGTCGTGGACCCACGATCTTCATTTCGCCTTCACATCCGGCTCCGCGGCCACTGAACAGGCCAGTTCTCTCTACCGCCGACTACTCAACATCGACAGCCACCGCCAGTTTTCATCGCCGAACGTCCACGGCGAAGGCCGTGGGGTACAATGGTCGAAAGCCGGCAACACGAGTGTCTTGCGATCATCTGCGCCTTCACAGTCATCGCGTCCGCTACAGTCTTCCTTAGGATCTGGTCACGGTACCTAGGGCGCAACTTTTGCTGGGACGACCACATCATCCTCGTCGCATCTGTAATATTCATAGCAGACGCTGTATCAACATGGGTATACGTTTTACTAAGTGGCACTGGCTACCACATCTATGACCTGCCCAAGACGTCCATCCCGTCGCAACTTGTTGCCTTGAGGTGGAACTTTGCAGTGCAAATGATGTACCATCCTCGTACGTGTTTTCTTGTGGGCCACTTGCGACAACCGCTGACCTCTGACGAACACATTTAGTTATGGGATTGATCAGAGCCTCGATTATCATGTTTCTGTTCCGGATGAAGGACACTCGTCGGCGCATCAAATACCCCTTGCATGCCGTGTTTTGGCTTAATGTCTGCTATTCCGTTGGAGCAGCTATCGCTACCCTCTTCCAATGCAGCCCGGCTTCATATGCCTGGTCTCGGCCTGCCATGGATAAGATTGGTGCTGATGGAAAAGTTATACCAGGTGGAACATGCATCGACGCTCGCACATTCGTACTCACATCGTGCGCACTCTCCATCTTCATGGACATTGTCATCATTCCAATCCCGTCAATTATGGTGTGGAATCTCCAGATGCACCGGCGCACAAAAATCCTCGTCGTCGGTGTCATGAGCTTGGGATGGATTGCCACTGGTGTTTCAGTCGGTCGATTCATAGTCTACTACTACCGCTTTGCGCCCACGAACAAGGACCGCACATGGAACATTGGCATCGCTATCAGCATTGCCGAGCCTGCCGTTCATATTATGACGGCATGTGCGCCTGCGACGAAACGTCTTTTCCGATACTTGTTCCCACAATATGGCACCGGTCGGTTTACCTCATACTACGAAGACCGCACAGCGACATCGAACCGACCCACCAAATTTGGATCACGAGGATCTAGGGTATTCAACTTTAGACTATCAGACAACAATGGTGACAGTGATAACATCATGGAACTGGGAGGCGCACCAAAGACTGATCCACTCCCACGCGAGACGGCCAGCGAAAGCGGGTACGACTTGAAGGCAAAGGAGAGTTTTGATTCAAAAGACATAAACGAAACCGCAGGAGAAGGTACGCCTGGTAAGAGGTCTCGCTCAAAGACTGCGTGTACTGAAGTAAGTGAAGCTGTGGAAGCTGAGCCCAAGCATTGCCTGGGGCGGGCTCAGTGACAGCACTGAGCTGCCTTTATGAGAGATGATAGCGCTTGATACTTGGCGAAATTTCGCGTTTCCTTGAAATATACATGATACCATGGGCTCGACCGCCAGAAACACCTCATTGACTTATGCACATCATGATATACGAGTGATAAGAGATTGTGTGTCCGAAACGTGCCGCCTAGGGAATAGGGTGTATCGCGCAGGCACGTGAATGAGGGGCCAGCGCGTCGTAAGAGGCGCTATCGCCAGTTTGGGAGAACCCTGGTTTACCGAACGCTCGTGTAAACGCGGCAACACAACAAACACAGCAACGACAACAGCGCATGCAGCCACCATGAGGATCATAGAATTGGTGATAGATGTAGGTCTTCTATCCGGGGGATGCAACGGCGTCTAACGTGCTCCTAGGGCTACAAGTCGTACGCTGTACGTACGGTCATCTCCGGCTGGTATGTTTACCTACCATGCGAACAGGTGAATACGCCTCACATGAAATAGGGACGAGAGCTTCAACTCAATCACGGGACTCAACGGATCTGGAAAGTCCAACATCCTCGATTCAATATGTTTTGTACTTGGAATCAATAATTTGAGTGTTGTACGAGCGCAGAACTTGCAGGTAGGGTATAAGCGTTGACTGGCATTTACCGAGTATTGACACAATTCAGGATCTCATCTACAAACGTGGCCAAGCGGGCGTCACGAAAGCGAGCGTAACCATTGTATTCGACAACCGCGACAAGACGAAGAGCCCAGTCGGCTTCGAGGAGCATGCGCAGATATCGGTAACAAGGCAGATCGTGCTGGGCGGAGCGAGCAAATACCTCATCAATGGACACCGTGCGCAGCAACAGAGCATACAGAATCTTTTCCAGTCTGTGCAGCTCAATATCAACAACCCCAATTTCATGATTGCCCAGGGAAAGGTTATGCAGGTGCTGAACATGAAGGCCAAAGAGATTCTGGCTATGCTCGAGGAAGCCGCAGGAACGCGCATGTTTGAGGACAGGCGAGACAAGGCATACAAAACTATGGCGAAGAAAGAGATGAAGGTGCAGGAGATCACAGAGCTGCTACGTGACGAAATCGACCCAAAGCTCGAGAAACTGCGGACTGAGAAGCGTGCATTCCTGGAATTTCAGCAAACGCAAAGCGAACTCGAGCGCCTCACCAAGTTAGTGGTTGCATATGACTACATACGATACAATGAGAGGCTACAGCAATCCGCAGAGGATCTGGAGGCGAAGAAGCAGAGGGCCAGGGATCTTGAAGAGTCATCTGTGCGCATGAAGAAGGAGATTGAGAATCTCCAGGAAGACATCAAACAGACCAAGGCGACCCGAGAGAAAGAACTCCGTAAGGGTGGCAAATTCCAAGCACTCGAAGAGGAGGTCAAGATGCATTCGCACGAGATCGTCCGTCTAACGACTGTGCTCGACCTCAAGAAGACCAATATGGAGGAGGAGGCTGACCGTGAGAAGGGAATTGTGAAGAGCGTAAAGGAGCTAGAGAAGCAACTCCAGGAGAAGAGGAAGACTTACGAGAAATTGCAAGAGAAGTACCAAACTGCCCACGCTGAACTAGCAAAGCAAACAGAAGAAGTGGAGAAGAAGGAAGAGCTTCTTCAGACCCTGCAAACCGGTGTAGCGTCGAAAGAAGGTCAGGAAGGTGGTTACCAGGGCCAATTGCAAGACGCCAGGAACCGCGCGAGCGCAGCCGCCACCGAACAGGAACAGAGCAAGCTGAGAATATCACATCTTGAAAAGCAAATCAAAGAGGATGAACCAAAGGCAAAGAAGGCAAAGGAACAAAATTCTGGCCTACTCAAGGACCTCGAAGCGTTGAAGTCACAGGCCGAGAAGCTGGAGGCAGACCTAGCAAAGCTAGGCTATAACGAAGGCCAAGAAGCGGACATGTATCAGCAAGAGTCGCACTTGCAGGCCCGCATTCGCGAACTTAGACAACAAGCCGACGGGATGAGGCGACAGGTCGCAAACATCGACTTCAGCTATAGCGATCCAACGCCAAACTTTGATAGATCCCGTGTGAAAGGTCTAGTTGCTCAACTGTTCACTCTCGAGAAAGAGCACACACGTGCAGGCACAGCTCTTGAGATCTGTGCAGGAGGCCGGTTGTACAATGTCGTGGTCGATTCAGCTGCTACCGGCAAGCAACTGCTAGAAAATGGAAGACTCAAGAAGCGGGTCACTATCATTCCGCTGAACAAGATCGCCGCCTTCAAGGCCTCAGCAGAAAAGATTGGAGCCGCACAAAGGATTGCTCCCGGAAAAGTTGATCTAGCTTTATCACTAATTGGCTATGAGCATGAGGTCAACGCGGCCATGGAGTATGTCTTCGGCTCAACTCTGGTCTGCGAGGACGCAGAGACCGCTAAGCGCGTGACATTCGATCCAGCAGTGCGCATGAAGAGCGTCACGTTACAAGGTGATACATATGACCCCGCGGGTGTCTTGTCTGGTGGCAGCGCACCCCAATCTAGTGGAGTGCTCATCACGCTACAGAAGCTCAATGAGATCACGACAGAGTTGCACTCGCAAGAGGCTCAGCTTCAGTCGCTCCAGGCCACGATGGCCAAGGAGAAGAAGAAGTTGGACGCGGCACGCAAGTCAAAACAGGAGCTTGACCTCAAAAGGCACGAGATCAAGCTCACCGAGGAGCAAATTAGCGGCAACTCATCATCATCAGTATGTGGTCACAGTCCCTTCTAACAGTGACAAATGCTAATTGCTCCGTAGATTATACAAGCTGTAGAGGAGATGAAGCAGACTATTGCGCAGCTAAAGGAAGACGTCAAGGCTGCGAAGATACGACAAGACGAGGCTAACAAGGACGCCAAACGCATCGAGCGCGATATGAGTGAATTCAGCAGCAACAAAGACAGCAAATTGGCAGAACTACAGTCGTCACTTGAGAAGCTTAAGAAGGCTTTGACGAAGAACAACGCTTCTATAAAGCCTCTACAGTCAGAGATGCGTGAAGCCATGGTTGAGTCTGAGCAGTGCGGAAGCGATCTTGCGGCTGCACAAGAACAGCTCGAAGAGGTCCAGACTACGTTGAAGTCGCAACAAGAAGAAATCGATGAACTACTAGCAGAACAAACACGGGTCAAGGTAAGCTTTTTGCAGCAACAGCACTAACACCGCTAACGGTCCCAGGATGCACATGACGTGGCACAGGCCCACCTGAGCGACGAACAGGCGAAGCTGACCGGCTTCGACGAAGAGCTGCGATCGCTGGAAGACGCCATAAGATCGAAGAACTCGTCAATTACTGAAGGTGGTCTAGAGCAACAAAAGCTAGGCCACGAAATTGAGAGATTCGGCAAGGAGCAGGAGGGTGCGGCGAGCCATGTCAAGTCGCTCGAGAAGGAATACGACTTCATCGCCAGCGACTCTGAACTATTCGGGCGGGCTGGAACCGTATACGACTTCAACGGTGTGAACATGGCAGACGCTAAGACAAGGCGGAAATCATTGGAAGAGCACTTCCAACAGAAGAAGAACAAGATCAACCCCAAGGTCATGGCTATGATCGACAATGTTGAGAAGAAGGAGGCGAGTCTCAAGAGGAACATGTCCACCGTCATCCGCGACAAGTTGAAGATTGAGGAGACTATATTGAAGCTGGACGAGTATAAGAAGGAGGCGCTACACAAGACTTGGACGACTGTGAATCGCGATTTCGGTCAGATCTTCAACGAGCTGTTACCTGGAAGCTTTGCGAAGCTTGATCCACCCGAAGGCAAGACTATCTCTGACGGTTTGGAAGTGAAGGTCATGTTGGGCAAGGTGTGGAAGCAATCTTTGACGGAACTGAGTGGTGGACAACGGTATGCACCAATCTCTCCCGTAGCAATGAGTTACGCTAACACGCTCAAGATCTCTCATCGCACTCTCCCTCATTATGGCGTTATTGCAGTTCAAGCCCGCGCCCATGTACATCCTGGACGAAGTCGACGCCGCGCTAGATTTGTCGCATACCCAAAATATTGGCCGTCTCTTCAAGACGAGATTCAAGGGCTCGCAATTCATCGTCGTCAGTCTGAAGGATGGCATGTTCCAGAATGCAAACCGCATTTTCCGCACGCGGTTTGTTGATGGTACTAGTGTGGTGCAAGCGACATCTGGGTCGGATCGCTAGCGGTGTTTGTATAATGTGTTATGAGGCATGGCTTGGATACCCGGTGCGCATGGGCTGAATTGTGGGTTGGGTTGATATCTGTACAGGCTTGCATAGGATGGTGTTGGCGGAGTCTTATTTACGGCCCTAATGTCCTGGATGGGAAGTTGGGTATGCGCATCCTCGGCGCCATTGGTCGCTTCCCCGTTAAGTTGTCTTGTCGTCCACCTCTCCTTCCCGATTTGGCGATGGAAGATACAAGCTTCGTTTACGTCCACGACGACAACAGCAACATGATTCCTATCTTTGCACATGACCTATTCTTCCGTCCACGCATTTGCGATAAACCTATAGATACACTCTGACGAAACCGCTGATTGATGTTCAATTAAGCGGACGCCGACGCGTCACTTGTTGAGTCGCGGTAGTTACCGCCAGTTCGCATATGTTGTCGGCACCGCTATCGAGGGTCCACGCAACCGACACCGCCGCGCCCCACTCCGGGATTCCTCTGGATACATCAGATGTACACACACCCTCTGCTCACGACCTTGCAAGCCTCCTCTCGATCAGCCCGCCGACAAACCTTGCAGGACACTACACCACACTCCAGGACCACGCTGACCATCTCATCGCCATCGAAACACCGAGCCAGGATGATGGGCTCACGCCAAGGCATGCGAACAGGCGTGAAGGCTTCAGCTGGGGGCAGCAGTCGAGCCTCGAAGACCACGGGAGGCATGATCCTAACCCGGTGACAACGGAGCAGGAGCGAGCGGACTCACCTCCGCCACTAGAGGAGATCATACGCAGAGCCACCATCGAGGATGCTGACCATATACAGAACAGCAGGCTTCAGCATGTTGACAGCATGGAATCGCGCGCTTCCACTTCCATCCGTCTGTCAGACTCTTTCTCCACAAACACCAGTGAATCATACACTCTCGATAACAGAAGGCCTTCCATCGCAGCTTTTGCAAAGGGTATCGTACGACATGTCCCGGACTTGAGGATACTGCACCCTCTTGAGAGTAAGCAGGTCCAACCTAGACGAGATTCGAAAGAAACCGGTTCAGTCAGGCTACAAAAGAAGGACCGCGTGCTATCTTTCGCCCCATTACCGCCTGTAAATTCAAGAGAGTCGCACGACAAAACTTCGAAGCCTTACGTTGTACGTGAGAGGCCGTTGGTTTCCACCAGTAAATCCAGCAAGCCTACGAATACACCTTCATCACCGGCCAAAGGCGGATTACGAGATCGCAGAAAAGTGCAACTCGATCTCTCGATGCCGACAGAGATGCCAGACCTTCCTGCCCGTGGACGCTCCCCAGCAGACATGATAGGAAGCCTCGGTGCCCCACGTCAAAGAAGTCCCAAGACGCCTTGGATCCGCAGTCAGCGGCCGACATGGGAACCATCATCAATAGCTAAATCTGCGCCTATTGTCGAAGAAGGCCACGCTCGAGACGACGGTCTGTGTCTCCTTCCCGGTAGTGATGCACTCATCTCCTTGCAAACGCCCAGATTTGAGAGGCCACCTGCCAAAGTACGAGATCGATGTTATATTTCTCGCCCAATAACCAAGAGGACGCGTAGTCTCCTAAGCGGCCATAGTGGTGCGAGTGCCAGTGCAAGTGCCAGTAGTGCGACGACACCGGCCGACGAGCACGCCTTCCAAGAACGACAAACTAGTACGCAGGCAGAGCTACAACAGATGGCACAGGCCACAACAAAGTCCCGCCGATGGGCGTGGAAAAGCAAGACATCTAGCGAAGACGCACCTCCATCTCCGGCATCCGAAGTCACCAGCCGTCGGTTTTCCATGAATCCCTTCAAGCGCGCAAACCGCATATCCGACCAGACTGGCATGGGAAGTCCCAAACCAACTACACCCTCCTCTCACCGTGCTCCTGGTAGCAAACAAAGACCTCCACCGGCTTCTCCATCATACATGGATGCCCCACCTAGCTTCGTCCCCCCGGGCTTGAAACGCGTGCCCACCCCGCCTATCTTCGATGCCAACGGTGAAGTCAGAGGGAAACTGGCAGATTTCTTCTTCGACGTCCAAGGTCCCGGGGGTCCAAGCACCCGCAACAAGCCTAAATCCAGTCCAGGGGGCTATTGGGATTCAGACGCCCTGTTGATGAGCCTATCGCATGACCTCGACAACTTGGACGACGAAGACGAGGAGGGACCAGAAGGGCCATGCCGCGAATTCATCCACACATCCATGGAATTTAAGAGGAATGGTACTCCGGAACTTACAAGAAATGAAGCCGAATATCTGGGGGTAAAGCCGCCCGCAAGTCCCTCGTTAGCTGCCTCAAGCCCAATGCTAGGCCACGACGGGTGGTACCGCCTCCACCACCAACTTTCAGTGGAAACGCCAGATGAGGAGATATTAGCAAGCCTTGCCAACCAGGAAGCAGAAGAGCGCCGTAAATTCGAGTGGCTAGTTCCGGAACATTTGCCTAATTCCCCACTGTGTCCGCTGCACGAAAAGTACAAGGGCCCGAGTCCAGGCCTCTGTTACTGGCATGGACGACGGTCGGGCAGAAACATCAGAAGAGGTGAGTATGCGAGGCCGGCGGAGCGGAGCGGCAATCAGAATAGGCAGAATCAGGTTGACTATGTGGGTGACTTGGGGTTGCTTAAGCCTGCGGCGGGGCATGTGGCGACGCCAACTAGAGAGGTGAAGAAGAGGAGATTGGTTAGTTTGTCTAGTCCTTGAGCGTTGTTGGGTAAATGAAAGCCAATCAATGATATTCATTGAGTTCTAAGGGTCAAACATAATCTAAGTAATTCCCTTGATCATCGGCCATCAAGGGATGATTATACAAGCAGCATAACGTGAGTGTCACGAGACTGGAACAGAAACATGGTGTAGAATAGCTATGAGTTATGTATCATGTCTAAGTATGCTCATTAAGGTATGTAAACTTGTCTGTCAGTGGGGGGTTATGATGCTCCGCCTACCATACGGTCAGGGCTAGTCTTTAGGCTCAGTGTTGCCTTTCCACGTTGGCACCTTACCAGCATCTCTCCACAGTTGTTGCCTTTCGCGGAAAATCTCCCGTACCCAGCCATTGACTACATTACTCTGAACCCTCTCGGCTACCCACGTGAACTCGCCCAAATCCTTTTCGCACTTGTATTCCCGCTCGTACTCCAGCATCTGGACAAGAAGCTCGACCTTGTCGATGTCGTGAACAAATTGCGATTCTTTAGTCACGCTGTCCTCATACTCTTGCCAAATTTCGCGTACCTCCTTGCCATTCAGACCGCCGTTGAACTTACCCAGCAGGTTCGTGCAGATGTAGTCCATAGTGTCGGTCTCCCTCCTGCTCTTCTCAGGCTTGCTCACATCATCTACTGGTGTGATATCTCCGACAAGGGACTCGGCCATGTCATGGATAAGGGCCATGCGACAACATTTGAGTATGTCGAGGTTGTCGGAAATGGATTTGGGGGCCATCATAGTGAGAATACTCATGCGGTACATGTGGTCGGAGATGGATTCGCCCTGGATGCCAAATCGGTGCCATCCTGCGCGCTTGGTCGTCTTCAGGCGCTCCAGGAGGTGGAAGAAGGGGACGGGTGAATCGGTGTTCTCGGAGTAGCGGGGTGTTATCTCAGAGAGGACTATGTGTGTGCGCGTTAAACCAGGATTGAGTGACGACAATGCAGAATAAGAGAGATGTATCGCATACGGACGAGCCATTGCTTTTTGTTCGTGACATACCACTCTCAACTGTCCAGGTGCTCTTCTGCGCGTCCTTTGCCTGGAGTTTGCTAGCACCGGGTTGGGGTACGTCATTTGTTTGTGTTGCTTCGTCGACTGCCATGATTGTATAATATGTTCTCGGTAGAGAGAGAGAGAGAGAGTATGCGTGTGAAGAGAGGAAGGAAAGAGAAAGAGTGAGGACTTCAAGGCGACGGGGGCTGTAGGCAAGGGAAAGTGCCTTTAAAGAGCGGACGCGATGTTTGGCGTGGGGTATCTGGTTGTGGCGGGTGAAGTGGGACAAAAGTCAAACCAGGAACAGCAAGCGTGAGCGGCACTGTGGGTAGCACCCGGCTTGGCAAACATTGCAAGGATCCGTCACACCGTAACACCACGAATCCATTGTCAGTAGCAAGGATCCCTCACTGGGCTTCAGTGAAGCGCGGATGCATGATTCTCGGGGGCCGCAGCCATGTCACGCCCTACTTCGACGACCTCTACGGCCACGACGGCAACGAGCAGCGGCCATTCACGCACCATGTCGGTCAAGACTAGCACCAAGCCTCAGCCAGTGAAATCCATATCAGTGTCTGATATCAAACTCTTCGTGACCAACCTGCGACTGCTCGACTTTGACTTGCTTCAAGACTGGCCCGGCATTACACTACAGACATTCTCGGGGAAGAATGCGGACCAACGACAGAGGATCGGTGGAACCGAGTGGGCCTTGTTCCGCCTGTTCGAGATTTGGGATCCAAACGAAACAGCGCAGGTACGTTGGAATGATGGTCGACTTGGGCGGTGGGCCTTGTGCTGTGTCTGACCTACCTTTTAGAAACTTCAGCCCTTCTTTCCCCCGCTCGAACCCCTCCAATCGCTAAATCTCCGCGCCGCCCTCTACCGATGCATGAACGAGCTGAAAAAGAATGGGGTGTTGGGCAGGGAGTCGGTCCTTAGAAAGACTATGTTAGATGAGTGCAAGGGCGATAAGTTCTACGAGGTCATTGCTATATTCTCCAATGCTGTTCTGAAAAAGGTCCTCGCAGCGCGCGATCAAGGCCTCGAGGATGCTGCAATCGTACGGAAGTTGGCAACGGCGTCGATGTTATCGGCAGATCAACAGCGGTCATTATTACCACTGGCAGTTGCGCACAAGGCGGCCCTGCTTAATGTGCTGAAGCAAAAGGAGGAAAAGAGAAGAAAATATATGGAATTCCAACATCTTCTGGATAGCAAGGCCGCAGACATCAACGATCGCATACGCAAGTGCAAGGAATCGCCTCGAGCAAAGAGACCGGCGGTATCTCAAAAAGAGGCAGAAGCAGTCAAGAAGCAACTCAAGGACAATTGGATCGGCAACCAGAAGTGGCTCCATGTCATGCTGCATGGCGACCGTGTCCAGGCAGAAGATGCTTTCTTGAACAGTCGCTTTGACAAGGTCTTGCACATGGTAGAGAGGGGTAGCAGGCTGGAACAGGTCGTGGCCGAGGCTGGTCTTTTGGAAAATCTACAATCGAGGGTGCAAGAGCAGCAGAAGAGGTTGCAGACATGGAAGGCCTTCCACGAAGAGCTGCGGGGAGAAGGAACGGAAAAGAACACGTCGACAAATGAAAAGCCTGCAGCGACTGCGAAGGAATTCAAGTTCGATCATCACTCACAGTATCAGCTGCCCTCCTCCAAGGAAACCATCGAGGCCAAGAGTAGGCGACCGGCTATGCGAACACGATACCGCGACATTTTGTCCGAGATGGAGGATGAACTTGAGAATGCATCAAAAGTCAGAGCCAATCCCATCGTTACCATCATACCGCGACGGCGTGTCTCCCCGAAAAAGCCTCCCCCACCTGTGCCAAACAGAAGTAAGAAGCCTACACTCTCCGACTCGATCCCGGCATCACCAACAAGCCCTGCTGTGCCCCCTAAACCTCAATTGCAATCAAGACAGCACTCTTTTGAGAATGTTCCTATCCTCCCTCGGCCGTCACAACAAGTTCAAGCAGCTGTAAAACCAGTTGACTCGGATGCCACATTGGTTCCAAGCATAGCTCCCGTTCATGATACTGTTGAGTCACCAGCCGAAGCATATCACGAAGCTTCGCCAGCACCCAGATCTACACCACCTACCTCCGACCCGATTAACGAAGCTACAGAGGAAACTCCAATCTCTTCACACCAAGAAGCATCGCCTGGATTCCTGCCGGAACTGTCATCCGGTAACCCATCTGAGCGACCAATTCCAACCTTTGATCCACCAGTACTTGATGCAGAAGAAATCCTTGCAGACCAAATCATCGACTCCATCGGTAACGCAACGCCCTCTCCCGTCAAGAAGCCCCAACCACGCATGTCTCTCTCACTTATGGAACGCACACGCATGACAATGGCACGCACAAATTCCTTTGAGCCGGTCCCAGAATCTCCAGACCTACCATTACCAACTATGGTCCAACCTCCCCTCCCCTCTGGGGATGCTGATCGCCAGGCTACCCTCCTCGAACGCACACGCCTTAGCATGCTCGCCACGCAATCCAACCCCCGACCTGCCATTTCCGACCAGGCAAACAAAGAAACACGCAAGACCAGCCGCTCCAGTCTGTTCCCTGTGAACCAATTCGACACACCGCGGAGTCGCAAATCGATTGAGGACTTGGGTCAGGAAGAGGATGCGGAGAGTATCGAGCGTACCCCAACGGAGCAATTGTTTAGCGATGAAGTGGATTACGATCGCGTGTTCAAGAGTAGGCCCAGGATAGCTACTAGCCCGGTATGGTCTCCCGGCACCGAGCCTGGTACTGAGGACGACGATGTAGATGGAGTTACGGGTATTGATTTGGGAGATGTGGATCAGGATGACGATGAAGATGGGTTTACGCAAAATTGGATGGATAGTCCGAGTCGGAGGAAGGGTGTGCAATATCAATAGACTTGTAGACTGTGGTAATGGTGAATATATCAACGCAGATGCATGAATGCAAGTGACTTTTTCTTCACACCGTAAATATCATGATATCTTGGCCCCCGCTCCCCTTCCCTTCATCTGCCCTAGGTACCAAAATCGTCGCAACTGCTTTATCTTATCTGGGATGTCTCTTTTTTTTTCCACTGTGACATGGTAACACTGTTTTTGTGCGACATAGCCATACTATGTGTTGAGGTTGAATGAGGGGTGAGGAGGTACATGATGTTAGGAGCTTGGGGAGGACGATATGGGGAGTGGGGAGTGAGCTTCTGTCATAGTATCCCAAGCACAGTTCTTCGTATATGATGTTAAAGAGGGGGATTACCAAGGTTGGAGAGTGTGATATTCATATATGAGGCAACTACATACACACACATCTGTCATTCATGATGATGCTTGTTCATGCGTTAACAATACCCCATCTCATCAGCAGCACCTCATCGGTGTACCGCGTGAGATTATGCTACTCCTACTACAAATCTTTAGCCCACAAAGCCTCTATTGCGAGATGCCAAGCTCCTTGTAGAAGGCGTCGGTTTGGGGTTTGCGGCCGAGGAACTCCTCCAGGATATCCATTTCTTCCTTGGAACCGCCGCGTTCGAGGACAGTGTGGCGATATCGTCTGCCTTCCTTTGCGTTCATAGGGTCGGCTTTGAAGACAGAGTAAAACATGTCTGTCGAGTAGACTTGGGATGAGAGGTAGCCGTAGTAACTGTGGTTGTTAGCAGTAATCCTACTGTAAGGAGGTGGAATGTGACATACCCAGCATCATAGCCACCAATCAAGTGGCCAAAAGTAGCCTGACCGTTGCCCCAGTGCCAGTCACCCTTCTTGTCGCCCTCCAATGATTCGGGGCCCTTGAGCTGACTGATCTCGTGTCTCAAAGAGTTGTACTTTTCAGTGATATCCATCTTTTCCAACTCCTCGTGACTAGCAGGTTCGTGGACAGTCATATCGAAAGTGCCGAAGTGAAGCTGCCTCAGGTTGAACAAAGCATCATTGACGTGCTTCGTCGAGATCAACTTAGCTACCAGCGATCCTGGGATCTTTTCGGATGGCTTCTTATCGGCACCCGAAGATTCCAAGTACTCCTTCTCGTAGTCGGCGGAGAGGTAAGAGTAGTGGTGCGATAGAGAACGAAGTTGGGATGGAGTCCAGCACCAGTTCTCCAGCATTTGTGATGGTGCTTCAACAAAGTCACGAACAGTGTTGGTGCCGTGAAAGCGGGAATACGTCGTCCGGGAAACGAGGTCATGGATACCATGGCCCAGTTCGTGGAACAGGGTAACGACTTCGTCGTGCTTCAAAAGAGAGGGCTTTTTCTTTGTTGGTTTCGAGAAATTGCACACCAGCGCCGTGGCGGGATATCTTCTCTTGCCGTTTTCGTCAATGTAGCCAGGCTGCAAATTGAAGTTTGCTGCGTGGCCATACTTGCCCTCTTCGAAAGTGTCAGCGAGTGTATACAAGAGGTGAGGATGGGGTTGCGGATACGAGCAGTCAGTGAGGGCTATGTCATGTGACCAAACACTACCCTGGTTGAGTATAGCGCCCTTGCACGTGACCAACCTCCACTGATTGTCTGCATGTGGTGGTGAAATTACGTACCTCTTGGGTGGAGATCAAGATAAAGGTAGCCGACAAAGCCAGCGCCTTCGCCCTCATCATCCCAAACGCTGAAGATCTGCACATCCTCGTGCCAGACGATGTCCGAACCCTTGCCACCATCTGCAAGGGCGGCCCTTTCTTCCTCGCCAACAATACTTACAAAGACGAGGCCAAAGAGCTCCTCAAAGATCTTCAACATTCCCTCAATGGTGGGCTGCAGAGGGAAATACTCAGCGATGACCTGATGGTCCAACTGGTAATCTTTCTCCAGCATCAAGCGATCGTAATATCTGTGATCCCACAAGTAGTAGTCTTCAGACAACGGGCCTGTCAACCCATTTGCTGCCACGTCCTGCTTCTTCAACTCGATCAATTTCTTGATCTCCTTCTTTCCACCCGGCGCCAGTTTGGTGCGTAGATCCCCAAGGAAGTCGTTCACCGTCTTGGGAGTCTTAGCCATCTTGTCTTCGATTCTGAACTGGGCGTGGTTATCATAGCCGAGGATACGGGCTGCCTCATCGCGGAGGAGGACGGCCTCCCTGAACAGAGCTACGTTGTCGTTGCATTTGTTCTCGTTTGCGACTGAGAGCTTCATCCGCGTCTCCGGGTTAGTGGCGTACTTGAGCGTTGGGAAAAGATCGGGATACTTGAAGGTCAGGAAGATCTTGCCCTCGAATTCACCCTCACCCTTCTTCAGGCCCGAGAGGACGTCTTCCGGCACGCCGTGCAGCTCCTCTGGTGTAAACCACAAGCCCCCGTTCTCCTCGTTGAGATTCTTCTGGAAAGCGATGCCAATCGTACTCAGTCGCTGCTTAATTTCCTTGAACCTGTTCCTCTTTGGCCCTGCAGGCAGACTGAGTCCGTTACGAATGAAGGCCTTGTGGTCCTTCTCCAGCAAGCGTCGAGACTCTGGATCCAGCTGCTCGTTCTTTTTCAGCACGGCATCGACGAGGTTGAAGATATCCTCGCGCATGGATGACTCGATGCCAAAGTCGTCAAGCATCTGCTCGACCTCGCTGGACGCATCGCGCAGGTCCTTGCTCGTGGACACGGCGTTGTAGAAGCCGAGAATGTGGGATTCAATGGCCATTTTGTTGTCATCGCGGGCAATTGGGAGGAGCGTATTGGCAAAGGTTGCGCTTTCGGGCTTGACGTCTCGAACAACTGCATCTTGGACGCTTCGGGACCTCTCGATCTAAGCCATGTCAGCGGCGGATCCACGCGGACAGGGCGAAAAAAAGAAACACTTGGACATACCAGCCTCTTCGCATCGTCAATCAAGCTCTGGCGGGTAGCCGTAAACTTGGGCGGCAGCTGCGGCGGCGACTTGTATTGCGAAGGCGCCATGGTCGAATTGGTGAGGGGTCGCAGCGGGTGTGTATACAAGGGACTCTGCAGGGGACGGGGTTTGACGTATTGCAGGATCGAGGGGTAGCGCCCGCCGAGTCGAATGGAAGCCAGGACGGCTGCAGTTGCAATGAAGAGAGCGACTGCGGCGAAGAATAGCTTGACGAAGCGTGAGGGAGCCACGTTGGTGTTCAGCATCAAGCTAGAGCAGCTGTGGCTGGTACCGATGCCGGCATGTGGGGGATTTACGATTGGCGCGTGTGCTACGATAAACAGACCACCTTGTAGCTGCTAGCACGACAGGTGGATGCGGTGAAGGTGGATGTGTATGTGACCTCTTTCACTCGACATGTATGCTCTAGCCTGTAACAGTAGACTGCTACGAATCATGGGGAACCGATCCGCACCCGTGCATGCATATCCCGCCTAGCGCCGTAAGCTTAATCTGCCACGCTCATGTCCCGTAACGACCTCGAAAGGTTGATGTAACATGAGCCACTGCTATACACCGGCTACATATATACATGTGCAACTCCTACATAGTTACGAGCCAGCAAATGACTCCCTGTACGCGCCAGTGCGCCATGCTGGTTACAAAGGACTCATGGGGGAGTGACATCTTGGCACACCAACATCACAGTCCTTTAGACTATGCCACCATGATGCAACATTCTCTGTTCGATATTCCGCCGTCCATTCATACCGTCTTGGCAAGCACGTTGCTAAGGAGTTTTTGATTTCCATGACCTAAGAAATTCGCCTCGTAGGGCTTGTGGGTATTCATTACACAGTACGTATCACTTGCTCGGCCAGGCAAAGTCCCGGCAGCCTCGTTCAGAATATGCCTCAGAAAGCGCCACATGTTCGTAACAAAACATAAATCATGTCCACCTTTAAGCAAGGCACATACATGCTATTCGTGCAAAAGAACATGGTAGGAGAACAGCTGCGTGTACATGCCCAAGGTATAGTCTTGGCGTGGCATTTTGTTGCCAAAGCCCAATGCACTCAGTCGCCACGAGCACACATGATCAAGTCCCATCTCAATTTTTCCCAAACACCAATGTATTTTCTAGGGAGGGTCAGTGAAATGATTCAAGTTGATATGTAGGAGTGTCTTGACTTACCATGGGTATCGTTATCAAGTGACGGCGCAGTAGACCAGCTACTGCTGAAGCCACCCTCTGTCACTTGTCCACAAGCCCATTCTCAGACACAAACTTAGACATTACAGTTACAGTACTACTCCGACTCTTAGGTAGCTCCAGACCCTCATACGTTCAGACGTGACTCATGCGTGGACTCTAGCTGTGTGCTACCTCCAGTACGGTGATTCAACTCTTGTGGTACTGTGATGAAAGGGCCCCAGTTGGGACGCTTTTTCTTCACTGGCTTTCCCACTGGGTTTTCCACTAGCTTTTCCGCTGGCTTCTCGTCCTGAAGTGGCCATTCATCCTGATCGTTTACTTTGGGCGGGTTCTGGGCTTCAAGCTCTACTGGTGTCGGTGGGGTAACTTCGATTTTCTTTTGCACTGTGCTTTTTTCCTCGACTTGCCTGTCGCGGAACAGAAGGCGAAGGAAGGGTACAGACGCTGAGATGATGCCACTGTTGGTTTCGACCTGGCCCCATAGGAGTAGGTCGTTTCCATAACGAGCAGAGTTCCATGGCGACTCGGCCCAAAGTGCCATGACCCATACACGCACAGAAGATGCAATGATGGCCAAGAGGCCCACCGAAAAGACACCGATAAGCGCTAAGCGCTTACTCATAGGAATTCGAAGACTGAGCAAAGCCGGAAGGGGAAGCAGGAGGATGATGACATCGCTCAATAGATTAGCGGCTGCAGTGAATGCCCAAAAGTTGACGGGATCGTAGCACTTGGGCTGGCGACGATTCGGGTCGAATGGATCGAATGATGCGAAGTAATTGGCGGGAGACCAAGCGTCCGATGGGGTTTGGCACTGAAATATGGCAGCAATGACTGCGCCGAGGGTGTACATGACGACCACTGCCATGGTTGCGTAAACGAGGCGACGGAATGTGCGGTTTGCAGCGATTGTTCGGTAGAAGAAGAGGATGCTGAGCTTTACAAAGCCAAGCGCTAGGTTGTAGTTTAAACGGTAGATCCACCAGGATACAAGAGTGCCGAGCACCTTCTTTTCAATCAAGGGTCGCTTATCCTAAGCCTCGTGTTAATTCGGTCTGCTCGGGATAAAAGGCAGTTTACGTACTGGTCGCCTAAGATAACTGACTGGATAGCCGCTACTCTCTATGTCTTGATAGTAGTTGGCAACAAAGTTTCCCCAAGTGCAGACCTAGGTCTTGTCAGCTCAACGGCATGTGAAGGGAACTGCCTACTTACAAGAGCGACAAACATCACATGGTCGCTTGCAGTGACCTTGCCCATGAGATAATAGCGACAGTAGTATCTGAGCGGCTAGATTAGTATTCGCTCGGGTACGTTCAGCGATAGAGGGACCTACCGTAATCCTACAATGACCGTCGACATGGTGGTCAGTATCGCTCCAACGATCACCACCACATAGCCTGGTCGAAAATACATTTTGGGTAACTGTTTGTATTTGTGCAATGCGAAGATGCAATTCAACTGATCCCGATGCGATAACTCGGCCGGTGGAACTGTGTGCCCGGGCAACAACAAAAGAACACAGGTGGTGAGGGGGGCAAACAGTGAACACAAAATATGGGCCTAAGCGTTCGATTATGAATAAGGATGTTGTGCCTTAAGGTTCCCCAGGTTTTGCAGTGGCGGAAGGGAGTGTTCCATGCAGTGTGTCGTGCTTCCTGAGTGTGCAGAGAGGCGCAATGGCTATCCCAGTCGTGACAATCATGCCGGAAAAGCGACCTCATGGCTCGACGTTCAGTGAACCATGATACGGGACCGGGATCTGCAATTGGTTCGTTCCAGGGAAGGGGGTTTGATAGCACGCGAGAGATGCTAGGTTTAGAAACCGTTGTATAACCCTCGGCAACGGAACCATTGACTCGGGGCCTGACGGGACCACGCCGCCATGTGAGGAAGAACGAAACTGGGCTGACTCGGGGCTGTGGCCTAAGTCGTCAGGTGGAAGGGTGCATCCTAAGCCCATACTGGGTTGCAGAAGCAATGCGTGCTAAGGTCCAAAACAGCTGCTAACTATGAAGAGAGTAGACGATACCGCCAAGTGGATGCACTTGGACAGCGAAGGGCTTGCATAAAGAGATCGGCTCGGTAGCAGAACATGCACGAGAAGGATCAGGCCGGTTCAAAACTGGGGTCCCTGTCGGCGTGGTGGGTGTGTCTGAGGTACCCCAGGCTGAAACACGCGTTGCACACTGCTCAACGACCGCCATCTGAGGCGGTAGTTGACTGATCTTTCGGCCTTTGCCATCCATAACGGGGTTCATGTCGCTCCGGTAGCTAAAAGTAAGTTGCGGATCCGGGAGAGACCCAGCCACGTCGTTCTTTCTGTGCCTCCCCAGGCGGTTGTCCGTCAGCCAATAGAGCAGGAGCAAGATGCATGAACCGAGAAATGACCAAATCGAGACGCTTGAAGAAGTAAGATTTCAGATGATTCAGACTGGACCTGTAGTGTCGTCAGGTGTCATTGTGGGAAAAGAAACGTGGTATTTGTGTTGCAATAAACTGCAGCGATAACCGAACGCCAAGACGCAATGGTGAGAAGTCACCGTTTGAATTACAGAAAGTGTGGGCATGAGGCGCCTGTCATGGTAACACAAATTGAGTTTACCGTACTGTAGTGTTGGCCTGATGGGCTGCGATTGCTGGCCTTGAGAGGAGCGGCAAGTACATCAGGCAGTTGCACGCGAAAGAGGATGACCAGAAGCTAGAACTTGGCTGCGCTCACTCCCGGACGTCACAACACGTTTCCCAGGCACACAGGCTGACAATGCGAACGCATGAGGACACCAGGCGTAAAGCAAAAGAAGGCTAAGCCTCGCACACACATAGTGAGCGAGAATGACTCACCGTCGAAACATGTGATTGGATAGCCGAGCGGCAGCTAGCCGGCTGTGAACTTTGTTTTGGAACACCAGCATCGCTCATTGCGCCGTCCGCCATCATGCATTGCCTCACATGTGAGCATGGAAAACACGGAAACGATGGATTGTTTGAAAGATTGCGAAAAACCCAACGACCCCCTTTTCGTATCGTGATACATGGCCAATGTTGATGGTTTGCAAGGCCTGACAATGCGCACCCTCACTTCGACTCATTCTGAGTTGAGCTGGGTGAGCATGCATGCACTCATACTGATGTGTCCTCTTTCACAATGAGTGAAGATGATGTGGGCGTAATACTGGTATAATTACATCAACAGGTAGTGAAGACTATGTAGCATTCGTAGAACCCATATCGAGACCCTTCAGCATGACCTGACCGAGCGTGTGAGTGCCCATGGCCCTCTCCATCCAAACCCCTCCCAAGATTACAACACCCATTTTGCCGAGATGAGCGCCGCCATTACAGGCGTGCCATGATCGCTCTAATTCCGACATCGTCTGAAAGGATAGCCACTTATGGAACTTGAACAAGATAAGAGATGCGATCAGATGCTGACAGTTTAGTGCATGTCTACTTCTTCGAGCAGAGCAGAGCACGAAGCGTCTCCACCTCGCCTTCGAGCCGGGCGTTGCGGACTTTGAGGTCATCCCGTTCGGCTTTGACTTGCTTGAGTTCGCTTTCGAGAGTGCTCATTTGATCGACGCGCTTCTGGCGGTAGCGGCGGGCAGCGAGCGTGTTGGCTTTGCGCTTCTCAACGCGACCGGATGGCTCAGGAGCTAGGGGGCTGTCTTTTGTAGACGACACTTTGGATGAGTAAGAGTGCTCAGGAGATGATGAGCTCCGGTCCTTGGGGCTTGTGGAAGAAGAAGCGGAGTGAGACAAGTCTGCGTTGGTTAGATTGTTATCGGTTCCCATCATCGGAAATGTGCATACCTCTCATCCTTGCCATAGATGTACTCATATCATTGGTATTTCCTGTGCCAGGCGACACGACAAACATGTTTGCATTGCCCTCGGCGAGAGAGAGGGGAGTGGGACCATCGGGAAGCAGTTGTGTGTCATGGTCCAGATATTGCGAGTTCAAAGTAGGGAAGAGGGGCCAATCCGCGGTCATGTGAAAGGAAGGGTTCGGTGCAAGCAGAGCACTAGTCAAGGCGGCCGAGGAAGAAGTAGGAAGTAGCGAAGTGGAATCAAGCAGAGCACCGCTGCTGTCAGCGGTTGAATATGAAAGCGCGAAATCCCAGTTAATTGCCTGACTGCCAGGGTGGCTTGACGAAGACACCGCGCTGAGATGGTTGCCAGAAGATGCGGAAGGTAGCGCTTGGGGTGAGTCGCATGGTGACGGTGGTATACTGCATGTCGAGATGTTGTAGAGCGGGTCCTGATACCCGCTGGTGAAATCGAAGAAATCGTCAAGTGAAATTGGAAACTATCTGAGGGCGCCCAACACGGGGTGATGAGCGCAAAGGGGGGTAAGGAGCAGAAGAGGGGCGGAGCTGGCTTGTCTTTATACTACGCAGCCAAGGGCGCTGCATTCCCAGCTGGGCACACCGTCTAGGGCTGACGGTAGGTTGCTCCCCGCTAGTGTCCCGACCCCGGTCGCACTTTCCGCCCAACTTTCGTCGGCACAGCCCTCTGCAGTGGCAGGCACAGCCCACACGCACGACATGGCTACCACGCCCTCTTCACGACTCTTACGGCGCAATGTACCCGTGACGCACTCGGACGCCCTGTTTGCTTTCCTCGTCCCATCTGTCCAATTGGTGCGCAACGCCCCACGAGCATGCTTCTCCACCTCGCCAGCACGGTGGAAGAGAGACAACAACAAGAACAGAGGAAACTCGGCAATCAGGGCTACCGGTTTACGCCCTAGACAAACGCTGTCGGTTAGGGACAAGGACTTTGAGAAGCAGAAATTACCGAAGCCCGTCAAGGTCGAGGAGAAGGCGACAGGGACCCCAGATCACGGACTTTGGGATTTCTTCAAGGACAAGCAGCTTCTGCAGACACCAGTTGTAGAACAGAGACACGGTTCGCGGCAATTCGTTCACATCATTCACGGCCTGGCCGGGCTAACCGAAACACAGGGAGATCGTGGACTGTCGGCGAGCTGCGCAGTCGGGACTGGGACTCACTGCACCAGCTGTGGTGGGTATGTGTAAAGGAGCGGAATCGGCTTGCGACGGAGAAGATTGAGCGCAAACGTATCAATGCTGGCTATGGAGATGTGGAGAATGCAAAGCGCGACCAGACCGTGCAGGAGACGATGAAGGCAATCCTCGATACCTTGGCCGAGAGACACCAGGCGTATCAAGAAGCTTTCGCGCTGGCGCAGCAAGACCCAGATGTTGATTTGACAAAGACTGATGGGCCGCAGTACACACAGGTACCATATGTACGTTGCACTCGTCGGTATGACTGGATGCATGCTGATACTTTTGCAGGACCCGCTAGAGGAAGACGAGGCAGCACAGGACGCCCAGCAAGAGCCCACAGTCGAAGATCGTCCAAACGATAGCACATCAGCAGAACCAGAAGCACGGCCAAAGGACAAAGCCAACTATGCATAAATGGGTGTCTGTGGTATAAGCGCGGAGTTTACGCCGCCATGGAGAGCACGCATCGGCTGCATCTTTACGTCTTGTACATTATATCGCCACTAGCATGGATAGCGGGTTGGGTGTGCTTGTGGGCGTGTATGGACCCGTAGAAGCCACACAGGATAGCCCAGCTAGAAATTGTAGCAAGCTGCTGGTATCACTCCTAGCAAGCTATGAAGACTGTGAAATAGTGAATCGCACTAGCCTAGCATATGCCAAACGCGATAAGTTATGAAAGTAATGCTAGCATAAACAAGTCGACCAGATTGGCGAGGCGCTTCCCAAAGAGCTACAACCCCACATCCATCTCACCGCCCTAAGAGGTCCTGTCCACGCGCTTCCTAGCGGACAACATTTCTCCCGCAATCCTCAAACTCCTCCATTACACAACTACCATTATACAGCCATGGATGAAATCGCACCAGAGTACGACGTCGTGGTCCTAGGAACAGGTGGGTTGCTTTTACCCCACCTCTCTGCCAGCCATTGCCGAAGCTAATCCTCCACCAGGTCTCACCGAATGCGTGCTTTCAGGGTAACACAAAGACAAGGAGAAGAAGCCTGTCAGCGCGTCTACTGACTTGCCTGTAGTGTTCTTAGTGTCAAGGGCAAGAAAGTGCTTCACATCGACCGCAACGATCACTATGGCGGGTACGTGGTCTTGACATGCGTGGCCCGGGGCAGCAGAGCTAACATGACGCAGTGAGGCAGCATCGCTCAACATCGAGGCAGTAAGTTGCAAAGCATCTTATGCAGGTACCCCAACGCTGACCAATAACCTAGCTGTTCAAGCGATATGGACAGACAGAGGGCGAGCCCTGGAAAAAGTACGGCCGCGTAAATGACTGGAACATCGACCTGGTGCCCAAGCTCCTCATGTCCAACGGCGAACTCACCAACATTCTCGTGTCTACCGACGTTACCAAGTACCTCGAGTTCAAGCAAATCGCAGGCAGCTATGTACAACAGGGCGACGGCGCCAAGGCGACTGTGGCAAAGGTCCCCTCAGATGCCACCGAGGCGCTAAAGTCACCCCTCATGGGTCTCTTTGAGAAGCGTCGCGCAAAGAACTTTTTGGAGTGGGTTGGTGGATACAAGGAGGATGACCCAGCGTCACACAAGGGTAGGCATTCTACAGGCACTGTCGACTTGAGAGTAACAAGTCACTAACACCTGGTACAGGTCTTGACGTAAAGACTTGCACCATGAAGGATGTCTATGACAAGTTCGGCCTCGAGGCCACTACCCGCGACTTTGTTGGTCATTCCATGGCTCTATACCCTACCGACGACTACATCACGCAAAAGGGGCAAGCGAACGAGGCAATCCAGCGCATCCGGCTTTACGTCAACTCCATGGCGCGGTACGGAAAGTCGCCTTACATCTACCCGCTGTACGGTCTCGGAGAGCTTCCCCAGGGCTTCGCTCGTCTCTCTGCCATCTACGGTGGTACCTACATGCTGAACACCGATGTCGATGAATTCCTATACGATGGCAACAAGGTCATCGGCATCAAGGCAACCATGAAGGAGAAGGACGATGCTGGCGAGGGCATGAAGTTCGAGACCAAGGCGGGCAAGATACTTGCAGACCCCTCGTACTTCCCTGGCAAGGTCCGGGTTACCGGGCATTTGCTCAAGGCTATTTGCATCCTCAACCACCCGATCCCCAACACAGGTGACGCGGATTCTCTGCAGCTGATCATCCCCCAGTCTCAGGTCGGCCGCAAGCACGGTAAGTGCAATATCTACAGCTTGAAGATATGCCACTAACATGCTACTTAGACATCTACGTTGCCGTCGTTTCATCGGCGCATAACGTCTGCCCCAAGGGTTACTACATCGCCATTGTCTCCACTATTGCCGAGGGTGATAGCAACCACCACCTCGAACTTCAGCCAGGTCTCGACCGTCTCGGAAAGATCGAGGAGAAGTTCATGGGCCCAGCGATTCCACTTTACGAGCCACTTGAGAGCGGTGCCAACGACAACATCTTCTTGTCAAAGAGCTACGATGCCACCAGCCACTTCGAGACAACTACGGGTAAGTTCCGCGAAGTTAATGTACACGTGGCAGTACTAACATGCACACAGACGACATCAAGGACATCTATCAGCGCGTAGAAGGTCATGAGTTGGTCGTTGAGGGTCTAAGGGAGGGTGCCAACTTCAACGTTGAAGAGTAGACAGGGGAACACGATACGAGATGGATGACACAAGCAGCGCCAGTCTTTTGGCACATTGTTCGCGACTTTGTCGGGGGCGAAGAATTCTATAGCAATCAAATGAGTTGATAGCGACAAGCTAGTGTAAATGTTTAGGGCAATGCAGCGGAAGTTGCGGAGCTTGAAGCTCGGTATTTCCTATTCGGGCAATCAGAGCTGCGACGTCACAGGATACGGACGTCAACGACGCAATTGTGTAGTTAAGCATCCGGCTCTGTTGTAGGTTGAACTTGTGTTCGTATTCAAGTCCATAATGTGTATGAGTCTAGAGCGTCCTTCCCCGGTTGAATTGTGTGTAATATTGGCCTCGACCATGACAACTGGAAAACTCTTGGCAGGGATTAAACCATCTGAGTACTGACGAGCAGGTCGCGTCGCAACACACGTGTCCTTGGTGCGCATTCTCTTTCCTCACACTCTTTCATAATGGCGCAATTCGGTCGCTATAGGTTCTTGTTGGTCGCGGTCGTGTTCCATCTGGTGTACATCTTCTCTGTAAGTTTAGCAGATTCAATGGGCTCTTTGTAACCCTCTCTTTGCCCTTGGGCGCTATCGGCACCCGCTCAACTAACTCATATCTAGATCTTTGACATTTATTTCAAAAGTCCTGTAGTCCATGGCATGCGCGAGCACCGCGTGGAGACGCAAGAAGCTCCTGCGAAGCGACTAGTCTTGTTCGTCGGTACGTTACCAAGATATGCGTAGTTGCTCGTAAGCTAATGGCATTGTAGGCGATGGGCTCCGCGCAGACAAAGCGTTCCAATCCTTTCCAAACCCCGACCCAAACCCTCCAACCCCTCTGGCGGACAACTCGAGCATACCGCGTCCTCTCGCCCCATTCCTCCGATCCCGCGTCCTAGAACACGGCACTTTTGGCGTCTCTCACACTCGCGTCCCTACCGAATCACGTCCTGGACATGTTGCGCTCATTGCAGGTTTATATGAGGATGTTTCTGCTGTCACGACCGGCTGGAAGCTGAATCCGGTCAACTTTGACAGCGTCTTCAATCGAAGCAGGCATACATGGAGTTGGGGCAGCCCAGACATTCTTCCCATGTTCGAGACTGGCGCGGTCCCTGGAAGAGTTGATGCATATTGCTATGGTGCCGAAGAAGAGGACTCTTCGAAGGATGCCTGGGTACTGGACGAGTGGGTCTTTGAGCGTGTTGAGAAGCTATTTGCGGATGCAAAGACGAACGCGACATTAGATGCTGAGCTGCGACAGGAGAAGAACGTTTTCTTTTTACATTTGCTGGGATTAGATACTACGGGCCATGCGCACCGTCCATACTCGTGGCAGTATCTACACAATATCCAGATTGTCGATCGCGGTGTGCAAGAGATCACTCGTCTCATAGAAGACTTCTACGGCGACGGCAAGACGTCGTTTGTGTTTACAGCAGACCACGGTATGAGCGATTGGGGCAGCCATGGAGACGGTCACCCAGACAACACGCGCACGCCGTTGATTGCATGGGGTGCTGGTGTCGCTGCACCGTCCAAGAACAAGACCGGTATCGCACAAGGCCATACGGAGTTCTCATCTGACTGGAACCTGGACGAGGTTGAACGACATGACGTTTCTCAGGCCGACGTTGCAGCTCTCATGGCTTATCTCGTAGGACTAGACTTCCCTACCAACTCAGTCGGAGTCCTGCCCCTTTCCTATCTGGATACAGATCTCAAATCAAAGGCCGAAGCTCTTCTCGTCAATGCTAAGGAGATACTGGAAATGTACCACGTCAAAGAAGAGATGAAAATGTCTACCCAGTTACGGTACACGCCTTTCACCAGTCTTAGTGACAAGGCACATGCGGTCGAGCATCGGGTGGCAGAGATACAGGCAGCGATCAACAAGGGTAATGCAGAGGAAGCTATCCGTCAGACCTATGAGCTCATTGACCTTGGTCTTCAAGGACTCCGGTACTTGCAGACATACGACTGGCTGTTTCTAAGGACATTGGTCACAGCGGGGTACGTCGGCTGGGTTGTTTTCGCAATCACAACAGTTATCGACTCGCATGTACTCACTGCACATGTTCCGGCACAGAGGACGCCAGTGAGCATGGTAGTTTTCTCATCGGTGCTCGTTGTACTCTATGGAGTGCTCATAAAACAGCGCTCCCCAATTCTCTACTATGCTTATGCTTTCTTCCCGGTCTTTTTCTGGGAAGAAGTTTACGCCCAAAAACTGTCGCTCATCAAGGGCGGTAGGATACTTCTCGGTCATTTCAGCTCCGGCGCTGACGTAGCAAAGCTTGTCTTCGCGACGCTTGGCTTCTTTGGTCTTCTTCAAGCTCTGGTATGTAGTGGCTTTGACAGCATCACGTGCCTGTGCTGACTGTGAACAGGTACAAAGCTACTTCGTCAGAGAGATCTATACAGTATGCTATCTGCTGGCGACGTTCTGGCCAACCATCTATGGTCTAGACTTTGTAAAGAAGAACATGGGGACAGTTGCTACGTGGGCGCTGTCGTGTATTGCCATGAGCGCTTTCACACTGTTGCCGGCCAACAAGGCTGAGGACGTTCGCCTGATGTAAGAGCAATCCTTCTTCCCATCTGAGCAGTCACTAATGATTGCTAGTCTGCTCGGAGGAGCATTGATGTTTGGTGTCGGTGCTATCTACCTACTCTTCGAGAAGAGCATCCTCGGAGACTCCAAATCTGAAGCTGAGCTTGCCAAACACGAGCTCAACGACAAGTCGCGCATCATCCTCAGCATTCAACTCGGCCTCGTACTATTGTCAATGATTGTGACTAGGAGCAGCATCGGCTACCTCCAAGCACGTGAAGGTATCCCACTCGGCGTGCTCACCGTTGGACGAGCCACGCTGCTGACCTCTCTGTTCGTCCCACAACTACATGGCCTATACCCCAACAGCCACTACGTCCACCGTCTTGTGGTCATCTTTCTGCAGTTTGCACCGACGTTTATCATCCTTTCCATCTCCTACGAAGGTCTGTTCTACTTCGCCTTCTGCATGTGTATATTCAGCTGGATGCGCCTCGAGCACCAAGTCTACGTGCACACCAAGA
>Ga0265797_10003002_pt1 | contig 27503 bp, 1 predicted proteins | sample P2T30metagenome_FD_192433 | JGI IMG/M metagenome (GOLD analysis project Ga0265797, IMG submission 192433) | Plant litter microbial communities from East Loma Ridge, Irvine, California - P2 T30 | ecosystem: Environmental > Terrestrial > Plant litter > Unclassified | place: USA: California... | reverse complement strand
GCGCGTATCTTATGAATTCGCTAGAGCAGGGAGAGTTCATTGCCACAAGTGGCACGGATCAGCTTTTCTGGGAGAGGTCCTGCGCTGAGGCGAAGTAGACTTTGTAGCAAGATAAGCATAAGAGGCACCTAGTCCTTGCGCGTTACATTCGGGAACGATATGCAAGGTGTTCGGACTAGGACAGCGGCTAATTGTAGCTTCTATCGCACCGCTCTACGCGTGTCTAGACGTTACGCTACTTCGTACAATACTATTCTAGTGCTAGAATTTATTTTCTAAATATAATCTACTATTATATTTCTTATATATATATAGTACTTAATAAGACTAATAAAAAGAGTTATAAGATCTATAATAATACTATCTTTTATAATAATTCTAGAAGAACTATTAGAAGTATTAATACTAGTCTAATTTTAAAAAGAAGAGTAAGATAAATATTATATAACTAAGTAAAGCTTTAGTAAGTAAAGTAATATAACTATAATAAAATTAGTTTTGTACTAGTAGTTACTTAAATTTTTTATCAATACTCTAAAGTATATATAAGTATAGTATTTAGTATTAGATCTAAGTAACTTATAGCTTTAATATATTTAATAATTCTTAAATATAATTCTAAATATAGTAATAGTATATATTTATAATATTTTAGTATACAAGTATATAAAAGTAGCTTTATTAATTAATTACTATTAGATTTTCTATCTACTATATTTACATATAATTAATATTTTTTTTAAAGTATTACTCTTTAAGTTTTAATATAAGTCTTTTTTAGTTCTAAAAAATACTATATAGCTAGCTTGAATTTTAAAGCTATTACTACTTTAAAGAGTAGTAGTATTAGTAGAGAGTAAGATAATACTAAGAGTAATATTATAATAATATATAAGTAGTATAAACCTTTATAGTTTCTAGAGTAATACTTTTACTTTCTCTACTTATAATTTTAAGTCTTATAGATTATATATCTTACTAAGTCTAAGTTAACAAAGCTAACTATTATAGTATATTACTAGTAATAACTAATAGAGATAAAAGGTCTAGTATAGCTTTGTTAAAGTAACTATAAAATCTAAGTATTAATCTAGTAAATAAAATACTAGTAATAAACCTTTTTCTATATTATAGTTTAGCTACAAACTTAAAAAAAGAATTAGTATTTTAGAGATAGCTTTCTTTATTAAAGAGCTAAAAAATAAATAAGAAAAAATACAAAATTTACTATAAAGAAATAAAAAGTAGTAACTTCTTATTTTAAATAGTTTATATATAACTCTAAGTTATAGCTAACTTTATAGTAGAAATATATTAAAAGATATTAAAAGACGTGAAAAGACTCTAAGCTAGTCTCTTTTAGAAGTACTTAAGTTATTATAATAGTAATTAAATATATATTACAATTAGTAATAAGATTATCACTAGTCTTTACTCTAGATTTACTCTATACTTATCTATTAAACTTTATTCTTATTTTAACTAGAAATAAGTTTAATTATATAGATAAGACTACTATATTTCTTCTATTACTATTAACTATAGCTATAATATTATTTCTATTCTCTAAGTAGCTAATAACTATAACATAATTACTCTCTACGTAACGCTACGTTAGTAGAGTGTAAGTAAGCTATTTAGCTTAGAATATATAAAATAGAAGTAAACGCTTCTATTAGTAGATTAAAGCTATTCTCTTATTAGCTATAGCTAGTAACCTTATTATAGAGGTTAGCGTTTTACGCCTACTATAGTAGTAAGCTAATATAACGCGTTACGTCTATCTACTATATAGCGTATTAGATAGAAGTAAAAAACTTTAAATAGAAGTAAAATAACTATATATAGCGTAAGGTATAAGACTATATAAATAAGTAGTAAGAGCTTAAAGACCTGCGTAACTCTTCTACCTTAAAAAATCTTATTACTACTTTCTAGCGCTAGCTAGAACTGTAAAGTAGCTTAACTCTGTCTAGAATTATATTAGATTTTAACTATTCTATAGTTATACTTCTACTAGCTTTAATAAGACTTTAATACTACTTCTATTTATATAATAGTGTCTATTTACTAAAGATAGCTTAAAAGTACTTCTTAATCTTTATTAAGCTTTAAATTACTCTTTTTTAAAGTTTCTTTTAATATAGTCTACTACTAGTATATATAGCTCTTTACTATACTACTTAAGTAGAGCTTTTCTTCAATTTTAAAAATATACATATCATAATAATTATAAATTAACTTACTACTTTAAAAAACGTACGTAACTATTAATATATCTAAAATAAGCTTTTTTAAAACTTTACTAATCTATAAACCTTAAGCTACTAGAAAAGTAATAATATTACTATCTAGCTTATAAAGTAATATCTTTATCTATTAATAAGGTTTCTAAATTTAAAGTTATAGTAAAAAGTAAAACTAAGTTTTACTAACTTGTAATACTTAGAAAAGATATATATAATATAATATTTTCTATTAGTTCTAGTTTATACTATCTTATTAGTAAAGTATATCTTAAAAGTATAAATAATAGTAGTAGTTACAGAAATAATAGAAAAGGTTATAAGATTTACTATAATACTATTACTTATAATAATCGTTAAAGACTCTATATAAATAGAAAGAAATGTTAAGATATTTTTATATTAGTAATATAATAATTTAGTTAAGTATTAAGTGTAAGGCCTAGAGCCTAATAGAGCTTAGTAGACCTTACTAGAGCTTATTAGACTAGAGCCTTACTATCTATATATATATTATCTTAGACTAAGAATACTATCTTAGTTATTCTTATCTTTTCAGATTATATTAGCCTAGTAGTCTAAGACTATATTCTTATATAATAACTAAGACAACCTCTTTTAGATCTAGAGTTTAAATCTCTACTCTAGAGGAGAAAGCCTAGCGTTTCTTTTAAGAAATCTATATATTAGCCTAGAGTAAAGGCTTAACTAGAACTAGCGTAGTTCTAGCTAATAAATAAGCTTCTATTAATATATATAAAGCTGCTTTAAGGCTAGTATATATATATCTAGCTAGAGGTCTAGCTAGAACCTAAGAGAGGGGATAGTGTAAGGCCTAGAGCCTAATAAAGCTTAGTAGACCTTACTAGAGCTTATTAAGCTAGAGCCTTACTATCTATATATATATTATCTTAGACTAAGAATACTATCTTAGTTATTCTTACCTTTTGAGGTTGTATTAGCCTAGCGGTCTAAGACTATATTCTTACATTAAGATAGTAGCGCAAAATTAATAGAAAAAAAATAGATTTTAGACTCATAGTTAATTTAAAAACTTAGAAAAGAGTAATCTAAGAGAGTATAGCCTTTATTATAAGCTCTAAGTTAATATTAGTATTTTAAAAATATCTCTAAAGTTTTAAAAGCTATAGAAATATAGAATAGAAAAGAAGTATACTTCTACTATAATTTAATATACATTTTAACTATATACTTTGAAAAAGTATTATTTTCACAGTTATAAGCTAACAGGTATTTATAATTATATTATAGTTATCTTAAGTATTTACTATTAAAATATTTTTACAACTTACTTTAATATTAAAATAGCTCTATAGCTACTCTCTATCTTAAATCTTTAACTACTCTAAAGGTAGTAGCGCTAAAACTATAAGTCTAAGCTTACTTATATTTAGAAGTTAGTAAAACTTAATATAATATATTTCTTTATATACTAGTAATAGATCTTACGTTTTTGTAATTAGCTTAAACGCTATAGAATTCTTAGTTTACTAAGAAACTTTAACTAATAGTTATACTTAAAATAATTCTAAAAATAAGACGTAAATAGCTTTTAATAGATAAAAGAGAAGTATTATATAAGTTAAGCTTTAATAGAATTTGTAAGAATATTAATACTTTAATTTAATAATCTAATAAAGATCTATAATATAGAAAAGATTTTAAATATTATCTCTTCGAAATTACTAGAAAATATAGTATTAGAAGAGTATTTTCTTTAATAGAGTTTTTCTATACTAGCTTTTTAAAGAAAAACTAGATTAAGCTCTAATAATTTTAAGATTTATAAGATAAGAGTAAAGTTTAAAAGTTTAAATAATTCTTATATTTATATCTAATAATTATTAAAAATTCTATATTACTTTTAACTTTATTAAACTATACATCTTATAATATATTAATAGGCTTAGTATAAGTAGAAGATTAGATATTAGATTTAATCTTTGTTTATAGTACTAGTAAGACTTTACTACTTAGACTATTTACAAAACTATCTAGATTTATTAGATCTTACTATTATCATAGTTTTTATATTAGAAAAGAACATGTTTTTTATTTCTTATATACTAGAATTGCCTTTTTATTATTATAATAAAGTAGTAATTATTAAATATTATTATAGATAAAAGTATTTTAAGATAAAATAGTAAGCGCAGTTATAGTAGCTATTGTTAAGACAAAAAGATTAATTAAAGTAAGTATATATTTAATAGCTAAGGTATAGTAAGTGTTTAAAAGAAGTTTAATTAATATAATAAAGTATAGTAGCTAAAAAAGATAATAAAAAGAGTCTAAGATTAGTCTAAGTATAAGAGATTAAGTATATAAAAACAGTAGTAAGCTAGTAAGGTATATATAAAATTTCTATGTATATTAGTTAAACGTTAAAAATATAGTAAAATATTATATTCTTCTATACTAGAGCTAGTTATAATAACTAAATTTTTTTTTTGTATGTAAGATTTTCTTAAGTGTACTAGTATTAAAATATTAGTATAATATAGTTAAAAAATATAGTATATAATCAAAACATTAAGAAATCTTCTAAATAGATTATTTCATAGTTAGTAGTAGTTGAAATTATTTAAGAAGTTCTAGAAACTAAAACTCAGCTATAGAGTTTACTACTTTTTAATCTTATAAGCTTAAATTTTATAGAGAATAAAAGGTAGAGGAATTATTTTATATTATTAAAATTAAGTTAATATTCTAATATCTAATACTTGGATAGTATTACTTAGCTATTAAGAGCTTATCTAAAGACAAAAGATACTCTACACTTTTAATTATTATAGAACTATTCTATCTTTATAACTAAACTACTATAATTATCTACTATTTATATTTCTTAAGTAACTAGTATTTAGAAACTGTAATAAATATTAATAGAAATGTACTTAGTATAGCTATATTCTAAAAAGTCTAAGATAAGTAAAAGATAAAAAAGTATAAGACGAAAATTCAATTGTATTTAATGAATTTATAAGTAGACTAAAAAGTAGAAATTTAATATTAATTACTTAAGTAGCTAGAAGACAGAAGATAATAGAGATCTACTTTATTAATATAATAAAGTATAGTAATTAGAGCACCAGAAGTAGAAAGTATCTAAAGAAATAGTATTATAAGATATAGTTTCTATTCTAAAGTGTTTGTTAGTTTACTTAAAATAAGATCTATTTAGTAAGAGAAAGTATAGTATAAAATACTATTTTATATAAACTAGTAAGTAAGCTTAAGAAGTTCTCTTAGTATTATAAGATCTATAAAATAAAGCTAAATGTAATTTTAATTTATTCAATATATTAGATCTCTAATAGAGATATAACGTAGCTAAGAATTCTAGTATATAATTTAGTTAAAAGAATACCTTTAAGTTAATATATATATAGTATAAAGTAGTATATATCTAAAGTAAGAAGTAGTAGTAAGCGTAATTATAGTAGCTATAAATAAAATAAAAAGTATAAATCTAGTAGGTGCAAGTTAAGTAGCTAGAATACAGCAAGTATTATAGATAAGTTTAACTTATATTCTAAAGTATAGTACGTAAAAAGCAAAAATAGAAGAAAAGGCTAAGAAAGTAGTTTAATTATAAGAGATTAGTAGTATAAAAGCGTAAAGCGCGTTTTTGTAAGCTTTAAAGTATAAAGGTATTCTAGAATATTATCTAAATCTAAGATATCTAAAAGTATTAAGTAAACTATAAAAGAGTAATAAGATAACATCTTCTTCTATTTTCAAAGTAATTAGAACTAGTAAGTATTCTTGTATTATATATCTATCTATAGCTTATAGTAGGTAGAGTTAAAATTATGTCTAAATAGAATTATAAATAAAGTAGATATTAAGTTTCTTAATATACACATAGTAGTATATAGTATAGTAGCTAGTATTAGTAAGAAGAATAGAAATAATAAGAAAGCTTTATTATTAAAGCTAGTACTAAGACTTAGACTAGTTATATATTCTCTTATAATTATAAAGAATTAAGTAGATATATAGTACATAGATAAATATAGCTACGTAGCGTAGGCTTATAGAAGATAAAAAATATAAATAGTATAAGGAAAGTATTTATAGCAGAGTAAAGTAAGCTACTAAACTTATTTAGCTATAATATAAGTAGTAATAATAAGTTAAAAGCTTATAGAACTAAGTTTATAGAGGCGCTTAAAGTATAAAATATTCTAAAAATATACTTTTCTATTACTTAAGTAGCGCCTATAAAGTATATATAATCTATTAGTTAAGTATTATAAGATTACTAGTAACAGTATTTCTAGAGAGGTAGGTAAATCTGAAGCTATATTTAGTATATAAGTATATATATATATTATAACATAATATATATAGTATATATAAGTTATAATATTTTTTCTAGACTTAAGTAATAGAGTCTATAGCGTACTTGTTTTTTAAAATTAAGTAATTATATAATTGCGTAATTACTTAACTACGTAACAACGCGTTACTATATTAGACTTAATAGTAAACTTAGAAATCTATAATTTAAGTCTAGATTTATAACTTATAATACTTATACTTATACTACGTTTGTAATAATTACTATATATACTATTATAATAGGCTAACTTCTTAATATCTATTCTATATTACTTATAGCTATTTAAACTATTAACTAGTAGTGCTAATACTAGCCTTATATAATTATATAACTTGCAAAAGTAACTTAGTAAGCCTACTACTAGTGAAATATCTAACTTAATCTAATATACATATATAATAGTTATATAACTACTAGATAACTTATATCTTATATATAATTATTAATACCTCTTACTTTAGTAGTAGCTATATTATACTCTTCTTTATTATAAAAACTATCTATTCTATCTATTATTACGTATCTATTAGTATAATTTAATACTATAATATATATATATACTATCTTTTATTACTAGTAAATTACTACCTCTTTTAAGCTAAAAAAGACATTACTTACTATAAGCTTAATAAAGTTAAGCTTATTTTAGGCTACTAGCTTTTAACTACTTAGTCTCTTATCTAATATAGTAAGTTAATTAGACTATTATTTTATAATTAAAACAATAATATAAAAAAGAGTTATTTAAGTATAATAGTATATACTTATAATATATAAAGCTATAAGACATGTTCTATTATAAGTAATTACTTTTATTCAATTCTTACTATTTTAATAAAAGCTTCTTTCTAGCTCTATACTTATAGTTATATTTTAAAAGTTTTTTATTTTAAAGTTTTAAAAAAGAACTAAAAGTATATTAAGACAAAAGTTAATAGAATAGAACTAAATAGATTAAAAGACAAAAGTTATAAAAGCTTTTTTAAAAATAATATTTAAAGTTACTTAAGTAGTCTTCTATTTAATATTATAGTATTAAGTAAGGTTATATAAAAGATAATTAGTAATAGAGAATACCTAGTAATTTATTAGATAACTCTAACATTCAAGCTTTATAAAAGACTAGCTTAGGCAACTAAGAAGATTAAAAGAAATTGTTAGATAGTACTAATTCTAAGAATAGTAGTCTTAGTAAAAGAAAAGAAAAATTAGTTACTAATAAGTCTAGAATAATTGTATCTTAGTATAGAATAGATAATAAAGATACTTTGATATTATATAATCGCTAAGTGTATAGAGCATATTAGTAAGGTATTAAATTTAATTAGACTTTTACTTCTATATAGTAAGATAGTTATAGTAGAAGTTATATTATTATAGCAGAATAATAATGTTAAGTAAAGTTTTAATAGTAATCATTATAAAAGTATAATCTCTAATTACTTCTTATTATAATATATAGAAATTTGAAAAGATTCTTTTCTTAAAGTATTCTTAGTAAATAAAGAACTTTAATTAGAATATAAATAGTACTCTTCTAGAAACGAATAGTAGTAGAAGGTAAAGATAGTAAAAGGTAAGATTAGAAGAAAGCAATAGTAGTAGAAAGTAATAGTAGTTTAGAATAGTAGTAGAAGAAGCCTTTTTTCTAGTAGACTATAGAATAATCTTTATAGTAGTAATGCTATATAACTTTAAGAGTATTTTTTATCTAAATTCTAATTTTTACAGAGTATAAAATAAGTAGTTACTATTATTACTAAGATTAAGAATAAATTTAAAGTATAGAAGTTACATTAAAGCGTAGTATAATATTAAACTATAGTTCTGTTTAGTTATAGAACTAAGTAGATAAACTTTAGTGTGTTTTAAAGATTATACCTAAGTCTAGAATAGTTTTATATTATAACACTACTATAAAAAAGTGATGAATCTTAATTTAGGTTAGCTATAGTATAAGAAAAATTTGTTTCTAGAAAGTTAAACTTCTCTATATAAGATATATTCTATACTTAAATATATAACTTTTTATTCTTTATATTATATTAAAATACTTACTAAAATATATAGAGATAAACTCTAGTAAAAATTTTAACTTTATAACAAAAGGTAATATTACTATAAGAAGATTAAACCTTACTTGTCTTCTTATTCTTACTATTCTAGTAAGTACTTTTATTCTTATAGAACTTAGTATAGTTAATAGACTTAGCTTTAGATAGCATAAAAATTACTAATTCTAATACAACTCTAAAAACTCTATATTAAAAAGGTTAGATATAAATTAAAATGTATAGTAATATTTAAATAATTTTAATTAATACTATCTTTCTAAGAAGGTTAACTCTAGAAGAGTCTAGCACTATGTACTTTACTTTAGAAAAATAATTACTTAATTCTCTAGTAGTTATAAAAGAATGTATTTCTTCGCAATAATGTAAAAGAATAATATTTATATTTAGACTAAAGTAAAGTATGTAATAAGAGTTAATATAAGATTTTAATATTATAAGAGTACTAGTATTCTTAGTAGTAGAAGATTATAGATAATTTTTAAGAGTTTCTTTTTCTAAGGTAGACTCTAGAGAAAGAGAATACTTAGAGTCTTTTAGAAAAAGTAAAATTTAACTAAGAATAAAGATATAGTAGTAATAGTTACTTTATAATAGTTTTATTATCTTAAGTAAGTCTACAAAGTAATAGTAAAAGTAAAATACTACCAATCTTAATAAAAAATATTAGAAGATAGAAATACAAATTATAGTAATAATATTAAGTAAGTATAGAATTTATATAGTATAGCTATTTAACGGGATTATGTTATAAGTAATAATATTCTATAAAGTATAGTCTTTTTAGTTAGATAATATAAAATTAGAATATAAAAGCTAATATGCTATTAAAGATAAAGTAATTATAGAAGTTAGTAGTTTAAAATTAAAAAAGTAAAAAGATTAACTATACTATATATACTTTCTACTATAAGTAAATACTAAATATAATAACTTAGGTTAGAAAAATAGGTAATATATTAAGTTAACTTTAAAGCTTTCTACTATTACTATTAGTAGCTCTGTAGCTACTACATCTAATAAATAGCTTAAATTAATCTAGATCTCGACTATATTCTAGCTATCTAACTTATAATTGCTATCTATTTCTCTCTAAGCCTAAGAGACAGAGTCTAAAGTATACTTAATTAAACAAAAGTAATTACCTAATTACATATTTACGTAATAATAAATTACTATATTACTTAAAAGTAAACTTAAAAATCTCTAGTTTAAGCCTAGATTTATAACTTATAATACTTAGACTTAGTTACTACTAATATAATACTTATCATATATATATATATATTAGTCGTTCTTATCTACTACTAATATAAGATTTATTATATATATAACTATAATAGACTAACTACTTTAAATTAATAGTATCTTATTAGTAGCTATCTGGACTATTAACTAGTCGTACTAATACTAGCTTAGTATAATTACGTAGCTTAAAAAAGTAATTTAATTAAGCTTACTACTAGTCTAAAGTTTAAGACTAACTTAAGATACTTCTCTAATACTTATATAATTACTAAAAACTTATATTTTATGTAAAATTATATATAGGCCTAGCTATGTTAGTAGCTATATTATACTATTCTTTAGTAAACCGACTAGCTATTTTTTTATAGGTAGGCGTTTATTAGTATAGCCTAGTACTATACTATATACATACTACGTTTTATAGCTAGTAAAGCGCTACTTCTTTTTTACTAAAAACAAATATTGCTTACTATATTTAAGATAAACTTAAGCTTATTTTAGAGTACTAGCGTATTTCTTAACTAAGCTAGCGTTTTATCTAATATACTTAGCTAATTTAAGTATTCCTTTTTAATTACTTAAATAATAGAGAAAACAACTATCGAAGTATAGTAGTATATACTAATAGTATATAAAGCTATAAGGCGTTCTTTATAAGTAATAACTAGTTCTATATATATATTTCTATTATAATAAAAGTCTTTTTATAGCTGAATTTCTATAGCTATATTTAAGAAGTTTTTAATTTTAGAGGTTTTAAAAAGAACTAGAAAGTTGAATAAGCTCTATATATATAACTAGTAGAGCTTACTATAGTAGTATATTTAACTATACTTCTAGACAGAAATAGTAATATTTTATCAAAACAGTAAGTTTAAAAGCAAAGCTTACTAGTAGTAGTATTAAGTATTTAGTAAATATAATACTAGATTTTTGAGAAGTTATAAAGTATAAAAATATATAAAAAAATACTAAATAAAGAGAATTAATCTTTCTATACTAAGTTTTACATAATTCCTTTTAAGCTACTATACTTTATACTATAATTTAACTTTATTACTTACTATAGCTTACTTATATAGTATTATAGTATAATACTAAGTTTATACTTTACTTTCTACTTTTTTTACGTACTCTACTTTGTACTCTTTCTACTAAGATTCTTTTTAGAATTACTATTAGTATCTTTACTTTAAAAAGCTTATTCTTACGTTAAACTCTAGAATTAAAAATATAGTCTAATATTTCTATAGCCTAAGAGCCTTCTAGCTGCTTACTATCTTTAAGTATATTTCTAAATTTATTAAAGAAGCTTATATTACTATTACTCTTTATTAGTACGTTATTACTAGAATTAAGTACTATATTTACAGTTAAACTTACAAAGAAAGTTTTATTAATTAATATAAAAAGAGTAAGTACGCATATATATAGTAGCTGCAAAGAAAATAAAAGCATAAATATAGTAAGTTAGTACAAGTTAAGTAGCTAGAATATAGTAGTTATTTTAAATTTATTTAACTAATGTATTAAACTATAGTAGCTTAAGAGCTAAGAGAGAAAAAGGTAATTAAAAGTATAGTTATAGAAGTATAGTAGTTAAAGCGTAAAGTATAGTTTAAAGAACTTTATTTAGTATTAAAAAAGATATTTAAAAATAACTTCTATGTAGAGTATAAAGTACAATTATATAATATAAAAGACTCTTATAAGATATTATATAAAGCTTAGTAAGTATAAAAAGATTAATACTTTTAAAAGTAGTAGATCTTATTTATCTCTATATAGTAATTATTATAAAGAGAAAAATTGTAAAAGTAGCTAATACTAAAAGAACAAGCCTACTACAAAACGTAAAGCTAATAAAGTTATTTAAAGAGTTTATTCAAGATTCTAGAGTAAAAAATAGATATATATATATATATATATATATAGTATAAAGGTGTGTGCTAATAGTATATAGAAACGTAAAGATTCTTTATATATACAAAGTTTTAAAGATAAAATAGTTTAGTAAAGTATATTATAGATATTCTTTATTAAATAAGTAAGAGTAGAAGTAAGATAAGTGAAAAGATAAAAGTAGATTGTAAGAAGTAGATAAAGACTATAAGAAATTAGCATAGTCTAGTATTATACTTAGGTTTCTAAGCGCCTATAAGATATATAATATAATACATTAGTTTAGTATTATATTAGTATAAGTATTTATCTAGTAGAGTAGTAATCTATTCTAAGAGTATTAGTATTATAGTACTACTAGTAGTAGAAGTTTTTTAAAAGTAGCTAAATATAAAGCTATATTTAGTATATTAGCTTATTTATATAACATAATATAATACGTATAATATATAGTAAATAGATATAAATATAAGTATAAGTATATTATAAAAGTACTAGCTAAACAGCTATTTAAAGTAGTAGGCGCCTAGAGCGCTTTATAGCTTAAGTAGGCTTAATAGCTAAAGAGTTAAGTAGATATATATAGATAGGTTACTCTAACTTAGACTAAAGAGTCTAGATTAAGAGCTCTAATTATTATAGCTATATATAGTAAGTATAAGATATTTAGAAGATATATCTATATTAAGATTACTATATAAAGTTACTAACTATATTCTATTACTATACTCTCTATTAATACCTTACCTTAATTATTACTATATATATACTTTCTACTTTATTTATAGCTACTATAATTAAACTTACTTCTTCTCTTTACTATTAGTATCTACTCTAACAAACCTACCTCTTTTTTAAACTCTAAATAAGAAATATATAAATAACTTCTAAAGTCTAAAGCTTTTTAGCTTACTTATTACTACTTCTAAGTATACTTTAAAGTCTACTAAAAGCGCTTCTACTAAAAAGACTATAGATATAAGAAGAAGGAATAGATATAAGAGAGTTAACTAGAACCTAGTAATCTTTCTCTACTAGTGTGTACTAAAGACGTAATATAAGATATTTAGACTCTAATTTAGCTTACTATATAGAAGTAGAGTAAAAGAGGTGTAATTACTATTATATTTTTACCTATACTATTATTATTACTATTATTAAACTACAATAGTTAGAGTAAATCTTATAAAGAAGACTCTATTAATATTTATAAGTAGATATAGTAGATATAAACTATTTAAGACTTTTTCTTTTAATATAATTACTATATAAAGGTCTTAACTATAAATCTTTTACTTACTCTGTCTTAATATATAATCTTTATTATATTAGCTATCTATTATACTATAAATTAATGTTATATATAAGATAAAGCTAATTATAACTTACGCTAGAAAGTCTAAAAGCTAAATTCTAAAAATTTAAGATAATAGTCTTTAGTTTTTGCTAAAATCTAGAGTAGCTTTAATTACAAATAAAGTCTTACAAGAATTTCTATAGAATATATATTATTTAAATAGAGTTTATCTTCTATAACTCTTATAGACTAAAAGCTTTATATTAAAGATAATAAGTAATTCTTAAAAGTAGATAAAGCTTAGTATAAACTTTATAAAATATTTATATCTATTTAATCTTTCTTCTCTAATATAGTAACAGAAGTCTATATTCTAAAGTTCTTCTTTTAAAAGTCTATTAGTTTTTTCTTAGAAGAGTAAATTTCTAGTTTTTATAACTTTTATTATAATAGCTATAAGTAGAACTTTACTCTCTCTTTTTAATTAGTTATTAACTACTATCTAAGGATTTAATATTCTTTATATATAAAAGCTTATAGCTGGATTATTTTTACTAGTAGTATTAAGATAGTAAAGAGAATACTTTTATTGCTCTTAGAATAGCTAAAGAAGCTTTATCTAGATAACAAACCTTAGGAAAATAAGAAGCTAGTAACTATTACAGTGTAGTAATTAGTTACCTAATTAGATTATATAATTAGAAGAAGAATAAGTACTCTAACAGCTCTTTAAGGTAGAAGGCAGCTTTCTTAAATAAGACTACTACTCTAATTACTTATTACTACTTGCTTTGCTCTTCTATTCTACTAATTACAGGTTAAATACCTTCTACTTGTACTCGACATCTTGTTGTACTATACTATAGCTAGTAGCTATAGCTTATAACTATTCTATATAACTATAGCTATATTTTAAGCTATATGTAGAATATTACTATATAAAGTGTAGTAGTAAAATAGTATATACAGAGATGCTCTATATAAACTATTTCTTCTTACTATCTATATATTATCATTTTAATAACTATTATTATATATAACTTTTTAAAAAGAAGTATTATTAAAATAATAATTAGAATATTTACTTTTAATTTTATATGTTCTTAAAAGAGAGAATAATAGTACTTTAAGAAGTTAAAGCTTTAACCCTAAAATCTAGAAATAAAGAAAATTACTCAAAGATCTTTCTTACTATTATATAGTTAAGTGTTTTATTTAGTATAATAGAAGAAGGTAATAAAATTAAGATTTATTGCATCTATATATAATAAGTAAAGCTTTACGAGTTATATTAGTATTACAAGAATAAAAAGATATATAAATATAGTAAATTAATAATATATAAGAATTAGTTGATATACTTAACGAAAAAAGTTAGATTAGCTACGCAAATAATCTAAAGTAATATTAATTACTAAACAAATTAAAGTATTCTACTATAGTATTTAGAGCTTAAAAAAGCTACGTATATAGAACTAAGTGTACATCTAAGTATAAAGAGTATAGTCTAGCTTATAGGTCTACTAGATACTATAAGATTACTACTAGAATTCCTATGATATTTTACAATAAATAACAAAATCTATAAATAAGTATTATTTAAGATAATAAAATAGATTATAAAATAGATAATCTGTGTAGTAATTTAATAGAAACTTTAATAGAAACTATAGTTAATAATAGAACTTATAATATAATAGATAAGATAATAGATAAGATAATAGATAAAATAATAGATAAGATAACAGATAAGATAATAGATAAGGTAATAGATAAGATAAGAATAGTATAAAGATAAAAAGTAATTTAGATAGAGAGAATAAGTACGCGTATAATACTAAGGCTAGTAGAATAAGTTTTATAATAGTAGTTATAGTTAAGTTATAAATATTTTACTAGTACTACTATAGAAACTATAATACAAGATAGAGTAGACATAGTATAATATTACTACTACTACGTTGTTATTTTTAGTAAATAGATAAAGTAATTAGCTAAGACTTGTTATAATACTATTACTCTTATAGTTAACTATATACTTATCTACGCGTAGATCTCTATCTAGAAGTATAGTAAAGCGTTATAAGCGTATAATATATATATTTCTAGTAATAAAGCTTAAGTAAATAGAAGTTTCTTTATTATCTTTAAAAACATTTAAATTGTACTTAGTGTTTACTACTATATTATATATAGTCTTGTATTAAAGTAAATACTACTATTAATACTACAATAACTTCTTGTATTATAGTTCTAAGTACGCAAATACTTTAAGAAGAATTAAAAATAGTACTAGTAGTATTAAGTTTTAAGAACTATAGAAGTAGTATTAATTCTCTACTCCAATATGCTAGTTTAGATACTCTAGAACTACTTAAGAAGTATATCTACTTCTTAGATTATCTACATATATTTATTTAACTATAAATAATTAAAAAAAAACTTCTATTCTATATTATAATATAAGTTTATTACTTAATTCTATAGTACTACTATTTTCTTTATTTTATCTACTTTATATAAGCTACTAAATAAGCTTAAAGTAAATAATGTTAATATTACTTAGTAGCTTATAAAGAAAAAATCAGAAGTAACTCTAAAAAGAGTGAAAATACTCTTCCTACTTTAGCTTAGTAGGTATAGTATTTACTTAGTTTTCTTAAGTATAACTAGTTTGTAGACTTTAAAGCTTACGCTAGTCTACACTTTAAGCTTACTTCTATAAGTCTAGTCATATATATAACATTAAAAAAAAATTTTTACTTTAATATAAACTAGTTTAAAAGCTTAAGAGGATAAAGTCTACTACTATACGTTTATTTTAAAAAGCTTATAATCTTCTTTTTAAGCTCTTTTTAATAGTAAGTAAATATAATATATCTTATTAACTTACTATTATAACTCTAGAGCACTACCTCTTTAAACTACTAAAAAACTTATTATAATTACATTTGATATTAAATTAGATATCTAGTTCCAGTTTACTAACTTATAGTAAGGCCTTTATTTGTTATAAGCTTATAACATATAGCTTTAAAAGTAAAGTTATTATCTAGCTTAGCTTCTTATAATAGTAGTATTTAAACCTTTAATTTAGTATTAAAAAGTAAATAATACAAAGGTTTAATATAGTTATCTTGTAAAAATTTTACTTACTATCTCTTCTAGTGTAATTAAAAGCTAGCTAGAGCTAATAGTAGAGTTTAATGCAGTTTTTATACTTAGAAAAGTGCCTTTAAAGTTATAAAAGATGCTACTAAAAAATATACTCTTATACTAAGAATTCTTTCTATAATCTAGTAAATAAATATTTACTCTATACTTAATCTTAGCTAATGTAAAAAATAGTAGAGTTTTCTTTCTATAAAAATCTATAAATAAGTATATATATATATTATAGAAACTTTAAAGTAAACTTTATTTCTAAAACGCTATAAATTTAATAAATTAAGTAGCACTTTGAAAAAGAATATAGATCTAATAGTAGAGAAGATAATAATTAATAGTCTTTATAATACTTTAACTTTTATTTTTACTATTCTTACTATTATTATTTTATTTCTATTTTAAAAATTATTTTAAGAGGTTTTCTAATTATAATAATTTTTATCATATTAGGTTTTCTTTATAGTTAGTCTTATAGTAAAAACATATTTAAAGACTTTTAAAATTGCTAGTTAACTTAAAGCTAGAACTTTTAAAAATCTACAACTGTTTTAGTATTAATATAGAGGTTACTATAGTATTATAGTTATTTCTACTTATACTAAAATTAAAAACTTAAAGTATTAACTAACTTTACACGTGTATATGTTATCTTCTTGTCTTTACTATAACTAGAAACTACTAGAAATATCTAGTAAGAATATAGTATTTTTTAATAGAACTATAAATAATATAAGTAACTATATCTATTCTCTATTAGTTATAACCTTATCTTTTGCCTAGTAGATTATAATTTAAATTTAAAACTAGTAATAACTTATATGTAAAGTAAATATTAAACGCTACTATAGTATCTATAAGAATGTTAGTATTAAGTAAAAGAAGATAAGCTATAAATACTATTTCTCTAGTATTCTCTTTCTTATTACCTACCTCTAAATGCTTAGTAATTGTCAAAGCTAGATATAAAGATAATTAAGACCTTTTACTTAGCTTTATTATTCAAATAAATCTATTAATACAAATAGTAATAGTAACAAATAGCTTTGTCTTTATTACCCTACTAAGTAAGAAGGTATTTAGTTAGTTTAGTAAGAATAAAATTGTACCTATAATTCTCTAATACATTTTAGGTATTATTTAAAAGTTTCTAGAACTTAAAAGTCGAAGACAAACTAAATACTAGTTTAATTTTTAAGATAATTATTTAATATTAAAATAATATTACTTAAACTTTTTTTAGCCTAAGAATACTATTTTTAGTTTAAGATAGAAGTTTAGATTTTATCTTCTATTATATATATAGTAATAAATTTTATAGCTACTAAAAGTAAAGAAAGTTAATATTTTTATACTAGCTATAATAAGAATAAAAGCTATAATTATAGTAAGTAGAAGTTACGTAGCTAGAACATAGTTGTAATTTAGATTAATTTAAGTTCTATATTAAACTAAAGTAGCTAAAGAGCTAAAAGAAACAAAGCTAATAGAGAGTATAGTTATAGAAGTATAGTAGTAAAAAGCGTACTTTAAGAAAACTTTAGTTAATATAAGAAAAGTATTATTAAATATATTTTTTTTAAAGTAAAAGATATATAAGTTACTAGAGTATATAAAACATTTCCACAAAGCTTCTAAATAGAATTAGTAAGTATAACATGCGTATTTATTTATATATATGTAGTTACAAATTGAGTATATAAAGAGGTACTATTCTAGTTAAGTAGTAGATTTTATAGATCTGAATACTTTAATTACTAAGTTATTAAATAGTATAAGTATTAATTATTAAGGTTGTTATATAATATAATAAAAAAAGATTCTAATAAAATCTTAAGTAAGATTATTAGAGTGTTAGCTCTTAGGATATAAGTATATAAAAATAGATACAAGGTACTAATACATCTATTTATAAGTTGCTTAAATAGCTAAAATATCTTAAAGGCTATATACTAATTAAATTAATTAAAAGAGATAAGAAGTTTAGAAATATATTAAGACAAACTCTATAAAGATTAGGTAGTAGTAATTCAAGAAAAAAGAGATAGTAAACGTAGTTATTCTTACTATAGATAAAATAAAAAGTGTAATTTTACTAAGTATAAGTTAAGTAGCTAGTATATAATAGATAGTCTAGAATGTTCAAAGTAATACTTTAAAGTATAGTAGGTAAAGACCTAAAAACAGAGTTGAAAAAGTAAAAGCTAAGAGAGTAGTCTAGTTAGAAGAAAGAGGTTATAAAGAAGTATATATTATTTTTTAAACCCTAAATTATAAAAGAATAGTATAATATATATAAGAAGTTTAAGTATTAAAAGTGTTTAATAGTCTATTAGTGTACTAAAGTTTAAGTATAATAAAATAAGCCTATCTTTTTTTGAAGTCTAGTTATAACTAGTAAATATAATTATTATATTAATAAATATATAAATAGAAAAGTATATAGCTAATTATAGGTAGTATTAAAAGTATTTCTAAATAGAATTATAACTAAGGTAAAGTTTAAGTCTTCTAAGAAGAACATAGTAGTAGATAAATAGGTAGATAAAGTAGATAAAAAGAAGAAGACTACAACTAACGTATTAAAGCTAGATTTAAGAGTCGTTATTAAGCTGTTTATGTAGCTCTTTTAAGATCTACAAAGCTAGATAGATGTATAGTATATATATATATAGATAGCTATATTACGTAAGCGAACAAAATATAAGTAATAAAGGTAGTAGAAAAAACAAGTTTATAGTAGGGTAGCAAAATACTACTTAAATTATTATATATAATGCTAAATAAATATAGATATAGTAAGGAGCTAAATAGCGCTTAAGCTAAGTTTAAATAAAGGCTAGAGGTATAAGATTGTGTAGAGACTTATCTCTATATCACGTAAGAATTATATTAGTACAAGTATTTAGATATTATACTAATAGTAATTACATTATAATACTACTAATAATATTATTTTTAAATGTAGTTAGATATAAAGCTTTATTTAGTATATTATTTTATATATAATATACTAAGATACGTATAGTTTATTTAAGAATCTATATATTAAATAGTATATAAGATAGTATATAAAACAGGTATATAGAAAGTGTTTATTACTATAAGTATATAAGAAAAGTGTTAGCTAAGTAGCTGCTTAAGATAGTAGACGTCTACAATACTATATAGCTTTAGTAGACTTAAAAGCTCTTAAGCTATATTAACTAAATATATATAGAAAATTTGTTCCTGCTTAGACTAGAAAGTCGAGATTAAATGCTCTAGTTACTAAGAATAACTTAAATATAGCCTTATCAAGACTCTCTTTTTAACCTAGTATAGTGTAGCTTTTAGAAGCTTTAATAGGTAGTAGAAATATTATTTTATAGCTAGTATTTAATTTAGTAACAATAAAGCAACTTTATAGAGCTTTTTAGTAAGGTAAAGAAATAATACAACTAGTAAGAGAGAACTTTTATAATAAATAATTATTATTTATAAGACTTATAAGTAAATATTATTGTTATATATTAAATAAGTTAATAACGTTTTTAAGTTCTAATTATATAACTAGAAAAGATAGTAAAAATAAACTTTTACTTATATTTTAGTATTAAAATTTCGTTACTATACAGCTATAAAAGATATTCCTAAACTAGTTATAAGCTAAGAAGTATATATACTTCTATTCTTATACTCTAAAAATATCTTAAGTCTACCTTCTCTTCTAAAATACTTTAGTACTAAAATAGCTTAAAAGCTAGTATATATTAAGAAGGTTTAACTATATTTAAGATAGCTATACTAAACTCTAAGCTTTAGCTTCTATTATACTATACCTCTTAAAGTAGATAGAATCTTTAGTTATACTAGTTTTAGTATGCTAGTAATAGACCTTACTTCTTCAGAGCTAGCTTATAGCCTATAGAATTATTAGTTTACTAATAGATTATAGTAAATAAGAATCTACTATATAAAGATAGATATTAGAGTAAGTCTAGAAAATATATAAAACAAAGTAAATACAAACAGAAAAGAAGCGTAATTAAGATATTAATAGTTCTATACTATATCTAAGATACTAGTATTTATACACGTGTAGAACTTATCTATTATTATTCTTTCTAAAATACTTCTATCTTTCTATAGAGATTTTCATATCTTAAACCTAGACTAATATACTACTATATAATACTACTTTAGTTACTTAGAACCTCTTCTGTTACTAGCTGTATATATCTATAAGGTTAATCTTTTTTTATTCTTTTTAATTTTCTAAAGCGTTTAGAACTTATTTAGTATTTATCTAACTTTTTCAAATCTTCTTGATAGTAAACAGAATACTTAAAGTACTAATCTATTCTTTATTTCTAGAGACTAAGTTCTAGCCTTCTTATACTTATATAGTAGACTAAGAAATACTAAGCTATATTATATAGACTTATTCTTTACAACTACTCTAAGAATATATACAACTAGAGACTAGAAAAGTAGACTAGTAACAGAGTATATCTAAGGTATATTAATATACTATATTACTTATCTACGTTATAAAAGTCTATTAATACTAATATATTATTATAAACCTATACTAGATAAAAAAAAAACTATTTAATTTAGTTTACACATTTAAAACGTATAGTAAACTTAGTAAATCTTTCTCTACTTTTCTATAAATATAAAGTGTTAGTACTAGTTTAAGTTAAAAGTCTAGAAAGCTATTAGTAAAATATCTTAGCTATTAAGTAGTAACACTATTATATCTATATACGTAGTAGTTATTATATTAGTATTCTAAGAATAAGTATCTTAAGTTATATATTTAGACTAAATTTAGAGATTCTTAGAATTGAATCTTAGTTCTAGAAAGTAATAGATTATTATATAATTACTATTAAAGTTAAAGAGTAGTTATTACTAGGTAGCCGAAGCTACGCAAATACTTAGGTCTTAGATATATTACTAAAAACTTAATTTTGTATATCTTAAAAAGTATCTAGTTATAATACACTAAAACTAATTAATCTTAATTATATTCTAGGTCTAATAATTCTAATGTTAGTTGCTTATAAAGCTAATGTATATTTAATATTTAGTCTTATCTAAGATTAAATTTATTAATCTTGTTCTAACTATCTTATTGTACTATTTTATTATTAGTGCGCTGTTGTTTTTATATACTTATAATTTACCTATTTTCTTTTACTTTCTAGTTACTATATTAATAAAATATCTTTATAATAATAATTATAACTTTAACTTAATATCTTCTTGTAACAAAATTTAGTAATTAAAGACTTTGTTTTATTCTTATTATATCTAAAGACCTTAAAGGAGATAAGCTTATATTTACTAGTGTAAAGATTAAATTGTATTTATATATAAAGATTATCTTAGAGAAGATTTTTAATTATTGTAGTACATAGTACTCTTACTAAAACTATATAATTAAGATAGGTAAGCTATAAGTATCTATACTTTTTTTACTCTTAAAGTATATTAAAGTATTTTATATATATCTAAAAATATATTAATTTATACTTATTAGTGTTTAAAAACTAACTTTTTAATTATCTTAAAGGTAGTAAAAAGATTGTTAAGAATGTTAAGAAGTATTAAAAGACTCTAAGCTATTATCTTTTATAATTGCTTTTTTTAGTTTTATTTAAACCTTATATATATATCTATTAGAAATAAGGTTATTAGTTTATAAACTAACTCTATACTTTCTTACATAACTTTCTAATTAAAACTAAAATAAGAAAACGACTAATGTAATATAATACATAATAATAGATATACTACTAACAGAACTTACTATATATTATCTATATACTATTTACAGAATATTATCTTTATTAACTAGTAACTATAGAATAATAACTCTTCTTTGGTTACACTTTTACCTACTTTAGTAACACTTTAACACTACTACTATATATCTAATAGTATTTAAATACTAGAAATAGTTAAGAAACGCTTTTTAATCTTTTATTTATTCTTTACTACTTTTTTTTTAAAGAATTCTTAATGTAGACTACTAATTGTACAAATAAACTAGGCTCTTAATTTAGACTGTTTTTTTAAAGTTAAAATAACTTTTTAATATATACTTTCTTAATATAGCTCTAAAGCTCTTAAGTCTACTAAAGCTATATAGTATCTTTAACACCTACTACCTTAAATTACTTCTTAGCTAGTACTTTTAAAATATATCTGTATTTATTTTTCTTATAGTAAAGTCTTAATATAGAGTAAGGTAGTAAAACGTAGTTAGTAACTCTATATAGTTATCTTAATATAGTTCTATCTTCGCAATACCTTATACTTACTATATATAACTATAAGTATTAATAAAACTTTCTCTCTAACGTTTACTAGAAATATAAATAGTAATAACGTGCTTATAGAGAGTAATAGTAATAAAGACATCTCTAGTAGACTTAAAGATAGACTTAGAGATAGTAATAAGCGTATAAAGCTATAGAAATATTAAGATATTCTTAAAATTTAACGTAGAAGCTTTCTAAGAGAAAGCTCTTAGTAGAAAAAGTAGAAGTTAGAGCGCAGCGCCTTTCTCTTAGCTATAGAAGTAGATAGATAGAAGTATAGGTAGCTACGTAGGTAAACTCTAAGTCTAGAGCGATGTTAAATTATAGTACTATACTGCTGCGAAATACGAAAAGATATTTACGTAGGTAAATCTATCTTATCTACTACTTTATATACTATAAAATATATACTTCAAATATTATATAGAATTAATTATGATTACTAATATATAAATTATAGCTTTAGATTTAGCTACTTTTATAGAAATACTATTACTAGTAATAGTATAATGCTGTTATTCTTATTATAATATATAAGTACTTTACTATTTATGTATAAAAATTTAATTATCATTTTATACTACTTGTCTTAGTACTAATAAAATATATAAGTATAGTTCTAATCTATCTTATATCCTACTAGCGTCTCTCTAGATCTTGTACTTACTATGTTTTCTTTTTCTAAAGCTATACAACTACTCTCTAAATTAAGACTACTTACTTCTTTTTTAATAAGCTTTTTTAGCTATTTTAGCTACTTATTAATAAAGCTATTATTGTATATTACCTCTACTTACTATTAGCTTCAACTTATTACTACTTACTCTTTATACTTATATACTTAATATTTTAAGATTTAAAAATAACTATCTAAGTATCTTTAGAACTTATATATTTGCTAGTTTTCTTATTTTTATTTTATAACCTACTACTTTTATTCTCTTATAATACTTCTTAATTATTTAATTATTAAAATTTATAAGATCTATTATTTATAAGAGCCTATGCTTAAGTCTCTTTTTACTAGTTTTGTTCTTACTTAATTAGTATTTATATACATATATATGTACTTCTATAATATTTATTAGCTGTCTTAAGTAGTTCTATAGAAATTAGCTAGACACTTTAGCTAACTTACTAGTTTCTTAGTTACTATATTTTTACTTTAGATAGAATATTCAATAATGTATTCTTCTATATTAAGTTCTTTAATTTCTTTTATATAGTTCTACTACTATACTCTTATAAGTAGACTTTTTATTTTCTAGCTTTTTCTCCTCTTTTAAGCTCTTTAGCTACTATACTTAAATATATAATTTAAATCTAATTAAAACTTATACTAGAATCTACCTACTTAACTTATATCTACTACAATTATACTTTCTTTTTAATCTATAGTAACTATAGTTTCGCTTACTATCTCTTCTTAAATATAAAGTTCTGTAATTTTACCTAATAATTGCTAAACTTAAATTCTAATTACGTATATAATAGAATAGATATAAATAGTATCTTAACTTTAAAGAAAGTACTTAGTAATTAGTATATCTAAAATAGGTTCCGCTAGAATTTTAATAATATATATATATTCCTACATACTAATTAATCTATAATATTAAGAATTAGCTTATAAAAGAACTACTTTATCTAACTCTTTACATTTTGTAAGATAAAGTTCTAGTAAATATTTATAATAAACCTATGTATATAAAGTACTTAAAAAGAATACCTTAGATATAGTAGCTATACATAGTTCTAGTAAGTACTATATTATAAGTTAAGTAGTTCTTAAAAGTATACATAATAGTACCAGTTATAAAAAAAATTAAAAAAAATTATAAATTTTACTATAACACTATCTATTATGGAAATTTAGAGTAAAGTTATAGAGAAATAGCAAGTTAATTTAGAAGTAAGTAAAGAAAGAAGATTAATAATAGAATTTTCTAGTTAGGTATTAGTAGGTATAATGTAACTAGTAAAAAGATAAGTTGTAGATTAACATATAATTACCCAAAAGACTTAGAAATTAGTTAATTAAATTATATAGCTTTAAGTATTAGTATTAAGATACTATTTTAATTCTAAAGATAATTAAGTTTTAATAAATAGAAGAAGTATACTTCTACTAAAGTTTTAGTATATACATTCTAAGTATAAGCTTTAGAAATATACTGTTTATCTAATTATAAGCTAATTAGCGCCTATAGTTATATTACAATATTTTCTTAGACTTAAATTAAAATTCTCTTTTATAGTACTTAAGTACTAGAATAGCTTTATAGCTAGCTTAAATTTAAAACCTTTAACTACTTTAGAATTAGTAGCACTAAAACTATAAGCTTTAGTCTATTTATTCTTAAAAGTAGATAAAACCTCTAGTTATATGTTATTTAGTATACTAGTAATAGACAGTAGTATTTTAGGACTAGCTTATAGGCTACAGAGTATTTGTTTTACTAATAATTCTTTTTTCTAATTTTATTATTTAACTAAGTATTACTTACTTATAAGCTTTTTAGTTTTATACTATTACTAAGAATTTTTAGCTATAATCTACTCTATTCTAGTAGACTATCTAATATACCTAGCTTAGTACTTACTAAGTCTTAGTATAGTAGTAATATATATTAGCTATAAAATTAGCGTTATTAGTAAGTAGACTTATATTAACATAGCGCTTTTGAGGTTATAAGTCTCTTTATATTAGGTATCTTAGTTCTAGCTATAGCTATTATAGTAATAGTATTATAATTAGTATAATTAGCGCTAGTTATAGTAGAGTGAATATTAGTTGTAGCTTTCTTAGCCCGGTTAATATAGATCTAATAGCTTAATATATAGTATTATAAGCTGTAGATTCTATTACTATATATAGTATTTTATTAGTAAGACTAAGTAATAGTATTAAGAACTTTAAACTAAGTATAATTATTTAAAGCTTACAGCTTTTATAAAAACTTTTACTACTAAAGAAGCTTGTTATAACGCTTAGTCTAAAAAAAAATACAAATAGTTAAAGAAGTAGTAATAATTATAGTAGTAAGTATTAGTAGTAAGTTAATAGTAAGTTAGTAGTAAGTTAGTAGTTATATTAGCTAAACCTAATAAAAGATTTAGTAAGTTATCTACTTTTTTCTAATCTTTATTTATTAATTACTTTTCTTTTGCTAAGTACTATTTAGAGTAACTAAGATCTAACTTAGAAATTATTAGCTCTTATATATGTAAGTTATTTATAAACTACTAAGTTCTCTACTATAATCTTTATAACAAGAAATAGGTTTATAATATTAAATAATCTTATCTTTAGATTAACCTAAATAGTAATTACTATAGTAGTAAAAATTATTATTTATAGTAAGCGCTACTATATAAGTAGCATTAATAAAGTTTTTTTCTTATAACTTACTATAAATTATAGTTAAAGCTTTAGGTTTTAAGAAATAGTTATTCTAATTATACTTATAAGTCTTTAGTTAAATTAATAGAAGTAGCTAATCTTATACTTATAATTAATAGATACTTATCTTAGTTCTTTTTCTTTTTAGCTTATTAATTCTTTTTTTAAAAGTCTTTTAAAGAAGTATATATGTTAAATACTAGAGTAGTTACTTGTATAGCTTAGCTAACTGTTAAAAATTACTTTAGTATTAGTAGGTAGCTTTTAGCCTATACTTACTAAGAATAGTAACTGTAATAATTAAGCTTATAGTTTTATAGCTAGCCTAATTATTTTAGTTTTTTTAAAGACTTAAGAAGTAACTCTTATAAAAGTTGATCTAGACTAACTTTTTACTTAAGCTTATGATTACTATACTTATAGTACTTATACTATTACTATCTTATTAATTACTAAAATATTTAAACTCTTTATTTTTACTTTTTTTATAGCTTAATAGTTTTTTAAGAATAATTAAAAAACTATACTTAACTACTTTATTTTTAGATTTTCTACTACTACATAAAGTAGAAAAGTTAGCTATAAGCTAATCTTATAGCTAAATTTATTATGTAGAGAAAGTAGCTTCTTTAAATAGCTTACTTCTCTTTCTTTAGTACTTACTTTAGCTAAGTATAGCATTATCTACTTTTATAAAACTTAAGTTTATTATAGTAAACTTAAAAGATTAGATAGAATTCTTTATTTCTTTATAACAACTTTTTTACTTTAAGACTTTAGTAGATAAGCTTTTCTAAGTGTATATACTATTCTATTACTATAAGTAACTTTATGATTACTTTAATCACAAATCGTTTATTTATTCAGCTTTAGTATACGTTATTAAGTATTAAGTTTAGTAAGTAGTAGCTAATTATATAGATTTCTACTAAAATATTAACTTAATATCCTATTTCTCTTTAATTAATAAGACTATAATTTTAATTAATAGATAACCTAACTAGATAACTTTGATTATAGCTTTTCTTGCTTCTAAGATGCTACTTAGTAGCTAATAGCTATACTATACCTTCTTTTTAATTTATAGATAAAATAGAAAGTTCTTTAAAACATTTATTAGCTAATATTAAGTATTTGATTTTATATCAATTACTTACTCTTTTATTAACTATTTTCTAATACTTACTCTAATTAAACTCTCTTTTATTAAAAGTTAAACTATAAGTTATAATTAATTAGTTAATCAATAGTATTTATTAATAAAATATAATTAAAGCTTAGTAGCTAATAAGATATCTAATATAGGTATAAAGGTTTACTAAGAGGTTTAAAGAGTGCTTTTTAGCTACATAATTACTATTAGGTAAATATATATTATACCTATAAGTGTAGGTATTACTTAAGTTTAAGTAAATGTTAGTAGTTTAGTACCTAACTTTAGATAGCTAATAATATTAGAAGTACTATCTAAACTATTTAAATACTAT
>Ga0265797_10003001_pt1 | contig 27504 bp, 33 predicted proteins | sample P2T30metagenome_FD_192433 | JGI IMG/M metagenome (GOLD analysis project Ga0265797, IMG submission 192433) | Plant litter microbial communities from East Loma Ridge, Irvine, California - P2 T30 | ecosystem: Environmental > Terrestrial > Plant litter > Unclassified | place: USA: California... | reverse complement strand
CATCGGTCCTCTTCGCCGAGATCAGTACGGAGTTTCGGTCCTCTAGCTTCCCAGTGTCGGGTTCTCGGACTTCCGTTATGCGCATAACGAGTATATTTTGTGCCTCCGAGTATGTCGTACGATTCGATAAATCGAGAGACATGTTAGAATTGTTGTGATAGCAGGTGAGTGTGCAAGGTGGTTAATGCCCACGCGGATGCAACTACGAAAATCAAATCAAATTAGAGACAACGAGACAACGCCACCTACACATACAATTGAGACGGTAGTGTAATTTACCCTTCTACAAGAGTGTGCTTCTAAATCTAGTACGCCTTCGACGCGCTGTCTTGTCGATTGACAACTACAAAACCCTCTCGACTCCGTTACCAGCTGTCATGCTGATGTTATCACGAAGAAACATTCATTTCCTGGACACAACAAGGTAGGTAGTGATTCAAATGTTGTCGAATTTGGAGGGATGAAATGCTGTCAACAAGCACACCTGAAGTCGTCTCACCTGCCAAGAACGTCCAAACGGCCTCAATTTGTACTGTGACTTGGACTCTCGCCTCAAATTGCTACACACACTTTCTGAGGGCACGCCCCCTCTTTGCATTCTACACAAATCGGACCCGATCTTCACCTCGTGCGGGCGAATCTCGCCAGCGACTGGGAATAACTGTATGTGTCTCATCTTGGGCCTCAGAAATAAGCTAGATGGGTGCGGAACGCCACCCACGAGCCCGCAGAATGCCCATTCGCCGGCCAACCAAAGCCTCGCGCTCGGGAATAACGCCCTAGTCATGCACTCACAGTGCATGTATTACACGGCAATGCTCTCGCCTGGCTTGCCATGAGGTTTAGGACCAGTGCGCCGGGTTGAAGCGATGCGATTCGAAAGCGACTGCTCAAGGTGTGAAAAACGTGAGAGGAGACCAGCGCACGAGTTTGCCGCCCTGGTATTTCTTTGGCTCCTAGAACACAAGCCGCTCGACATCAGCACGAGAAGAACTGGACCATACCAAATCAACATCGGGCCTATCATCAGGTCCAATACAGGCCTGGTGCTGCAAGATCTTCGTCACTTGAGGCTTGAATCGGACGCGCCTCCTCTCAACGGCAGAGAGCTTCTTCTTGTCTCGTGATCTGCTTTTCCTACCCCATGGGCGCTTCTCCGCAACCCCAGACCACACCCCGCAAGAGATCGACCTCCAAGAACGCCATTGAGACTTCAGTGAGACAATCTGCTAGGGTAGCCTTCCCGCGACTTTAATTCCTTCCGTCTGTCCGGCTTCGACAAGTTGTATCTTTCTATTGACACAACAGGCAAAGAAGCTCTTGGCTAACCTGCACCCCGAGCTGCTGTCATACCAATGCACCTACATACTCGATGATGGGATGAAGCGAGTCCATTGCGTTGCTCGAGTCGATGGCAGTCACCTCTCGTCTTCTAGCCATGGGAACTCAGTGTTCTCGTTCTACAGGCGTCCCTTGTGAGCCAGTACCTCTAGATCCCGCTTTGGAGGCCCTCTTCGAGACCCAGCCGGGTGCCCATGCCGGGCAACTGGCACACAAATCAAGACGGGCACCAGGCTACTTTGGGATAGCTGTCGCTACCTGCGATCATGTTCCTCGTACGTTGTGCGAGTCCTTGACAGCGTTTGAGAGGGGAGATTATTGTTCGACGGCGAAAGGGCATGGGATTGGCGGCGCCGCGTCTCCGTTCCAACCGGCCCAGCGCATCTCCGTCGGTGTCTGCGTGCTCGATCGACCTAGATTCACGGGTGCACAAGTGCGGAGCCGCGATATGTGCTCCATCTTTGGCTTCTTCATAAGGTAGGGGGTGGCCTCCGCTCTCATTGCTCCTTTCACTTGCCAGTATATCTCGAATCGTCTCAACTGTCGTGTGTTGCAACTCACTCTCCGCCTTGCATTTGACTAGCAACTCGCCTCTTACACCAGATCGCTTCAAGTTGATATCAGCGGACCAGCACGATGGCAGACACATACACCTCAACTCACAACAATGGCAACCTCACCTCTGGGGTTGACTCTCGGGGCTCCGATCCGCTCGAGAAGGACTTCAGCAACGGTCACAATGGTAAGTCTTTCGTGTAGCCAATGCTCCCCCACAAGCAAAAGCTGACGTCTTTTCAAAGAGTACCACCTTAATAACAACATGGATCCAGCCAATGCGTTGAACCGCATCCGAACAACCGGCAGCTTGTCCATCTCTCCTGAGCTCTTCGAAAAGATCTATCTCTCGCCCCAGAACAGAGTTGCTGGTGACCTACGCAAGACGTTTGGTAACCCGACTCCCTTGTACGCCATTCTCCTGCATTCACACTACTCGTGCCACCACTGACATATCTAGGGCGCTCGTTGGCTTCCTCCTGTGCTTGACACCCCTCTCCTGCGCACTGATGGGATGGCGCGGTGCTGGAGGCAATGGCGCTGCCAACATTGGGTCATACTACTCATTCGGCGGCATCCTCATGATCCTCGGTTCGATCGGAGAAGTAAGTGAACCCCGTCTGTCTGAAAGAGAGACCAGTCTCTTCGTCTTCTGACATCAGTACTAACTTTACACAGTGGATTATCGGCAACACCTTCCCCTTCGTCGTCTTCGGTTCCTTCGGTGCCTTCTGGTTCACCTTCGGAATGACCTTGACTCCCTCATTCAACGCTTCCACGGCCTACACCGTTGCGGGCGGAGCCACAGAAGCAGACCCCGTAGGATTCCCTGCAACGTTCGGTAAGGCTTGTCCCCAGCGACAAAAAACTGGCTTGAGAATCTTAGGATAAATGCTGACCACTCGTCTCCAGGTTTCTTCCAACTTTGGATGGGAGTCCTCTGCTTCATCTACATGATCTGTGCCCTCCGCACCAACGTCGTCTTCGTCTTGATCTTCGCGTTCCTCGTCCCTGCATTCGGCCTGCTCACTGCTGCTTACTGGAACCTCGCCAAAGGCAACACTGCCGTTGTGGCCAACCTGGAAGTTGCTGCTGGCGCTTGCACTTTCATCGTATGCTGTTGTGGCTGGTGGATCTTCTCCGCCATCATGCTTGCCTCGTTGGACTTCCCCTTCCAGCTACCAGGTATGTCCTCTGCGCCCCGCTGTTTGCATGTCCTCCACATGGTCAATTGCTAACTCCCCTCCTACAGTCGGCGACCTGTCAACCGTCATCAAGGGCGCAAGCGAGAAGAAGAAGGCGAGGGACCTTGCCCAGAATGAGTCGGAATACGGCCTTGGTGCCTAAGAAGCTACGCCTTTTGTCTCTTTCTGTCGGCGGGACTGCCTGGGCGGTGTATATTCTCAGGGCTGTTCCTGATGGACGGCCTTGATGTGAAAGTTCAATATGAGATTGGATATCTGTTACGAGGATCTCTTGTATCTACAGAGATCAGTTCATAATATCATTTGCCGTTTGATCAAAACCTTCTTTCTGAGAGACCTTGTTGCTGACTGCTTGTATCCTCGCTCGCCCTAAAGAAAGTGTCTCACTATCATCACCTCGCGACATGACTGTCCTGTTGTTTATCTTCCTGTGTGATTTAGTCGTTTGAAACCCCCCATCGTTTAACATATGCAATGGCTGTACGATCTTGTCGGAGGATTCTCAAATCCTCTGTGGTTGTTTGGATATTTCCTTGCTGGATCATGCTTTGCTAGATCATCTTTACATTGGTCGATGCTCTTGTTGAACGATATTGTTGTTGGCTTGTTGGGTGGTCCTCCGGTCTGAAGATCTCCTCACTAAAGACGTTGAATGTCATATGGTCCTTTTACTATACCACACTGTGCTGTATCATCCTTAACACATCCCACTTATGGAATGATGAGGGAAAGATGTATGCCTTAGGCATCAATATTCTCCGTGAAGAACACATGACCTTGGACCCCGCGGTTCTCGAAGCTTGACCTGATGACTTGACTGGGGTGGCACGGACTTGCCTGCTTGCTGCAGATTACGTCGAAGTGCATCCCACTTGCCTGTTTGTCCGTCTTTCTACAACACCATCCCAACAGAATATACGACTCCTGATCAACTAACTTACCAAACACTCCATTCAACCGCAAACATGGTCGCCAAATCCGCCGAGTTCGAGAAGGCCATCGTCGACAGCAAGAAACTCACCAAGACCCCCACCAACGATGAGCTCCTCGAGGTGAGACCAACCGAGTTTCCCGATCGCTGTAGACTAGAACACAACTGACCATACCACGTAATGTGTAGCTCTACGCTCTGTTCAAGCAGGGTAACCAAGACCCCAAGTTCGAGGACGCCCCTAAGGCTGGCGCTTTCGACTTCAAGGTACGTTGCAGTATTCCAAAGAATAAGGAGTGGCGGCTGACTTGTCTCGATTCCAGGGCAAGGCGAAGTACAACAAGTGGGCCGAATTCAAGGACCTGAGCGCGGCCGATGCCCAGAAGAAGTACGTCAAGCTTGTCCAGGACTTGACTGCCAAGTACAACTAGAGTGGAAGTTACGGAGAAACAACAAAGGTGGTCGGTAGAAAGAGATGAACAGAGACGAATATCACGCTTTGATATGCGAGAATAAATAAGTATAATCGGGATGTTCGCATGGCATGCGTGGCTCCGTTCGATCAAAGAGCCTGTAGGGGTCGGCTGTATCGGCTTAATAGGATAGGAGCTGCTGTCCGAATTTCCAGTCATGGTAAGTCAAGCATGTCATGCCGAGCGAGAGCTGCATATGTAGTTTCGGTATCGGGACTCAATACCCCAATTCGGACCTTCGTGAGATTCAATGCCGTAGATATCGGAATACGGAATTCGGATGGCATGACCGACACGACATGAGAATTTACATGTAGGGTCAAATTTCCGATCTTGGTAATCTTGACAGGTCCACGATGCAGTGGCCAAAACCTGATCTTAGCAGCTAATATGTGGTCCGACCTAGATCTGACACCGAAGTATACGCAACCTTATTAGATTGCTCGAATGCCGATGATGAACTCCGAATTTTTGCCAATCTACGCCACCATCTATCATTATGACTCCCGTCTTACACCAGTCAAATGCACGAACTCTACAACTTCCAACAGCCGGACACGGCCTTCTATCGTTGTCCAGCTGATACAATGACTGCAGCATATGGCGAATCCAACGTGTCGCTTACCTTCGACGCGAACCTTGCATCTGGTTTCACGACTCCAGGTATTACGACTCCAGCGTATGAAGAAGTCAGCAGCCCGTTTGCGCCCATGGTACAGCCGATGGAAGTCGGAGAAGATGGCCTTGAAGGCAAAGTGCTGCCCCGAGCAGACGGCGGGAAAGATGCATGGCTAGTCCTGGTTGGCTGCTTCACATTGGAGGCTTTGGTTTGGGGGTTTGTCATCTCATTCGACCTCGTTACTCAACACAGACACTGACAACAAAGCAGTTTCCCCTGGTCCTTTGGCGTCTTCCAGAATTACTACTCCACACACGAGCCTTTCAACCGAGAGCCATCCGGTATCGCCGCCATCTCGACAACTTCCAGTGGCATCATGTTCATGGCTTCGCCACTCGTGGCAGTCCTTTGCCAGCGGTTCCCGAAGAGCAGACGTCTAGCTAATCTTGTTGGCTTGGCGATATTGACGAGTGCCCTGATCGCCGCGTCTTTCACCAACACGACTGGAGCTCTCCTTGCAACGCAGGGAGTGCTGTTCGGCATCGGCGGGGTGACTTTGTACTTCCCAGCCATGTATCTCATCGATGAGTGGTTCATCGCCAGGAAAGGGCTTGCTTTTGCGGTCATTTGGACGGGCAGTGGCATTGGAGGTGCTGTCTTTCCATTCGTCTCGCAGTGGTTGTTGGACTCGTACGGATTCCGAACGGCGCTGAGAGTCTGGGCTGTGATCATTGTAAGTCTTTTCTATCGTACATGTGTCTTCAGCATGACTGACCTTGTCCACAGGTCGTCTTTGCTCTACCGTCCATCATGGTGATCAAAAATCGTCTTCCGCAATCGAGCGCCAGCACGCTACGGCCGTTCGATCTGGCCTTCTTGAAGCTGGCGTCTTTCTGGGTATTCTCGTTCGGGAACATGATGCAGTCGATTGCCTACTTCCTGCCGCAACTATGGATCCCGTCTTTTGCCCGCGAATCTGGGATGCCGGCTATCGCAGGTCCACTCGCCCTATGCCTGCTCAACCTGGCAGCTTGCGGCGGCTACATCTCTCAAGGCTTGATGGTCGACCGCTACCACTTGTCCGTCGCCGTTTGCGTTGCCACCATGGGCTCAACAATTGCTGCTTTCGTCTGCTGGGGGCTCACCACGTCGCAAGCCATGCTCTATGTCTTTGCCATCTTTTGGGGTCTGACTGGCGGTGGATTCCCCGGCAACTGGACTGGCTTTGCAAAATCCATCAGGACATCCGGGTATCATATTGATACCGGAATGGTCATTTCGTTGCTTTGCGTGAGCAAGGGAGTCGGATCGATTATCTCTGGACCCATCAGTGAAAGGTTGCTGGAGGTACCACCTATCGAGGGTGCTGGTTTCGCCTATGGCACTCGGTACGGCGTTATAATTCTGTTCACAGGTGCGAGTGCTTTGTTGGGCGGAGTCGCTTGTGTTGGTAAACTAGGCAAAAAGGCGTGAGTTATTTGCCAGCCTGGAACCATGCTCCTGCGGTGTTTCTTGAGCGGCTACAACTTGATCAACAATCCAGGCCCTCGCCAGTAAGCCGCGGATGTTAGCCCGTGTCTCCATGGATGTGGGACCCATAACGAACAAGCCAATGCGAAGGTCTGCTTCATCGCTTAGGTAGTCGATAGTTTATGCCTTACAAGGAGCATCTTCTACGTGGGATCTCACTCCTCGACCAAGAGATCGTCCCGTTAAGCGGCACAGCAGGCAAGGAGAATTCATTATTGGCTCAGCAGCCGTACAGAATACGAATCCTAATGGCGCAGAAGCCAATTGTACCTCGGAGTATGGCTGTGGTAGAGGGCATGCACTCGTTAGCCGCGGGTCCCTGTACTTCCAATCAACATTGAGTCTGGCCACAGGCGGTCTTGGTAACTTATGCTTGTATGATTTACAAGCATGTAGTCGATCGCTTAGCTTTGGCCAGGAGTGTAGATCGTGTTGAAATCGGCATGCAACCGACGAACCTTCGCGAAGCTGCATTCGTTCTGGACTTCGTGTGCCCAAGGTAGTTCGGATTTTGCGTGGTAATATTAGCGAATCCGACGTGCCAGGCTGGCAGTTCCACCGTGCACAGTGGGTGGTTGGAAAATGACGAGTGGAGCGGACCCATGCCGGTCCTCCGGATCCGCTTCCTTTGCGTTCACCCTAAGGACACCAACACGATCCTTCCAACCAAGTTAACCGCCCTCAAGAACACCGATGCCGCGGAAAACAATGCGGCACAGCACGCATGCAAAGATATAGATGCCATGGCTTCGATCTTGGTTCAGGATGAAAGGCTCAAGCATCAAGTCCGCCAATTTTCAGCATGCCGTGGCCAAGCGCAATCCACCATGACATTTGGGACAAAAATGTTGTTGTCCTACCACCTGGACATCTGCTGGAAGATCGCCAGATCTCGACCACTCCGACCGTTCCGTACCGCATCGAGCAGAAACCTACCGCATCGAACGCATCGAGTGCCGGGAAGGAAGTCTATCACGGGCTGCTGCTCGACAACATGTTCACGGGGAGCCTGACGACCTTCTCGTCCATGGCACAAGCCCGAGACTGCTATCATGTATCAATGCATGAACCTGGAGACGAGGATATTTGCAGCTCGATGAGTACGGACAAGGGCGCACACAACCTCCAAGGCACGACCGGTCTTGAGAGCATGCATGATCAAACCCCCCGACAACCACCCCGTAACGACGCCCACGTCTATAAAGAGGACATGACACACTTGCGTTGCTTCGAACACGGTTGCAACGGTCGTCGTTTCTCCAACAAAGACAATTATCGCCGTCACTTCCGGGAAAGGGGCGTCGCGAGCAGGGCGGACTGTTATTTCTGTGGCATCACCTTCAGCCGCAAAAGTAACCGAGACGCCCACATCGCAAGCGGTCGTTGCCAATTTGTCAACAACATTTTCGCTGATGCGGTTGATATTGGTCAAGACAATAAGTAAGACTCCTTCTGCGAAAGCTCTGAATACATACAGCATCGCCCCACGGAACTACACCTTTGCACACTCCCTGCGCATTATCCAGCAGACTCAAAGAGACACTTTCCAAGAGGCAAATGTATTCAGCGGACTATGTCACAAGCACTGCAGAGGCATGTCATGTACATGTGACCACTTGGAGGGCGATGGTGGCGCAAGAGATATCGCAAGAAGAGTGACCGACTGAATCATATCTCAGTCAACCATTATGTCTCAGACGCAACCCTATGCCGATATTCCAAGACTTCCTGCGAGTGATTGCGAGCTTCAACTGCAATCACATTTTGCGGTCCCATCAGGCGCGCCGGTTGCGAAAAACGTACAGCGTTTACCGTCGCGTGAGCACTACCGAACGTCAGCAACTGTAGTCAATTTCCAAATTCCACTTATCGTGTCTTGACATACCACATGGCCTTTGCCCCGACCGCATATACATTGATTCGGTCCGTCCTCGTCCTGGTAATCGCATTCGCCAAATCTATGATTGGCGGTCTTGTAGCACATCTACGCAGCATTAAAAATGTCAGGAAGACTGTCGCGAGGATAGAAGGCCTTCGGTCTTACACCAGTAGGGTCAACACGCTTGAAAAGCTCGACTGCTGTCGGCTTCTCAAGCTGAGGTTTTGTTGGGGGCATAGCTGCGACACCCGAGATGAGCAGAAGGGTTGTGAAGAATCCAGGGAGCATGGCGAAGTTGGTTTCGGTGTTGATTATGCGGTATGCGGAAGACGCTACGTTCATGATCGTCCGGTCTCGGGGCAGGGTGGTCATATCTATACTGCTTGTTTCACTCTTTTGTGGTCTGGACTTTCCACTTTGGGCCGACACGGAGTCTGCGTATGATTACTTTGGCCGGCGTCGGACGACAATCAGGTCATCAGGCCAATCGTGATCACCACTAAAGGACTGATGATACACTGAAGGGAAGCCGTGAAGAATGCGAGCGAAGGACTGCACTTGTTACACTAAAACGCCACGAAGGATGCGGACGAAGGACTGCACGAGGGATGCTAACAAGTAGATCCATCAATTGCTAGTCTTATTGCGTCTTTGGAGCCAGAGTGCTGTTGCTAAGAAACCTTGATGACAGCTCGAGCTCATCTTGACTTTCGCTCACAGCTCACGCATGGTATTCTGCGTTCCGATATCCCAGATCCAACAAGTTTCTACCTTCCAAAACCCACAAGCGAAAGTGATCTAGATTTCCCAGCAAGAAGTCTGCTCTGATCAGAATGGTCGAGATCGTCAAGCCAGTCACCCGACCATAGACGACTTTCAAGTTTCAACCACCAGTACCGTCATCGGGATTAGCGATGATGCAGTGACGTGGGCTCTGAGAGTACGCCAAGGTTGTCAGTTTGACAATAGGAAGCTCACGTCTCATGCCATTGTGCGCCCATCTCACTCCTATCCTGCATGTTCTGGTCGACTACTGAATTGCGCCTTCACTTCTCCTTCACAGGCTTACAGGTACGCACAATGTCAAGCACACTTGCAACCTACATACTCACATCACCTGATCACAAGCATTTCCGAAACCGTTGGTACCACGATCTTATCAAGCTCACGATTCCCTCGACTTAAACGCCATACAGTGCGCCTGGAGCAGTCTCCGGCCTTTGAGAATACTTCTACCTGATACGCCAGACTGCAATCGACTTTCATATCGGTCCAGCTAACATGTCTGAACCACCTCACGGCGAAGTCAGAGTGCCTTTGCCGAGAGACTTCTGGCTCGCGCATTTCCATTTGGTGAAGGCTCTCTTCCAAGCTTCGATGCTCACCCACTACGGCTACGATGGCACACACATCCGCATTGGCTTTTATCGTTATCTGGAGCTGGTGGAGGCAGGAAGATGGGACTGGACGAATAACCAAGCTGGTCGTGAGGATTCAGACAGCTCCTCAAGGCCGCCCAACGACACCCTCAAGTTTTCTTGTCCACCAGAGGTTTACGCCGAGTACACCCCTGTGTTAGAGGCCCTCCTCGAAGCTCGAGTTATCAACGCGTTCTCCTACGATGACGACGGGAACGTCTGCGTCGACTATTATCATTGGTCGCAATTGGCGAGATGGGGACCTTGGGACGGGGTTCGAGATCAGATGTTGGCACTTGAACCGGAGTATGCTCAAGAGTCTGAGGCGGGAAGGCATTATGCCGCTTCCATGCAGAGAGCTTCTGGGAACGATGCAAAGCAGACTGCAGCAGAGTGAGTGAGATCACGGACATGATATCTCGAATCCCGCATCGAGCCAAAGTTATGCATGGCGCCTGAGATTCCTGGTCTAGCAAGCATTCAATAGTTGGAGTTACTAGGTCAGCCAAAATCATCGTTCTTCGCTTTTCCAATCAGACCGCTGCGTCTGATGTTTCCACAAACCATCGAGTCCTTACGCACCGTTTGGATAATCTCAGTATCGAGTCATACTCAAAAGAAACCATCCGGTGGCCGAATGGGCAGAGTGGAGGCTGCATGCAAATTAAGCTGGTCGATCAGCATGTTGTTGGAAGGCTTGTTGGGTCCGATTGGTATTCCGCTGTCGGAAGTGGGAGTGCCTTACCGATGCAAACATAAACAAGGTCAATTCATTTTCAGTCGTATGCGAACTCGACGTTGGTCAAACTTCGAACGCAGGACTGATCTGCAACCAACGAAGGACTGCTGTTCCACCGACGAAGGACTGATCTGCAACCAACGAAGGACTGCTACGCTGCCAACGCAGGACTGTCGATACCCTAGATCTGCGTCACCTACATGCCGAAATGCCGATCAATCAGTCGTATCATGTATGATAGTCCATCGCTAATAAAAGTTGTGGTCCCCTTGACTTCAATGTTGTCCAACACCACAACCTACAACTCGCTTTTCCATCTGACAAACACAACTCAATATCCGAAATCTTACCAAGACTTTCGATATGCAGGCCCTCAGCATTCTCTTCACGGCTCTAGCCATCCTGCAATCCTCCTACGCGCAATGTAACCTAGGGAAGGGTTACGACGTGGGTACATGCGGCGACGACCCTCAGATCTGCCATGCCCGCGGCACTACTTATGGATGCCCTTCTACCGAGTCATGCATCAGTGGATGCGGTGTCTTTGGAAGTGACGATGTTCTGGGAAGCGGTGCGGTGGCTGTAAGTCACTGATTCAACGCAAGCTGATGACTTGTTCAATACTGACATCGGAAAAGTGTTGCTGAGGGATTGGATGGCTGGAAAGTCCGAGTAACAATGGAACGGGGTGTGGCGAGATCAACTGCATGGAAGTTGAGTGGTGGCTGTGGGACGAAGCGAATTGGAAAAGCTGCAGTACAGGGACAGTCTCAAGACCAAATCCAGATTGTGACTTTGCCAAATTGCCACATGAGCCAGTTTCCCTTACATGTTCTGCAGACTGCTGCGAATTGCGTCCAGTGACATGAGACCTTAGTGTCTCGCTTTAAAGATCTAGAGGCACAGCAGCGACGAATACATAAATCTAGTCATCACTAGCTTGAACGACCTGGGCCCAGTCCGCATCACTATACGCTCCGGGAACCTGAGATCCATCGAACAGACTAGCCATGATGACTCGATCGCTTTGCTCGCCTTCCCATGGTTCTCTGCCGTGCTGCGCAACTGTATTGTCGTACACGAGTACATCGCCCTGCTGCCACTTGTGCAACACACGAATCTCATCTGTGAGAGCAGCAAGATGAGCCAAGTACTTTTCGGGTATTGGAGTCCCGTCGCCGTACAGCTGCTGGGTGATGTTGCGGCCAGCGCCGTTGACTTTGGCATTCTTGTAGTAAGCTGCCAGTCCGGTAAAGAGCGTCGGTAGGCCTGTTTGAGGCTGGGTACGGATGGCAGGAAGGTGATGCTCGAGGATTAGTCCACCGTCGTCCGTCCATTGCCAGGTGGTATGATGGCCTCGTCCGTACCTGCGAATTTGTGCTTCAACCTTGGATCGTCGGGCGGCTTCGTCGTCTTCTGGCTCGAACAGCTTTCCGAACGATTGCTTGAGGGTCGCTCCGCCCTTGTATTGCTGGTCAACTTTGTAGGTGACTCTGCTCAGTATGCCCTTCTCAGCCAGGTCATGGATGAACTCTGGCATTTCTTGGTTGGCACGATGAAACAGCTCTAGTGACGACGAGATGGGTGATTCGCCGCCTTTTCGAGGTGCTTTATGGCTGTAGAACATGATGTACTCGGGCGCGTGGGGGACTTGAGGGGACTCGTTGTGGTTGTACACCAGCACTTCTTTTGGCGCCTCGTTCGCTGGGGCGATGTTGGGTGCGAGCGTCGGCCTGTCAACGACGATGCCAATGATTTCGTGCGGCTTGTACCCAAAAGCATGGGCGAACTTGCTAAAGTCGTGTGCACTGTGAATGGGCAGTCCTCTGAACAGGAGTGTCCCGTGCAGTGCAAGCTTCTGGGTGAGAGCGCCATCTTGTGACTGCAGGGACTTGATGGTGTCGACCACGTCGTCGAGACTGATGTCTTCACGATCTTGCTCGACCGGACGCAGGGCAAGCGGACTAACAGTTTCTGGCACATGAGGAGCGCCCAGGATCTTCTGGTTGCTCTTGGGCAAGTCGAACGCCTCGAACGATATCCTAGCTAGTTGTGTTGAAATGCTGGAGGGCAGCACCGCAGCGTGCGAGGATCGTGTCAAGGTTGCCATTGTCGTGATCTATGTTGAGGAATCAAGAATTTCAAGCTGACGTTCGGAGCTGGTACAGAGGCCATCTTTTGAACGAGCCCGAGACTAGAGATAGGACCATGAGACTCTCGAGTCGTAACGGAGATAGCGCCGCTGTGCAGATGTTATCGAAGGATCAAGCACGCCACTTGAGAGGGGTTGTCGGGCTTAGTCAGTCCGAGGTCTTCTCAAAATACTCAAGAACATCGCTAAGTCGTCGATGTAACGTTATGAGCGTCTGATAGTTTGACAATAGCCTGCATGACATCTGGAACGAGTCATTACCATGGTGTTGTTGATCTGGATAAACCGTATACAGCAGAGAGATTGATTGAAGTTCTGTCTTGATGTCAAGCCCATTGGCTGATCAGCGAGTATTCTCATCGCTTTTGAAGTGAGCCGGCCAGTGGTGGATCATTACCCGACTGTGATGCAGGATGGCACGAACTCAACCGACATGGCGTGCTTTTAATCGTCAACGTCTTCAGCATCTCATCAGCCAGGATAGTAGTGATTAAAATCATCGCCTTCGAATCGATGATTACCGTTTGAAGAGGGCCATGCCACTATCCTTCTTGGCCACACAAGCAACCAGGAACAGCCTCGAAGATGCCCACACAACCGCTCCCGCAACCCAAAGCAGCGTCGCAGAATGATGTCGAGCTCCAGACTGCATCACCGGAATCTTCATCAGAAAGCGGCGCAGCTCACCATGCAGCCAAAGCCCGCATACCGTTCTTCCGGAGTACTCTGTTCCAGATTCTTATTGTTGGCTCTTGTGCATTCTGTGCTCCTGGGGTAAGTTCGTATCGCAACAATGCATAAAATCATGCGAGATCTTTGCTAAAGGCACCAACCAGATTTGGAATGCAATGAATGGCCTTGGAGTCGGCGGATCCCAAAGTCCGGATCTCGTCAATGCGGCTAACGCCCTGTTGTACGCCTTCATGACTGTTACGTGCTTCTTGGGACCATGGTTGACCAATCTGATCGGCTTCCGTTGGACACTGGCCTTTGGGAGCATCGGTTACCCACTCTATGCCGCCGGCTTGTATGTCAACAACAGGACCGGTGCTACGTGGTTCGTGTACTTCGGTGCGATCGCATGCGGCATAAGTGCTGGATTTTTTTGGAGCGTCGAAGGGGCTATCGCAACCGGATATCCTGAGCACCACAAGCGAGGGTAAGTCAACGTTGCCTACATGAGTGGTAAATCTCGTCTAACGTCTCTTCTCAGACGCTACATCGCGACTTGGTTTACTTTCAGAAACTTCGGGAACGTAGTAGGCGGTTCAATCTCGCTCGCTCTGAATGCCAAAAGGGCCGAGTCAGGCTCGGTAGGTTATCAAACATACCTGGCGTTCATTGCTATACAGTGCCTAGGCTTCTTCTTTGGCTCCATGCTCTCAAACCCGGAGAAGGTCCAGCGCAAGGATGGAACGCGGATCGCTGCGCCGAAGGGAACAAACTGGCGCGTTGAACTGCGGGAGATGTGGCGCCTAGCTCGCAGCAAATCGATTCTTCTGCTGGTTCCACTCTTCTGGTACTATGGCTGGTGCCAGGCTTACCCGGGGACATACCTGGCAACCTACTTCACAGTCCGCTCGCGCGCTCTCGGTAGTTTGTCCTTCGCCATCAGTGGAACTTTCGGCACCTGGCTCGCCGGAGCACTTGTCGATGTGAAGTGGACGAAAAGTCGCCAAACTCGAGCGATAGTAACATATGCCATCATTGCCGCTCTCAACAGCGGATCTTGGATCTGGGCTGTTTACATCCAGAACGAGTTCAGATTCTCAAAGCCAACTTTGGATTGGGCTTCTCCATCGTTCGGTCGGGGCTTTGGCCTGTATGTTTTCGAGCGCGTCAGTGTGTCAATGGTCGAGAACTACATTTACTTCTGCATTTCTTGCTTGTCGGACAGCCCAGGGGATCAGATCAGGTACTCCTCTCTGCTGCGAGGCATCGAGACGGCGGCTGTCTGTCTGGGCTTCGGTATACAGGCAATACCGACACCGCTGATCGCAACGGCAAGCATCAACTGCGGTCTGTGGTTTATTGCCCTGCCCTTTAGTTATTTTGCAACAGTCCAGGTAGTCAGGAGGTTCAATGAGCTCGAGAGAAGCACGTCTCCGGAAGGGTTTCGTCAGGAATGAGATTGGGCATACTTGAGTGTGGTACTATGCCCAAGAAAATGTATGCATATATGGTTTCAGTAAAATAGAAATGCAAAGACGCGTCGCGTGACAAAAAGACATCGGAGTTTCGGGAGTGATTTCCAAATCGCAGATGACGTCCAGCCTCACGCACGTCCTGTCGCTGCAACCACTTCCATTCGACTGACATCACGGTATTCACTCCAGTAATCGCAGACCGAAACGGAGCGATACCCCCTCCAAAACGAATATGGCCGCTCGATTATCACCACTGAGGCTGGCCTCGCCGCTCTTCGTCTTCCGCGCCGGATTCCGTCCAGCAATCACCACCGCAGCTCCCCTCAATGCGCGCCTCGCGACTCAATCTTCCTCACCAAACAGTCCGCCCGTGAGCAAGAGAAGGTCTATCACCGTGGTGAATGATACTGGTCGCATCCCCTGGCAGGACCTCTCAATCGGCGAGAAAGCCGCCCGCACAACACAACAGACCTTCAACCTCGGCCTAGTACTCGTCGGACTCGCAGCCACCGGCGCCGTATTCACTGTCCTCTACCTCGAAGTCTTCAGCACGGACAGCAAGACCGCAGTCTTCAACCGCACCGCAGACCGTGTGCGCAAAGACCCGAAATGTATTGAGATTCTGGCTGGTGAGGGCATGCACACGAAGCGAGAGATCACGGCGCACGGCGAGCCCTCACACAGCCGATGGGCGAGGAACAGGACGATTGCAAGTAGGTTAGAGACGGACAAGACTGGTGTTGAGCATCTTCACATGCACTTCTATGTTGAAGGACCCGCAGCGCACGGCACTGTCAACCTGCACATGACCAAGGCACCTGGAGAGAAAGACTTTGAGTACAGGACTCTTACGTTGGACGTTCCTGGCCATCCGCGACATTACTTGGTGAATCTTGACGGGTTGTCTTCTGGTCTATCCAAGGCTGGAGGCAGGTTGTTTGGTGTCAGGTGGAATTAAACAAGAAAATGTAAAGGACTTGTTGTACATCAGTTTCGTGCTTACAAAGTGCGCTCACAAAGATGTAACTCGGCGACAGGATTTCACGCATTATCTGGCATCTGACTAGATGTCTGTTGACGGGCTCGATCCACGAAGCAATGTCCATACATCAGGAACCAGGCCTGGGCCAATCAGCAGCTACCTGTCAAGCAGTCACCAAAATGCATTGTCCCAGCCTTGATGCGAGCACAACAATTGACAGTAGACCACAGGTATTCTACAATCTCATGGGGCTACTAACGGACTTGATCAGTTATTGTATAAAGATCAAATGTTGTATAGCTCCCGAAATCGCTGCAATTTTGGCTTTAACACTACAGACTAAACAAGACTAGACAATAAATCACTGCCGGTTTCGGGGGCTATACAATATTGGATCTTTATACAATATCCGGTCCACGACGTTAGTACGAAGATCTTGCAGACTGGCCACTCCATCTCAACAAAAAGTAATAGCTGCAACGCATCCCAGTCAGACTCAAAAAAAGAAAACTGCAATGAGCAGCCCAAAGCTCACAGCAACCAGATCCGACTGTTGCCTCTAGCATCTTTCGCCCCAGTGGCATTCATGCGACCGTACAAGATCCGAAGGCCAAACGCAATGAGCGCCGTCGCAAAACTGCACGCAGCGCACATGAAGTTGCCAGTCGGATATCCATCAGGTTTCTCATCCGCAATCCAAATCCACTGCGCTATCACTTGACTAACACCAGCTCCGCTGTTGTTGAGTGCAGCCGCGATACCCATTGTGACGATGGAGGGCACGTTGCAAGTAACCCATGCGCTCAATGGTCCAGAGCTTGGAAAAGCGCCGCACGCGCACAGGAAGAGGCAGCCGTATCTTGCGGTATATGCGTCCGCTGGAAGAAGACCGGCTGTGAGCCAGCCGATGCCGCCGATGGTAGAGCTCGCTGTAACGTGCCATCCGCGGGCGTTGAAGTGGTCTGCGCTCCAGCCGAGGAAGAGACAGACGAAGTAGCCGCAGACCCAAGGCGGTACTGTCGGGGGTGTCAGCGCTTCTCAGCAATGAATTCGACAAATCTGGGGTTACTCACCCGTCATCAATTGCGCCTCAATGGACGAGAAGCCCAGGCCATTCACAATCTGCGGCGAAAAGAACGTCAGGGATCCCAGAGGCACGCAGTTGAAGATGTACGCCAGGTAATGCGACACCATTCTGGGGCTGAACACGGTCTCCATGACCTCTTTTCTCGTGGCATGCTCGTTCGTGTAGCCTCCGCCCTTGACTTGGATGCGCGCCTCGATGAATTTCTTGTCATCTTCGGTCAGGAACTTTGCTCGCGATGGGTAGTCGGGGAGGTAGAAGAACGTCAAGAGAGTGCAGAGGACGGTGATCAGGCCCTCGATGATGAACTGGAAGTGGGCAAGAGCATTAGTACTTTCCGACAGCAACCAACTAGGACGAGATCCGTTCGGACGAAGACTTGCTCACTTACCAACCAACGGAATCCTTCCAATCCAGCTGCACCATTCATGTGACCGACTCTAACCCATTAAAGTCAGCGACTTGTCTTGGACTTTACTGGATTCCCAAGTCTTTACCCATAAGCGATACATCCGCCGAACGCACCCGCGGCAGTCGCAGATGCCAACACGAAAGCGATACGAACGGAACGCTCCTCGACAGGATACCAGAAGGTTATCAAATAGATAATGCCTGCACTCTATTAGCCACGCGATTGATCAACAGCTTGCTCGATCGACACGTACCTGGAAAGAAGCCAGCCTCGAACATCCCTGCGATATCAATGTCACTTCACACACTTTACAGATCAAATCAGCCCGCCACCCTCAGCATAACATACCTATCAAGAACCTAAGAACGGTGACTTGTGTGAAGTTCTTCACGCCGGCGAAACCGATTGTGAGGATGCCCCAGCAAAAGAGCAAAGTCGCTAGCCATCGCGATGGACGCACGTAGCGTTTCATGATCCAGTTCGAAGGCACTTCGAACACGGCGTACGCGACGGCAAACAGAGAAACCGCGATGGCGTACTCGAGGTTGCTCATGTTTGTCTGCTGCATCAGGGAGTCGCCTGTCTCGGAGTTCAGTAACTTGGAATTTCCGATATTGCCCCTAGATCAATCAGTAATTATAAATCGGGAATCGCGGAGTTATGGCCAACCCTACCTGTCCAGATAGTTCAACAGGTACTTTGAGGTGTGATGGTTAGTATAGGAGTTCCTTGAAGGCTGTGAGACGCGTCTTGGTGAGTATTTACCATGCTGTTCAAGTCAGCATGTGTCGCTACATTCCGACTACGGGAATCTTACAATGCGCAAAGAGGCAAGATTCTCAGGTCCATCGCTTTGCGTAGTCTGCGAATGCGAGGCTTGTCGTTGAGCCAGGAGTCGTGTTCGGCTTGCGCTGCATCTTTGGCCTGTTGTCATTATCAGCGACACGTAAAGTTGCAGATCTCTGAGCTCGAAATGATATACCAGAGTGTCACTGGCATTCTCCAGTTGCATAACCTCCTCTTTCTTCGTGTCTGTCATTACGCCGATAGTTTGGATCAACGGAATTCGTCTTTCGATGATGGGTGGTAAGAAGTGACTAGAAAGAGACGGGAGTGGAAGGGAACATCAATGGAAGATACCAACTACTTCAGGTCATCCTTGATAGCCGCTCGGGTATGGAATCTCGACGGATCCACAAGGTACTCTGTCAGCCGCGGGCAACGGCAATCGACTGCACGACGCAAGCAAATATGTGTTGTATCATGGTTTGGAGTGCATCCTGCATACCCGGTGGTGTAGCTGATTGGCCTTGGATGATGAAAAGATGGTAATGTGGATACAGAACGGCTACACAACGTGGAGAAGCATGCGGGGAAACAGGAAGTGAACAAGATCGTCGTGTCGAAATACTTATTCCAAGAACCTATAGCTCTGGACAATAGTCGGTCCGGAGCATCTCCCTGCAGTGTGGAGTCATCTTTCAACCTCTCCATGTATATTCGCTTGCGGGATGCCACGGTCGAGCCCTTGGCCCTTGGCCATCTTGCAAATAGTTTTCTCTCATGCTGGATCCGGCGTACGATTCTTGCAGGGCTCCTCTCTTGCGTAGTTCGGGCCACAGGTACTGGACGAGGTCTTCAAAGGTGCCGGGCGTCGTGGCATAGCTGAGGTTGAAGCCATCAACGCCCGCTTCGTCGACCCACTGCTGTAATATGTTTGCAACTGTTGTTGGGCTGCCGATGGCACGGGGGTGTGCTCCTGAGATGGCGAGGTTTTCCAATACCAGCTTCTTGGTCCATTTCAATCCAGCTGTGCCAGGGACAGACTCGGTCCACGAATTGATCATCGATTGAATCGCCGGCGCTTTCGGATTGAAAGCAAAGTCCTCGTCGTCTGACAGTTTAGACAGGTCTGTTCCTGTCCACCCGCCGAACAGAGAAGCCGTACCTTCAAGATCGGCGTACTGCAGCAAGTCGTTGAATTTCGCTTGCGCTTTCTCATCGGTCTCATCCACGACAATGAAGATTCCAGAGATGAACTTCACGCTGTCCTCTGGCTTTCCGAGCTTACGAAGGAGCGCCCTTGTCTCTTGAACGACTTGAGCGGTCTTCTTTGGGATCATGCCAGGCAAGAACATGGCTTCTGCGTGCTTTGCCGCAAAGTCTTTACCGGCTTTGGACGCACCTGCTTGTAACAAGAAGGGTGTGCGTTGTGGTGATGGGTCGACTATGTTTGGACCGGCACATTTGAAATATTTGCTTGGGGCAGTCAGTATACGTTTTTTCAACCTGTGATTGAGGAGTCTGACTTACCCGACATGATCGATCTTCCTGACTTTGTCTGGGTTAGTCCAGACTCCAGTCTTCTTATCTGCTTCGACTGCAGAATCTTGCCAGCTACCTTCCAGTAGCTTATAGACCACTTCAAGAAACTCATCCGCGATCCTGTACCTTTCATCATGCTCGATACCCTGCTCGAGCCCGTATGACTTCGCCGCACTTTCCATGAACGTAGTCACGATATTCCATCCCACCCGGCCATTGGAGATGTGATCGAGCGTGGCAAACTTCCGCGCAAGAGAATAAGGATTCTCATAAGTGGTGGACGCAGTAATGCCAAAGGAGATGTTTTTTGTGGCATAGGACATAGCCGAGACGAGCAGACTGACGTCGAGAATCGGCACCTGCGATCCTGACTGCAAGGCTGGATTGCCATCTTTGTACACGTCGTACAGGCCCAAGACGTCTGCGAAGAAGATGCCATGGAAGCCGTTCTCATCAAGGTATTTGGCCAGGCGAACCCAGTGGTCAAGGGTGGGCTTTTCCTGAGAAGGATGTCTCCAAAGGCCTTGGAACTTTCTGTCAGACGCCGAGGAGAATCCATGCTGTTGTTCTCATCTTGAACGTACCAGGAGCTAAGTGACCGGGGGCGGCCATTGCAAAAGCGTTCATGATCCATGGCTTGCGCCCTTCAATCGTGGAAGTCGAACTCATCGTGCTGCCAGTTCTTACGAGGGAGTCGAGCTGTATTTTGGAGTTGTTCTGTCGTCAGATGGTACAGAAAGACGTCTAACTTATTCTCGTCATGCATGCTGACATGCATCGACTCGCCGTTCCAGTGGGTGGATCGCCGGAGCACGTCAAGCTATGGCAGTAGTGGCGTGCTCGCACGTCTTCTGCACTCTCGTAGTCGGCCGCATAAGCTTGAGGTGTCGTGGAATCGCAGGGGGGTCTTATCTGTCATATCGCCTCAGTGGAGACTGAATGTGGCAACCAGGTGCGTTTTGATTGCGTGATGTCTTTCTCGTGTGGTGACGGAGAAGGAGTTTGATCTGTCAACCCTAACCCTGGGGACCACTGGAACATGCATGTATTTACGCAAACGTGTGCTGAAAGTAGGCTCAACATTTGCATGCCAGATACGATGAAAATTCATTGAAATCGTTGCAGTGAGCTGATAGAATATATTGGTAGTTACATGTGTCTTGCGTCTATGAAGGGTGTCTGAGCTTCATGCAGCAGAGTCTACTCTATGTAAGTTATCTCGCTTAATTTACATATCGCACCAACGCTCATGCAAGTCTTTGAGATCGTTTTGGCTCTCGAGACGTAACCAGGGAGTCAGGTCGCTCTCAGGATCCTGCTCCTTCAACGTCCACCCATTGCCGAGGAAACCAAAACGGTTTTCGCCCTCTTGGTAACTGTATTCGAAGTCTTCCCATTTCGGCTCCCGCAGGACTCTCGTCAGATGCGAGGCACTGCCGGGCCAGACACCATGAATACGTGCTCCAGGTCTTCCGCCGTTATACCAGGAGCTGCACTTCCGGCTCATGTTGGTCCGGGGGAAGAAAGCATCGCAATATGCCACGAAATCGTCTGTCGCACGCCTGGAAGGCGTCATGGTTTGGATTCGTTGGGAGGACATCTTACGCAGCAATTTGGCGATGTATGTCGTCTGTATCTCGGCACCGTGCGGGACGGTCCCTGAGGTTCCTGGAGGATGAGGGCCTTGTTCTATGTTAGTGAAGGTGTCAAAGAATATCAACGTGATCAATCTGGATGCTTACCGAGGATGTATGCACAGTTGGGGAAGTGCGGCGTAAAGAGACCGAGATAAGCGTACGGGAAGCCGAACTTCCCATTCGGCTTCCAGTCCCTGGACAGATCATAGTCGCCTGCGACGATCGGGAACGGTGGCGCAAAGTCTACATTCGCACCCGTAGAACAGATGACAGCATCCACTGGACGATAAACGCCGTCTTTCGTCACAATACCATCTTCGGTGAAGTGATCGATCGGATCCTGGATGAAAGTGAGATTGTCTTTCGTGATGGCTTCCAAGTATCCCGGACCAGGCGTCAATCGACGACAGAATGGCGGGAAGTCAGGAACCATTTTCTCCAACAGCTCAACATCATCGCCCAGTCTTTCACGCATGATTTGTTTGAATGTCTCGGCGCCCTTCATCGTCGTATCTGAGTCGCGCAGAATGGACTCGAAGCGGCGGAAAAATGTGCCTTCGAGTTGCTTCCGGAAGGCTAGGTATTTCTCAGGATCCTGAAAGTCTCGGAGCTGCTCTTCTGAAAATGGCATGGCTGCTTCTTGTCGTTCTCTGGTGCTTGGGTTGAATGAGCCCGCGATCCACGTCTTGTTTCTTGCGTAGTGGTCGACGTGTGCTGCTTGTTTTTGCAACGCAGTTGTAACCTGGATGCCAGAGGCTCCGTTGCCAATGGTGGCGATGCGCTTGCCTGTTGGGTCGAAGTTGGGGTCCCAGTTCGAAGAATGGCGAAGATGTCCCTTGAACTTCTCGATGCCTGGGTAATCTGGGAGCTTCCACTCATTGAAGTGACCGTTTGCCGTGATGATGAAGTCAAAATCGAAGTCGTCAACGGTAGATGCAGCGAGGTCTGAAACGTTCAAACGCCATTTGGCCTCTTCCGGAGTCCATTGTGCAGAATTGACTTTGGTCTGGAACCGGCACTTTGAGTGGACATCAAACTTGCGAGCGAGCGATTGCCAGTAATTCTTGATCTCGTTGCCTTGAGCGTACTCTTCAGACCAGTCGACTTTCGGCGAGTACGTTGACTGATAGCAGTGCGACGGAATGTCGCAACGGACACCGGGGTAGATGTTCTCGAACCATGTGCCCCCCTAGATCTATGAGTTAGAGGGTTGGGGAATGAATACTCTAGGAGTTGTACTCACAACGTCGCTATTCTTGTCGAAAATAGTCAATTGGATGCCGGGAACTTTAATCGGCAATAACACTCCAGCAGTAATGCCAGCAATTCCGGCCCCAATTACTGCCACCTGCTCCCGTCAGCAAGGTTCATCGTGAATGAAGTTCGACAACGCTCACCTTCAAAGGTCGAATCTCATCAATGGGATGTTCCTGGATTTTGAAGTCCGTGGGGAAAGGATAAACCCAGTCGTCATCGCTTTTCGAGGGGTTCGCAGGCGGGAGATCGTCTTGTGCAATAAGGTCGATCACAGGGCCCGAAGCATCCAAATTGTCTCGCCCGAAATGTGTGACGGCTGGCGGCTCGGCTGCGTCGCCCATAATCGATGGTATAAGTTATCTGTTGGTATGTCGGTTGTTGATCAGCCGCGCTGGGCTGTTGATAAAATTCTTCGGCGGTTGTTTCCAGGGGGCTTTATCCCAGAGAATGTGATGAAAAGGTTGTCCTGCATCCACGTGTGAGTGTTTTGTGGTCATTTGCTTATCTGGTGGAACTATCGGGCAGGATCGCACCATCTAAGCTCCACTTTGCGTGGGATGGAACGTGTCGACAGCTGTGATCATCTGTAGTCATGCCTTTCATCCGTAATGGATTTAGCTGGTGAATCACCAACACTGAAAGCCAAACAGTTGAGCTCTTATGTTACTAAAACGATTACCAGAGTCGTCCTACGATCTTCAGCATGGTTCAAGGCCGTCCATGCAGGTGAATATATTGCGCTCGAGTCGCAGCCCCTTTGTTTAAAACAATATATTCAATACAACAGACAACCAATCAACAATCTCACCTCACTTCGAGAGGGGTTATATGTAACTCAGAAGGGTTGATTGGCTCAATGGTAGAGCGTCCGCCTCCTACCTCGATCATGGCATCGTCGAAGCAAGCGGAAGGTTCTGGGTTCGAGTCCCAGGTTGATCGTGATCGCATCACAATCAAATACGAAGGTTAAAGTCCTTCATACTCTTTTGGGCTTTCTCGCAAAGGTCATTTGGTGCCTTCCACCATCCTAGAACGGTTCCGGAGTGTTCACGAGTACGGATGGTCAGAGCCTCGAGTCTCATGTCGATTGGCACTAGTCTTTCCATTGAGAATTTCGATTAAGGATAGAGGTCTTTAGGCGACGAGACGGCCGCGTTCTTTTGCTCTTTCGCTTGATCAATGGTCTGCCTTATCGTTGCCTTACACACTCTGCATGCTCAAGTCATGATCGGTGGCTCCATCCTGTAAGAGAAGCAATCATCGTGTAATTTGTGTTCCTTAGGTACCGACTGAACCTAGCTGGTGCTCTAGACTTCTACTTGTTCTGTTATCTGACGTATACATACACGACAGAACTTACATTTGAACTACTCGAATTGATCAACTGGGAAGACATGTGCCATCTAGTCGTGAACCTGAATACAAGGACATAGCGAAATTTTGGCCGAAGAATTCAATCTTCGGGATTAGATGTTGACTACTGACTGCATCATCGATCAAATTTCTACGGTTCAGCATTTAGAACAATCTTACCTTTGCAACCATCATTTGGATCGAACGACAGATTGGAGCAATAAGTTTGTGACTCGTAATCATCATGTGAGTGTGGTCATCCTTCACGGTCACGTGCTTCCCCGGGACAATCGAAGTCCGCCGGTGCAACTCTTCAAAAGGGCTCGGTTGTCAACTTCATCCGGCGACGTAACTGATGACCACGACATTATCATAGGTACAAGTATTCACAACATTCATTGAAAAACATTTGCAGCTCGCAAACTGCATCAAGACTCAAATCAAGACAATTCATATTCACGCATCTACAGAAAAAACTCACCATGAGCGACCCAAAAGAGCACGGCATAGTGCCTCGCGAGCCCTCCAAAAAGACCGGCTACCAGCCCCCCAACTGGTATTGGGAATCACGCAAGAAAGGCCCAACATCAGCCGGCACCATCCTCTTTGTCGCCCTCCGGGCCCTTGACCTGCCCTTCCAATACTACCTCCTCACATCCGGCTTGGGATCAGACATCATCAGTAGTCTCGGGGGCACTCCAGCCCTGCAATCCCCAGTAGCCTCGACCGCAGGCATCCTCGGCCTTAGCCCCTATCATTCATTAGTAATTGGTCTCGCCACCGGCAGTGCTCTCAAGCAGATATACTGGAAACTCGCCATCAACGACTTGGCTATGCCGGCGGGTTTCAGTGTGACAATCGCCTTTTACAATACCATCCTCAACACTCTCAACACTTGCTTTGCGCTGTGGAGCATTACCTCGCAACAGCCAAGCGCTCAATCGTCACTTTCATCACTCTTTGAAACCGCCCCTCCAACTCTTTTACTCGGCATTCCTTTGTACGCGATTGGCCTTTTCGTCGAGTGGTACTGCGAATTCCAGCGTGCGGCTTTCAAGGCTAAGCCGGAGAACAAAGGCAAGCCATACTCGGGTGGCCTGTTCGGGATTGTCAGAAATGTCAACTATACCGGCTACACTCTCTGGCGGACTGGCTATTCGTTGATCTGCGCAGGCTGGACTTGGGGCGCTGTTCAGGCGGTTTGGCTCGCGGGTGACTTCTGTGCGCGGGCTATTCCGTGTCTGGATACCTATTGTGAGAAACGTTATGGGGAGCAGTGGGAGGTTGTGAGGAGGGATGTGCCGTACAAGTTCATTCCGGGTATCTTCTAGAATGACGGCGATAAGCAAAAATTGGCTCGAAACAACGACGAGCTCTGCACAGCAATGCACGCTAGAACAAAAATTCGCTCCGAAACAAAAGTCATCCCAATTCAACAAGCGCCTACTCCAAGTAAGACTCCTCCTGGTCAATGGGTATCCCGCGCCTTAGCATTCACAGCTCTCCAAAACAAAAAAAACGCCTTATTCCCAAACAAACACCTTCATCCAGATCACGACCGACACTTAAATGCCGTGTTACTCCTCCCAAGTCATCTTTGACACTTCCAGCAGGCTTTTCTGACTCTTGTATGGCCTACTGGAATCTTCCTCCTGCATCTGGCGGTTGAACAGTCTCACTACACGGAGGTCGCCAAAGCTCAATCCCAAGTCTCGCATCACCACAGCCGCCTCGAAGGATACTGGATCGTACGTTGACGGTACGATGATTCGTACGATGCGGAGTGGCGCCGGCTGGGTTGGAGGTGGCAGAGGAGCCGCGGCAGGCTGCTGTGGTTGCAAAGAGGTGGGATGTGACACGGCTGGCGCGGTGGGTTTCGTGGTGAGCTTCAGCTTCTTCTTTGGCGGTTGACCGTTCGAAGCATTGCTCTCCTGGCCGGATGCAGAAGCTGGCGCATTCCTCTTCTTTGCTGCTTGGCGGCCTGGTTTACGCGTTGTGGCATCAGCAGCAGTCTCCCCAGCATTTTCAGCGGCTGATTCCAGAGTGTTATGATGGGAAGTTCCCGCCGCAGCGTCGTCCACAGCAGCCTCCGCGTCGTCGTCTTCAACCCAGTGCTCAAGCGTGGACCCCAGAGTGCATTCTTTCATGTCCTTGGCCATCGCGAGCTCTACAGCTGCCAAGAATGAGAGGCCGAAATCAGGGTGGCTAGGATCGCGCATTGCCTTCTGGAAGCCGCGAGTCGGTCCCATGAAGTAATCGGTGGCGGCGTCAGCGTCAGCTTGTGGCATCGTCACCCAGGAGGCTTGCTGTTCCTCCTGCAAGCGGTCATTGCTCAGCCTGGATGGATTTGATCCGTACTGCCCCTTGCTGCCGCTCCACGTCTCGACGACCTTTCTCCTTAGGCTCTTGCCAGTCCCTTTGGTAACAGGCTTGGCAGCCTTTGATTGTTCGAGCTTTTCAAGAGCTTCCTTCAATTGGACGAATCTGTTTTTTGGCCTTGGCTCGCGGTCCATCCCTTGGTCCTTTTCCTCGTCGCCGGACGACTGTGGCGTTGGCTCACGATTCACCCTTTGGTCTTCTTCCTCGTCGCCAGACGACTCGTACACGTAATTGTTGATGAGTCTGGCCGCGGCAGTGCGGCACTTTCTTGCAGACAAGCGGTATCAGCGGACCGTCGAGGTGGGTAGTGGCCAGTCCGTTGCGAATGAGCTGGTCGACTTTGTCTGCGACTTTCTCGCGTCGCACTGGCTCCGAGACCAGGTATGCGTCCAGACGCGAGGAGTCAGTCGCGTATGGAAGGGTAGCGGGCACCTTTCCCTACAGATTGGGCGGCGGGTTACTGGTAAGGTCAGGTCCCTGCATGGTGAAAGCGCCGGTGTAGAAGCCTGAGTGCTTCATCCTCTTCTTCAACAGGGGCTTCGGCTGCTGCTTTTTGAATTCGGCGCCGTACCATGCCTCCTCGGGGAGATATGCTTTTGGTGCGGCGTCGACTTGCTCCATGCTCCAGTCGAGTGGGAGGCTCATCGTTGGTAGCGGTCCTAAGGGAGGCGGCGATGCGCGGCCGGCAAGGAGACGGGGTGAGGCGACCATGTCAATGTGGTCGTGCTGGTGGTCCAATCCATCCGGCGTGTGGAATTGATGATTTGCGCTGTTCATGGTGGCGTCTGTGGAGAAGATGGGTGTTCTTGGGTGCGTGTGTGTGGTGTTATGCAAGTATGGATTGAGAGTAATTGTTTTCTCAGAGCGTTGCAGCGCGGTGGTATGGTGGGTGGTGAGAGGAAGAAAGTCTCAAGGTGGGAGAGCTAAAGGGTGCGACGTCAGGTGTCGGCGAGGCACTGAAACTAGATCTCCTCACCAATCACCGCTGAGAGGGAACGGTGAGTAACTTGACTTTTGCGGTCTTACCAGGTAGCAAAGTATTGGAAAGATACCAGTGACTCTTTGACATGCTGCATTCCGCTGGAG
>Ga0265797_10003000_pt1 | contig 27520 bp, 17 predicted proteins | sample P2T30metagenome_FD_192433 | JGI IMG/M metagenome (GOLD analysis project Ga0265797, IMG submission 192433) | Plant litter microbial communities from East Loma Ridge, Irvine, California - P2 T30 | ecosystem: Environmental > Terrestrial > Plant litter > Unclassified | place: USA: California... | reverse complement strand
GGCACTACAGCTCTCAAGGCGTCCCGGCATTCCCCGGCATCAACGCAAGCCCGAATGTCAGCGCCATTATCTCTGGGACTCAGAAGCGGACGGCTGGGACCTGGTCTTGGACTAGAGATAGTAGATAGATAGGACTAAATAAGGACTCGATTGTGCCTGAATTGAAGTTTGAATATGTAGCTGAAAATGTGCCCGGACTTATGCTGCTTTCTTGGTCGAATGTCAGAATGTCATAATCGCCGATTTTCTATGCTTGAGTATTAATTAACCAACTTCCCTTTCCCTCCCACTCCTCGACAGAGAGCCTCGCAACCTTCTCACCAACAACATAAATCATCGCCTTAACATGCTTCTTCAACGACAGCAACGCCCCCCATCTCCAGCTCTGAACGCCACAGCGAACCATACATGTAGCTTCATCAACCAATCCGGTCCGACAAGAACGCGTTTGAAACATCCCAGAGATCACCCTCGATCTCTTCCTCAGCACGGGAAATATCCCCAGAAGTCTCTCTCTCCGGAGGAATCGGAGCACTAAGTAGGTATGGCCTCTTCGGACAAGCCACTCACACTAGGCTTCGATTTGACTTTGAAGATCTGAACAAGCACATATTCGCTTTCGCGGTCGAGAACGACTGCAGCTTCTCGCGCCAGGATGCGTTGATCGGATGGGTGACACCAACAACAACGTTTTCAATCAAGAACTAGAGCGCGTTGTTTTTAGCACAAATCCACGGTTCCAAGCCCATCAACCCGATCGATTCGATATCGAACGAGCAAACTCCGCTTGCTCCCAAGATGCTCTCTTCGCCGAAACCCGCGATCTGTCCACGGTAACGGACCTCGCGCGGCTGCTTTCGGATATAGTATGTCGAACACGGTCTGCTGTTTGACTGCGCTCGGCGCTTCGAATTCCCGGCATTTCCAGACTGGGCTAGATTATCTGTGATGCTTCTTCGAGGGCGAGACGAGCGTCTCGCGTACCGGTACACCTTGGCTGGCGATCGACGGCGGAAGCGACTAGGCTAACGTAGCTACTGCTTTGGCTGTAGGTATCGCATCGCGTCTATTTCTGGGGATAAGTACGTTTTGAGTGATGCTGGGAGACTTGTTCTGGGAATTCCATTTGTAAGTTTTCTCTGGTCACTGACAGTACAGTTGAGAGGTTGCTGACATGGTGACTAGGATCTTCTGCAGACTCTCGTGCCATCACGATATGATTTCCTCGCTGATGTTACTGGCATCATTACTGATCTTGGGTTCGATCCGAAGGTCAGTCATGGGTACATTGAAGTTGCCTTTGGGGAAGTCTGGATGTGTGGTACTGCGACAGGTTGATTGTGTGGTTTTCATTCGTGGATTACGTTGGTGTGGAGCAATCGACGGTTGGCGTTGGTGTAGTATGTATCCTTTTTCTTGATAGTATGGTGATGTTTTCCGTGGGCTTGCAGGTTGTATTTGCCATCGTATCGATTAGCTGTGTTTGATGTAATTTGCGTACTTCTATCTATCAGTACATGGCCGGAAAGTGACAAAGTCAGTCTTTGCACAAACTAGCTTGACCGGAGGTTCACCGCGTTCGAAGGATCTTGATGGCGTATGAAGCATTCCCGCTTGGCGAATAGTAAGATAGTTGTGTAGTCACTGTCAAACTCGTGTCACACAGGGTCAACAAATGCTAGATCTCTGAACGAAGCATTCCCAGGTGATTCGCAAGGCTGTGTGGCGGATGAGTTGCAGCTCGCGAGCATCACTAGTCTCGTGTTACACGAAGGCCAGCTCGAGCCGATGTATTCTCATGGTAGGAAGTCCACTGAATACTTCACTACGTCTTCTCATGTTCTGGAACTCTTGCTCATCTTGCCTCGAAGTTCGTCCATGTCATTATGGATCTTGAGGCTTAGATTTGTTCTGATCCGGCGCGATGTGGATGAGTGTTCATCGATGTGTTCACTGGTACTTTGAGACGGGTACGATGATTGTGATGCCCACCATAGCTTTCTCAAAAGATGATACACAGTGCAGTGCACACATCTAAGAAGAGAAAGAAAAACAGTTGTGGGGCAGATACAATCTGCAAAGTAAAAGAAATCGCCGGAACGATGCATAAGTGACATACAGCTTATCTAGTCTAAAAGAACAAAACCAATTATGGAGCAGATGCAATCTGCGAAGAGAAAAGAAACCGATAAAACCATGCAGATGCGGTAAGGAGCGTCGGGCCCATCAAGGGCAGTGTTGTGTCGAATACCGAGGTGGAATTGCGAAGGGCCGGGCGTAATGGTATGAGGATCTCATGAGAAGACTTGCCGGGTTTGGAGGTCGTGGGCCGGGATGTGCTTCGCCATGCTCATATGTAATGCTGACTCCGGACGAGTTACTCGGACGCTAAAATTGGCGCGATTAGGCGCTGGGCGTGGCCGCGGAGGCGTCTGCGGGTGCCGCGGGTGTGGCCTGGGGGTTGCTCGCGTCCTTAGCCGCCTGCTTCTGGGCCGCGTACTTCGCCTTGTCTTGCTTGTACTGTGCCTTCATGCCCTTCATGATCTTCTTCTCGCCCTTGACCTTGGTCTTCCACTGCTTGTAGACTGCGTGGTCAGCCTTGTAGGCCTTCTTGTTCTCCTTGTACTTTGCCTTCTGGTCCTTGAGCTGGTCCTTGGTCACAGGAGGTCCGGCATCCTGCGCCGGTGCGCCATCGCTGCCCGCAGCGGCTGTGGCATCACCGCCCGCCGCGGGTGCGGCATCACTGCCATCAGCGGGTGCGGCAGAAGCGTCCTGAGCGGGTGCGGCATCACTGCCCTCCTGGGGCGGGGCATCTCTCGGCTGGTACGAAGCCGGAGCAACATCAGCGGGCGCAGCCTCTGCAGGCGCAGCCTCTTCGCCCTCGCCAGATCCCCCCTCGGGAGCCGAAGAGTCGTCGCCCTCAGCCGGGGCGGCATCGGCAGTGGCAGCTGCGTCGGTAGCGCAGCTTGAGGCCGTGACAGTGACAGTGACAGTGGCGGGGGCAGTACCGTTGCCAGCGTCAGGAGCACCAGTGCAGTAGCGGTCGATAGCGGAGGATGTCTTAGACGCAGCCTTGTCCTGCATCTTCGACCTGTACTCGGCAATGCCGTGGCCGACCTTCTTTCCGGTCTTCACACCTCCGGAGACGGTGTTTGCAACACCCGCAATGTCCACGGGTGAAGAAGCCACAAGGGCCACGAGGCTGGCGAAAACAATGCTGTATTTGACCATTTTGAGTGTTTGGGTGGTGTTTGTGGAGGGCGATTTGGGATTATCTGGTGATAACGAAAGTGGTGTGTTCGTTGTTGAACAAAAAGAGTGTTGGTAGATGAGACGAACAACGAGCCGGCGTTGATGAAGTGAATGGACTGAATGTGATGCTGATGAAAAGCCAGAATCCCACGAGCGCTGCGCGGTCTTTTATAAGCCATCTGTAGGACATGCTTGGTCTGATGTGATTTGGGTTTTGATCGCCACAGTACCGAAGCGGCCAAAGTATCATGATTCTGGTATCCGGAGAGTGTGGACGTTGGTTTGTGAAGCGACGGGAGTGTTTCAACTTGCTGAACCAATCACGGAGATACGCATCGAAGGGTAAAGTGGTGTGGTGCTCGTTGCTAGTCATATTGGAAGCCTCGCCACTTCGCAGTGAACTGCTAGGGTTCAATCGGCTGCCTCATGTTGTACTGTAGTAAACTTGGCCGTGAACATCTCCGTGGCAGAAATTGGGGCTATGGTCTTGTGGAGCCGCGCAGAACGGTCAAATAAGGCAAAGGTACGAACAGTCATCCAGTGGTGCGGTAATAGTTGCGAAAACAAGTAGATCACTGATCCCTCTAGTGGGGCGTTTGCATTTGGAGCCGAACTCCGCGGGTGATCTGGACTGTCCGGAGACGCCTTGCACGTGGAGATAGACATGTGTAGGTATGACGCAGTCGTGAAGGCTTGAGGAGGAGGACCAAAAGGCGTTCACTCTCAGCACTACCTTCCGTGCTTGTAGGAGTCCATTGTAGAATTGGTTCCTAGCTACACAGGTAAGCATCACTGACCTGGATATTTCGTCGGAGAGGACTCGGCCGTCGCACCAAGATCGACATGAGCAGGAGTTACATGGCGTGAATGATGTGAGAGAGGTACAACAGATCAGGCCTAGTTCCGTACAGGATGGAACACATGGCGCTTGCTTCGAGACTAGGGTCCTGTCACGAGCACGCTGAGTAAGGAACGTGCCTCTGCAACTGATGCTTGGTGGGAAAGTTTACCCTTCAAGGTTTGCTGTAATGTTTCAAGATAGTAGTGTAATGCGTGGAGGAGGAGGAGAGGATGGAGAAGGCTGAAACCAGACATGCGGTTCGCAATCCTCATTCGGCTAGTCTAGTGCAAGGGCCCACCCGAAAGCTTGGCTAAGCTTGAACGGCTGCTTCAAGGAGGTGTCTACTTGGTTGATCGGTGGATCCTCCATCCTCCACGGAGACAGGAGATCTTCACAAGGGTGGAGCGGCGATGCATCCTCATGTCCTGGATTTCGGTGGACCGGTGCTGAAGAGACTCGCGATCTACATTCAAAATACGTATCAGCATCTCAGCGGCACAGCGAGCAGTGCGGACTTTGAAATTAGACCGCGAGAGGGACTCTTCCCTTCATTATGAACGAGAGCCAAGGGAGAAAAGGACTCCAACGGCGAAAGATTACTGCGCGCGACGCGTGGTGGCCATCGCCCTTGAAACGCATTCAACCTTTGCATCGACAATTATCCCTGGTGAGTGCTTGATACTGTATGCCAACGAGATATGCACACTGCGGCAGTCCGGTTCCGCCACTCCCTACTTCGATCCGCTCATACCGTCAAGCCTATGGGGACTGTGTTGATGGTCCAGGCGCCGGGGCGGCTGGTATTGAGCCCTAAGTGGCACTCCATGGGCTAACAGCATTGACACGACGGTGTCATCACGACCAACAACAAAGCACAGTGGATCGGTCTTATTATACAAGCAAATCGGAACTCTGAGCACTATAGGGGTGCAAAAAAGGATCTCACTCCATGGAGAGGCCAGTTTGTTAGAGTGAGTCGATCTGCCCTCCGCAATTCAGCTTCTGTGCAAACCAATCAAGACTTCATACGTGAGCAGATTGTTCTTTCATCGGACCAAATCCTGGATGCCATTGTATGTTCATGCCCCGTCTTCGAGATCAGTATCAATATCTATCACTGCGCGACACGTCCCTCTGCCGAAATCTGACCCTATAAACCGTGGCAAGCCTTCCAATAGTTCAGTGCGAGTCGTGAAGGTTACGCAGCGCCTGAAGCCAAACATGTGGCTCCATCGACGGGTACCGACACCCGTCCCAACCCCCGAGGCCCCTTGGACATCGACGGCAGCTGTAGTGACTACATCGCGATGCACAAGGTCTGGAAGGTCAAGCTTCAACGTACTCAGTTTCTCAGAGGCCGCCAACTGGTCGAAAACTCCAAGCCATGCTTGCTCAGTCCCGTCGCCGAGAGCAACGCCAGCCAACTCGAGATATTCGAGCGAAGTAGAAGAACGCCGCAACACTTCAACCAAGTCGATCATTCGTATCGGAACACCGATGAGTTTCAGAGACTGTAGCTCTGCAAGTCCGTTCGCGAGCAAGAGATCAGCAGTCCACCGTTGCGCGCGGGTTCTGTCGCCGCGGACCCGATACTCGACTGTCGTGTGCAGATGAATCCTTCGCAAGTGTTGAGCCCCAGCAAACATCGCCCTGATCAAGTCCCACCGACGGTGCTTGCTCTTGCGCGTATTGAAACCATCCTGTTTGACCGGCGTCATCGCAATGTCTCGAATCGACGAGAAACTGTCCAGGAGTTCATCTTTGCGTCCTTCCAGCGCATTCTCCAGATCTCTATGGCGCAGACGATCGATGCTTACAGTTTCGATAGGGGCGCGGGTGTCGGCGATGGCACGCTGTAAGTCGCTATGGACTGCGCTTGTATGAGAATTGATGGGAAAACACATCCTCGCTAATGGATCGCCAGGCGACAATTTCAAGCGCAGCAAGCAGCCTCGTGCTTTCAGTTGCTGGAGAACGCGGACCATGAGCGCGTGGTCTGCGACTCCTTGCTGCTGGAGACCGGCTTCTTCTTCGATCCTGTCATATCGAACCATGTCTCCAGTCCTCTTGAGGCGCGACTGGTTCAGCCAATATGGGACAATTCGACCGTGTCTGGGAAGATCATTGCGATTGCCCAGTTCCAGACCGTCTACGGTGAACGTCACGATCCGTATCCGGCCAGACAACGAAGTACTCGCGGTCAACAGGTTGTACATACGCTCCCATCGCGTCTTGCTGAGCATCCAGCATCCCAGGTGAGTGACGTATGCATCGCAGAACAGATCATTCACCGCGGCGTGTATGCCTTTGCAGGTCAAGCGGAGCTTTGGTAGAACATCTTCGTCTAGGTAACCGATGATTTGTTCGAAAAGTTCGACAGGCAGGGCGCAAAGCGTTGCTTCTGTATTTGAAGACATCATTGCTACGATAAGATCGGTGATGTGGACTACTTGCGGTACCGAAGGTCAAGTATTAATGCTGACAAGTGGCTAATGACTCGATCTTGAGGGAGTCATCTCAAGCTTGTCGCTTAGGACGCTGCAATTTACTTAAGCGACATTCGCATAGGGCTCCTGCTGTGAGTACGACCATTAATAACATACGCCGTCAAGCACATGAAGTTTCGAGACCGACTAAAATACGTCCACGGGAGTCGAGTGTTCGTAATGCCCGCCCGACAGTAACACACACCTCCTACTCAGCTAATCCAAGCTCAAGAGCAGGAGCGTCGGTGAGGGACTTATTGCTGAAGAGACTCCCGTACTCGTGACAAGAGCAAGAAAGACCTCAATCGCTAGAGGAAACTAGGCGCGACTCGTGGTCACCTAGTCTAGACTGTTACAGGACATTGACTGCATCGGGACTTCCCGCGGGCAGAAGCTTACCAATGCAACGAGGCCTGAACAACACAATCGAAAAAATTCATCTGATCCCACCGCTCTTCTCCCTTCAACATGTTCGAGCCTGACTGTATTGTCAGTTTCAGGAGCCGATTCAGCTACTGTTGAGACGCAAGTAGCCAGCGTCATCATATCCAGGCTGCCAGTATTGACATGGGGTGTTAGCACAATTACCAAAGATCCACTTCATCTACACAGTACCAGTCTCTAAATCTACACCGTTGCGCACGTCGCTCGGGCGCATTTGCTACTGTTGCCCATCGGAGCGTGAGTCTCAGTGGCGGTGGTTGAAGCTTTGGAAACAGCGCCGACTGCGCAGGCTTATGTGATGCCAAGGATTTAAGGACCTTCCATGACCACGCTTACATGAATTAGACGTATAGTTTTCCTTGGCTGTAATCACTTGGATCAATTCAACCGCATCACTGTAGAACTCGTTCTATTGCTCTGGAGTGCTATTTGTCAAACCTCAGCTGCCAAATTAAAAGGCGCTGCGCAATGCAACGGAGCTCGCGAGTGTACGTGAGAGTCTTCATGCCAGGCATTGCGAGCAGGCAATCACTAGGCCTGGCAACAAAGCATCAATTGAACACAAATACCACGATGCTGCTCGTTGTTTTCTAGTGGAACATCCTCAGACAGCAGCAGACAACGAACGATCTAACCAAAACCCACACCCATTCACGATCAACTCATCTATCATTCCTCGCTGCACCAACTCAAGCTTAGCAACCCTCAAACCCTAAAGCGACCATCCGCAATGCATCACTCCACTGTTGCCATCTTCATGATGGCTGCCACCGGCAGCCTCGCCATTGCCCAAGCATCCAACGAAGCCGACAACTCCATCAGTGTCATGCTCCAGAATCAAGCCATTGAGCTCGGCTCCACAACCGATTTCTCCGAGGGCGTCCGCGAGACCAAAGAGCCGGTTGGCTCTTCTGGTCCTTACACGACCGTCGAGCTCAGTCTCGGCGCTGGTGTCGATCAACAAGACCTACGCTGCCAGGTTCTCGACGACAGGAATGCCCCCATCATCCTTCTTCGCGGTGACAACAATGACACCACTTTTGCGGACGGTGACGGCGGTGTCTGGGATTTCCAGGACGGCGCGCTCTTGGTCAGTGCCATCATCTGCGACCCAGAATTCGAGAAAAGAGAGCAGGACCTTGCGATCCGCATCACTCTCAGCGACGGGAACTTGGCAACTCAGACCGCCTTCGACAACGCTGGACTCGAGCTTGAGGAAAAGACCCCAGCCGGTTCCTCCGGTCCCTTCAACACTGTTAACTTGGACGTTGGTGCCGACGTCCAGGATCAAGACCTCAGATGCCAGATTGTCGACACTCATGGCAACGTTATCGAGCTCGTACGCGGCGACAATGAGGATGTTACTTTCGGTGATGGTGGAAACGGTGCTTGGAACTTCCTGGACCCGGCAAGCAGCGAGGTTGGCAACATCATCTGCGACCCTGCCTTTGTCTTGGGCTAGAGCTTGCTCAGCATGCTATCCAAGTTTCAACAGAGGCTGAAAACTCACCCGGTGCTATTACAAAAGTGTGTCTGAAGGATCCGTCATCTTTGACAACCGGTCCTGCACGTGGACGAAACACTGTCGTTACCATTACTGGAGTTGCCGCGTTTACTATTTCTTGCTTTCTTGCTTGCTTCTACCGATTTGCAATTGTTTCTGTGTTGGTCAGGTATACTATCAGTGATCTCTAAATTAAAAACACAAGCCTAGACGACCCGGTCGGCGGTCACATAAATTTCCCGTGCCAGTATCACAGAGCAGCTGATCGATTAACTGAACACTATGCAAGCTTCCATACCCTACCCTCTAGTTGATCATCGATGTATTCGAAACGTCCAACTGGCATCCTGAAAAAGTATCACTCGTGGGGTAAGCCGCTTAAGATGATGAGGTCCAGATAGAAATACTAAGAGGCGGCTGATAACTCGATCTCGGGAGAGTCATCTCAAGCTTGTCGCTTGCTTATGGTGCCGCAGTTTTACTCAAGTGACATTCACATACCTTATACTTAACGCAACAAGCTATACAAGCGAGAGAAATGGATCGAGCTGTCAGACTCATCATGTTCAATCATTAATCTCGTGTACACGTATATCCAAAGCCCCGCAAAAGGAAATTGCAGCAGAGCTCTCGCATTTGTGCCAAAGTACACATGCAGTCTTGTACACACTAAAAACGGTGTCAAGCGCATCGCTAGCATCGAGAAGAGTCAAACGGCAAGGACCAAGGACCCCTTCATCTTCGCCGTGCTCATCAACATAGGGCTGCTACTGAATGACAGGGGTTGGCAGAAGAGCGTCGAAGCCCATCAGACCGTACCCCGTCGGACAGCAGAAGGCTCCACAGGGTCAGAGGGACTGCCGGATATTGTCAGTCCATGAGGCTAATAAAAGTGTGCAAGCAAAACAATGCAGGTAGGCTTACGACGGTGCAGCAGCTACAGTGCCTTCTGCTTCCCGAGCAGGATGCTGTGGGTTCATCTCGATCTGTTGGCCATCTCTTTCCACATCCAGTCTTCTCTGTCTTTGAATGCGATATTGTAAGACGGCAACAACCACGGAGGCAAGTGCCAAAACCGCACCGATGACACTGAGGACGATGGTTATCGAGTCTGTTTTGTCCGGCGAAGCTGGATTGGTAGAAGCAGGGTTCACGCTAGCGGGTGTAACCGTTCGATCGTCTCGGATCCTAAAAAGAGACATCATCGGAAGTCTTCTTTTGCCGTTCTCCTTGGTACTGGGAAAGGATATGTGGGATGTGTCGAGGAAGAATAATACTCTGAATGCAAACGCGGTTGAAAAAAATCAGATCAGGTTTCTGACGGACTATGCTGCGTATTTATTTGCATCTTCTGAGCACCGTTTGCATATATTCGGGCTGCGCTTTTAAAAGTACCTGGCTTGCCCTCTTGGGGCTAAGTACTGGCGGCCGGCCGCTGCATGGCGCTCGTTGACACAATCGACCCAATCAGCAGTAGAGAATAACGACCTCCCGCCAAGTTGATCGGCGTCGCACAATGTACCTTATATTCGCCGCCATTGTTGCCGTCTTCCAGAGGCTGCGCAAAACTTTGCTGACCCCTGCTACCTCCAACCCTAGAACGCCAACCATCGGGAAAATAAAAATATGAGAAAGGATATGTACCTATCAGTAGATGTTCAGACTTCGACATCGACAAAATTACTCGTGTTCAAGTACATTGTTGGAAATTTTACGTATGGTTATGCGGCGTTGCGAGTACTATCAGATGAGCGGGAGAAGGGTATTGGTGTTTGACTTGATATTCGAATTGCTCGTCCGTACAGATCTATTCAGGGCAAAGCTCGTTGCAGCAGGTTTGACATTCTGAGTTATCATTCGAAGGAAAAATAAGATTGTGTGTATTCACCATGCTCTCTAGAAACCAGGTAAGGAAATGTGTCAGAGTAGGAGATACGTCAACTCCGTTACCCCGTTATCAAGCCGGTCACGAAAAAGAGCGATCCTCCGAAGTGTCCCTACCGCTGCCTTCACGATCGCGTTGCTTCGTCTCAGCATGGTTCGTAATAGTCTGAGATGACTTCCTGCCACGCTTCAACTCGCCAAACGCAATCGCACCAAGATACACCACACCCATCAAACCAGCGATAACGCCATATGCGATAACGGAGGATCTGCCAGCATCTGCAAGTCGCAGGCCAAGACCGCCATTGATCATACCAAGAATGATACCAATTCGTCCTGTGAAGATGTGGCCGTAAGACCAGAACGTCCTCCTCTGAACTTGCTTGTACATCTTGTGGTGGATCGTGCCGACAATCGGCATGAAGAAGAGGACGGCAAACAGAAGCAGGCCGATGACGGCATGTGGGTCGTCCAAGCGGTCGGATGCGTTTGCCATGTAGATACCAATACCTGCTGCAGCGATGAAGAGTATGTACCCGAAGATCTGCAGGCCACCATGGATCCAGGCGAGGCCGCTGAAATTGGCCAGACGGACTAGGATGGCACCGATGGGTAGGATTGCAACAAAGGCAAGGCCAGCGAGCGCGCCGTGAGCTTGTGCGAAGCGGTTTTGCGATTGTGTCGACAGTTGTTGCCACTCATTCGCGCTTGACGATGAGTTTATCGTTGTGGCGGCTGAAGTGAAGGGGTTTGCGCTGGAGCCTCCAGTGGCACGTAACAAGTCCCATTGGAAGTTGCCGTTTCTATCATGTTGGGAGATGGCAGCGTTGGTGTCATCCGAGTTGATTGGCGAGCCCTGGCGATATGCATACAGCCAGTCACTGGTACTGTCTTGAAGACTCATGGAACCTGTGCTCCAGCTATTGCAATTCGTGCACCGAACGTTGGCTGTCATTTTCCCGTCCGAGATTCCGGAGCCCTCCATGAGATACACGTCTGCAGCGGCGTTGTGAGTTGGCATAACATGTCCAGATGTGTTTCGGGCTGAGAGCGTCACGTTGGTGCCATCGGCAGAGCTGTGCATGATGAACATATTGGCGTTGTTCATAGCCGTGCCTTGTGCGAGTGCAACCCAAGAGTAAGTTGTTGGTGCTGACAACTGGAAGAAGATATCGCCAGATCCTGAGCTTGCCGATTGCTGGGGTACGTTGACCGCGAAACATACATCAGTACCCGGACAGGTACTTAAAACTGCGGCGTCTGCTCCAGTGCCAGGTGTGGTGGTACCAGGGGCTTCCGACGCAGGGCACATGCCTCCTGTAGTGGTGAAGTTTGCGAACGGAGAAGTCAAAGCGTCTGACTTGTAAAGGTCCGGTGCTTCTGCGGTCAAGCACAGTGCCGAAGTCCCGTTGATAGGGTTCTGTGGAAGGTTGCCCATGTCCATCTGGGTGCATGCAAGAACATCGTTGGCTGGGTAGTAGTCAACCCAGGCGAAGCACATCTCGTCCTCGCTCGACTGTCCACCTGGCACCGGTTCGGTGTCGTTCATGGTGTTGTATTCACATGTAGTGATGAACTTATCTCCAGGCAGGAGTTTGACTTCTTCCAAACTCTTCGAAAATTGATATCCGTATTCGAAATCTCGAAGGGATGACAGTGGTGCAAGTTCCTTGCCGTCTCGAATGATTTGAACACGCGCGTTGCGACCACGGAAGTGCATGTGGTGGAAGATCGATACTGCTGTGATGCCCTCGGAAGGCCAACGTCCAGTACACTCAGGCGTGCATACCGTGGAATGAGGCACGATCTCTTTACCGGGCTCGAGGAACCACCCGTTGACTTGAAGGTCTCCCAAAGTCAAGGTGCCAACCTCGTTCTCCACTTTCTGGTCGGTGTATAGGAAGTTGTAAGCTGCCTTGTCTTTCACACCCTCGAGTCCTTCCGGGTTGTTGTAATGCGTCTCCAGCATTGCATACTCGTAGAGCTCGGAGCCGAAGGGTTTGCCGAATCCTGGTTCGAAAGTGCGACCGGACATTCCCGGTGCCCATTCTGTGACGAATGAGTTGCAGGGGTTGGCAAAATTTTCCCAGTCGCAGTTGGGTTCTTGTCCAACCATCGCTTGGGCTTCTTCAGGAAGATTGTAACACCCGTAGAGGACCAGGTGGTGCAATAGCTTGCTCGACTCTGCAGGTCGTTCTCCGAGAAGATAGTTCCTCTTGCCAGCTGGCAGTTTGTGAAGACTGTAGCAGTAGGTGGTTTCGGCAGTGGGGATTGTAACTTCAGGCTGTTCGACTGTGAAGTTCATGCTGCCAGGAATTTCGCGAATGGCATTGACTGAAACTGTTTTGGCTTTGCCCAGCTTGACATAGGCTTTGCCGTTCTCGCCGGGTCCATGTTGTGCAAACGTATTCTCGCGCGAATGCGCGTAGATGAACCATTGCCAGGCTCCGATGTCTGCTTGGGTTTGGAGGCAGTCGGCCTTGTTCTGCTTTTCGAACACAAAAGCAGTGACATCGTCCGTCTGGTTGCCTTCCTTGAAGCGCATGTTCTTCTCCTGGTCTTCAGACATTTGTGGAGTGACGAATCCAGCGGCGTGACGGTTTTCGAATACAAACTCGCCGTTCTGGTCTGTGTATCCGACAGCCATGTCGGCGCCTGTCATGGCACCCGTCTGGCTGAATCCCAAAGCGAGGTAGCCACTGGACCGAGATGCGATTCCGAATGTTGAATAGTTGGCTCCAGTCTTCCAGAACAGTCGAACATTCCCGTTGTCGTCAAGAGTTGTGTTGCCATCGAACTGTGCGCGGTCGAAAGGGATCCAGCTCAAGTCATTGTTGCTCTGTGCGACCGCAAATGATAGCGGTAGAAACAGTGCACTCAAAAGTGCTGTACACCGTGACAGCAGCATCCTCGCTTATGTTGAGAGATGGCCTTAGGTGTCAAGACGTAAGTGCAAATGTGTGATCAGAAGCGAATATCACAATAGTGAGAGAGTGTGCGGTTGCCCGAACTTTGAAAGAAACACCCTTTTAATACCTTCATCTGCATGTGCCTCTGTAGAGCCACCCATGTTAATTCAGCTATACGCATGGCCCAATGAGACATGGGTTGCAGACAGCCAAGATGCGGTCTGCGTGTTCATCAACGAAAGGTGCGAACTGTCCAATCAGCTGTTAGCGCATTGTGGTGCCTAAACAGTGATACCTACACAAATGTACAGCGCAAGCGGGTGGATTCCATGGCTTAGACAGCTCAGCAACGACGCTTCTCTTCCCCACGGTAAGCTATATTGGTTGTATTGGGCCGGGTAGCGAGATGGTGGACTGAGAGCTCAGACTCATCAGAGCATCGGGGCCACAAGACTCAGTCAGGTCGACCTTCTGAGCAAACTTTGAGCCATCATTGATCTCAGAGGCGTTGCGTTCTTCCATTCTCTTTGTTCTCCGTGAGGTCGTCTGATGCGTGCTGGGTGCCTTGGTGCGTTCGCGAGCTTGTGCTGCTGCAGATGCAGTTCGACTCTGGAGATCCCATGTCAGCGATGGGGGCTGAGGTATCCACACGGGACGCACCGGCCAATGAAACGCCACAAGCTCTTACAAAGCAGCATGGCGATTGGCTCGTCCGTATATCAAAACAGTGGCTGCACAAGCAGGGCTGTACGAAGGATTGTCGGCGACTGTCAGGATTCTCACGCCATGGACGAACCTCAAGGACATCTGCGTCTTTCTGTCGCTGTCATGAGATGGAAGCCTCCGCTAGAGACTTCTGTGGTCTGCGCCGGTCGGATGTTTCCATTCGGAGCAAAAGAGCTGTTCTTCCAGTACAGCAAAAGCGTGATCCAAGCAAGCATCAAACTGCGGTCAACATCTGGTATGCCACGAGGCTGTGCCACGAACCATGCAAGGTTGGTGCGACTCACCCAGTAGCTTATAGCGAAAGCGAGACCGCACGCTTGTACAACACATCACTGTTTCACCTTCATTGCACTGCCACCCAACAGCTTTGCAGCCGAGGCCGTCCTTCCTGGAGCATGCACATTCGCCCCGGCACAACGTGGTGCTCCTCAAGAAGGTACGTACGCTCCAGCAGGATCCAGCTAGGGCGAAAGCGCTTTCACGCGGCGACATTGACCAGGTTTGGAGCCTTCAGACACTTAAATACGCGGACGCCAAAGGACTAGATTTTGATAGCAGTGAGGTGAACATGGCTCGAGTTGAGCGACGAGCTCAGCATACCTTTATATCGAAGCCAGAGGCTGTCTCATTCTACTGTGCGTGGATTTGAGCATTTTCCAGGACTTCGGTTGTCAGAAAATACATGCGGGCCCTCATGCAAGCCACGGGCGCTTACATCCATTGCTGACCCAAGGACTGCATGCCTGAGGCTACCACGGCAGTGTGACCACAGCAAATGGAGTTGGCAAGGCTGATCGGGCTGAATAGGTAGGTAGTGGAGCATCAAACAGCACTGTGCTAGCATGCCATCATGAGATTCATCGTCAGCTCTGATATTGCGCACGTCTACTCTCGGCAAGTGTAGCCTGGACATTCTCATGGGCCTGACATTCAGCTCTCCCAGCAGCGACGCCGTCATCTCACGCAGAAACGGGCACGTCTACACGTCCATCGTGACCCAAGACAACGCACGCGCACATTATGGAGACAACATCGCCGTCGAGAACTACAACACCAACTTTAGTCTCTGGTCGTCGTTGTCATCAGCCAGAGACGTTGATCCTGAGCAAAGAGGCCCCAAACGCAAGCGTATTCAAGATGCCGACGCCGAAGAAGACTCGCGGCAGGGTCAAGATCCTCTTGATATGGCCGTCGATCACCTCGGTCAGCTTTGCTTGAGCATACAACACTTCCAGAAAGACGGAGATGCGCAACGCCTCGCTAAATGGCTCAGAGTGCTTGTCGGCACTTTTGCGAACGAACACGCCGAATCCCGGCTTGAGCATACCCTGGACGCGCTCGAAAGTCTTCAAAACGGGCTGGTGTCAGTCAACCGTGTGAGCATCAACTCGGCGCCAAATTCTCGACGCACGCTTCCCACGCATATGTATGAAGTCAGACGCAAGAGCAGTGTCATCGCCGTAGGGAAATGGGAGATCCGACTCGACACTATGTTTCGTGATTCGATCGACACTGCAGGTCATGACGTTAACGAATCTTTCTCTTCCCTTCGGCTGAATCTTGCTGGGGCCCCGTTAGTTGGTGGCACCTCGGTGTCTGCCTTCTTCGGAGAACGGACAGATTATCTCCAACGAAGTTTCCTCAGCCCTACCATTATCACGTATAGGACTGTGGACGGATCATCGGAGGTCTTCAAACTGGTAAAGCGTGACGATGTGGATGGCCTCGTCAAGCTTATTGCTTTGCAGAGAGCATCGGCGAGAGATTGCGATGAGGATGGTCGATCACTCCTTTTCGTGAGTACACTATTGTTGATGTAAACTTTCGTGCGCGGATTACTGACAGGCGTAGCTTGCTTGCTATCATCAAAGTTTGAGGTGTTGCAAGTTTTTAATCGAATGCGGCGTCGACGTGAACAGAACTGAAGCGGAACTTGAATTTCGGTAAGCGAGCTTTTCTATCATACACACAGTGTGGGAGCAAAAATGCTTAAAGACATGTAAATAAGAACTACTTGGACTAATCTTGATGTAGTGATGAAACATGCTCAACACCCCTCCATCTAGCCGTTCACGCTGCATTCGACGAGTATCATGAAAAATATGGGGCCGTCACAGTTAGCGATCGACTCGAACTTGTACAATTATTGATAGAAGCGGAAGCAGATCTTGGAGGGACAAAGTCTTCGCTCACGATTGTGTTGCACAGACCTCAAGCTCATAGTGAACGCACTGGTCTAGCGCAAGTACGTTTTCGTGTCATAAAAATGTCATTTTTACGTTTTGTAGCTCACACAAACTAGAAAATCGTCGAACTATTGCTCAGCGGAGTCTATATCGATTTGAAGATGGCTGATTCAACAACCGGACTTAGCATTTGGCTGCAAGCATGTGCATTTGCCCAGCCGACAATCTTACGGATGCTGTCAAATGCCGGCTGCGACATAAGCGAAATTTACGAATCACCCTCAAATCGCACCAACGAGGAAGGCTATGTTTCTGGTTGGAATTGCTTGTTCTTCGTTGTACTTTACGCATTGTACCCAGAATCGTCTGACGAGTTCGAGTCGCTCCAATTCCTCCTCGGCGCTGGCGCAGATCCATTCCTACGGGATGCCGATGGGAAGACGATATTCGACTACGTCGACGAAGATACCGACGACGAACTCGCGTCCTACCAAAGAGAGCTATGGTACAGCGCCCTTGACCGAGCGCACATAGAGATCGGCCATCGCGCGAAGCAGACCTCAGTGCTACCAGTGTACTATAAATGGTACACTCCAATCCACCATCGCGCTTTACACAACTTGGAAACTTGGCATGAGGATGATGTAGAGTACCAGATCATCGAATTGCTTGAGCAGGCTCCATGGACAGAAACGGAAGTAGAGGCACTATCCAGAACCAAGCTACAATTGACAGAGTGGAAGTGTGTTTCTTACACGGGTTAGATGGAGAGCTCAATCCGATCACCATGTTTGCAAATTTTGATGGTGTGCGAGACGAGTCTTCGCAAGAGGCGTGTCCCGGCGGTCGTAAAGTGTGATGCAACGCCAGGTTTCACTAGCAACGACTGCTACCAGGAGCCAGTTTCGCAGTGAGTGGTTGTGGTTTCAACCATCTCCCGTTCGCCATCGAGTCGCGCGTGTCTTGCAGAATATGAGCACTACAGGCAGCCGCCGAGAAGGTGATGAAAGTACCGTCAGATGTCAATTTCACAGCTGGTGTGCACAACAGTGACATGCTCTATCCTGTCGAGCAACTCCATAATGTCCAAGAATCTCCTCAACGCCATTAATAATTGCTGCCATAAGGCTGCTGGTTCCCTCTCGCCATCTTCGCGCGCTCAGTCAATTGCTTGTACTCTTCCGTCCACATTCCACCCCAATGCCCCAAATCCTCCAGAACGCCATCGGGTCCCCTCGTCCACATCCACAACCCAGCGATCGCAAGACTGCCCCAGAAAATGATCTTTGTCGCAAGGCGGAACCAGAACATGACCGTGCTGAGCAACATGTTGAGGATCTTGAGCGAGAGGAAGATTATGAGCAGCAGGAGGGCTATTGTTGCTAAGTCGGGCTTTTGTGTCACAGCTTGGATGATGGGTGCTGTGTAAGCCTTGATGATGCTGGTGTAGGAGAGGAAGGGTAGGATGTATGGGCGGAAAGGGTTGTTTGAGGAGAGCAGGTAGGCGCCCCAGTCTGTAGACATGTTAGCCGAGAGACTCCAGGCTGCGATTCGTGATATTGTTTCTACCCTGAATGAGATCCATCTTAGGCGAGTCTCGGTGTTGTTTTGAGGGTCGTCGGTGTGTTGCTAGCGGTGTCCGCTCTTTGCGTTGGATGAGAATGTGTTGGGAGAAGGTGGAGAGGAAGGAAAGTGGACAGCTCCTTTGTCGTCTGTTTTAATACAAGGCTAAGTCGCAACTCTGGGCTCAGTGATTGGTGGAGTGTGTGGTTTGCTGCGACTTCACGGTGAGCAGTGTCGCGTGGGTTGTCTTGAGACCCTGCTAGGTTGTTTCACTTGATCGGCGCTCGCTCTTATCGATTGCGGCCTTGTTGCCTTACACCCGCGTTGCTCTTTCTGTGTGGCAGTGATGAAATGCTCACGGTGACTCTTCATCACGGTGTCGAGAAGTGAAAGACCGACATTCCCTGTAGCGGCGTCTATATAAAGTTTTGCATTGTCGCGTGCCGTGATCGATTTTTCCTCACGACAACTTGCAACACCGTACTATTGACTCCTGCTGTCCACCTACAAGGACTTTCCAAACCCTCGTTCCGCTTGCCAATTCGAGTTGATCGACACGACAAACGGGGACGCCTCCCAAGAAAAGCACATAAATACTGCTACAAAAGCAACCATGGCGTATCAACACGAAGCGCCTTACAAGGCCCAAGACCACCATGAAGTCTCCGAGATGCTTCGTGGACTCGAAGCCGCCCAGGGCAGAAGCAGCAAAGACAAGGGCAAGGCCGGATTCTCTGCCAAGAAAAACACATTCGCCGTCCAAGGCTCAAACATCACAGTCGACTCCTGGCGCATGCAGGACTGGGACTACAAGAAGCCTAACCTCCCCACCTACGCTCGCGGCATCTTCACTGCCACCAACCGCGACCAGCAGCCCGAGATCGTCGTGAGGGGATACGACAAGTTCTTCAACCAGGATGAAGTCAACGAGACCCAGTGGCGAAATGTCGAGCACAACACCAGAGGTCCCTACGAGCTCAGTGTCAAGGAGAACGGATGCATCATTTTCATCTCCGGAATGGAGGATGGCACACTCATCGTTTGCAGCAAACACTCGACAGGACCTCGCACAGACACCGAAGTCAGCCACGCTGTGGCAGGCGAGAAGTGGGTCGACAGGCACCTCGCTACTGTTGGACGGACCAGAAAGCAGCTCGCCCAGACACTGCGCGCCATGAATGCGACTGCGGTGGCCGAGTTGTGCGACGATGACTTTGAGGAGCATGTTCTTCAGTACAGACCCGAAGAGGCAGGCCTCTACCTTCACGGTATCAACCTCAACCTCCCAGAATTCGCTACGTACCCTCATCACCTCGTCGATCGATTTGCAGACGACTGGGGCATGAAGAAGACGATGTACCTCACAATGAACGACATTGGCCAGGTCAAGGCTTTCCTCGATAAGGTCGCGGAGACAGGAAACTACGCCGGTCGTGACACCGAGGGCTTCGTCATCCGTTGTCAGTCCAAAGCAAACACCAATGTCTGGCACGACTGGTTCTTTAAGTACAAGTTTGAGGAGCCTTACCTGATGTACCGTCAATGGCGCGAATGCACAAAGGCCATCATTGGCAACCGTCAGCCCAAGTACAAGAAGCACAAGAAGATCACCGAGGAGTACATCGACTTCGCGAGGAGGCAGCTCCACGGCAACCCTCAGCTCGCAGAGGCATACAACGCCAACCATGGCATCATTCAGATGCGCAACGACTTCTTGGCATCTCGTGGTCTCAACGGCGCCGATATCATCCGCCAGGAGCGTGAGGTTGGCGAGGTTGCAAACGAGGATGTCACCAACGATGTTGTGCTGGTGCCCGTCGCCACCCTCGGATGTGGCAAAACTACTGTCGCACTCGCATTGTGCAAGCTCTTTGGCTGGGGTCATGTACAGAACGACAACATCACAGTCAAGAAGGGCAAGCCTGCTATGTTTGCTTCAAAATGCTCAGACTGTCTGACCGAAAGCCCGGCCATGATCGCCGACCGCAACAACCACCAGCGTCGTGAGCGCAAGCAGATTATCGAAGACGTCTCCAAGATCGTTCCCAACGCTCGCTTCGTAGCATTGCAATATGTGCACGAGAGGGGCAACTATGACAACATCCGCAAGGCCACACGTGAGCGCATTGTTGCGCGTGGCGATAACCACCAGACCATCAACACCAGCATGAAGGGCCAGGAGATCATCGAGATCATGGAAGGCTTTATGCATCGTTTCGAGCCTCTCAGCCCAGATACCTCGCCCGACGATGGTTTCGACACCATCATCAACCTCGACGTTCTGGCGTCATCGCGTGAGAACCTTGAAACTGTGATCACCAAACTCTACAACGAGTACCCTAAGCTCTTCCGCGACCAGGAGATGCCCACAGCTGATGACATGGACGCTGCGATCGCCGCCGCCCTCAACAACTACACAGTCGAGATCAAGCACCAGATCAAGGGCGGCAGCGCCAACAACTGGACAAAGAAGACCCAGCCCAATGGCGCTCCTAACCCTTCTCCCAACGCTCCCAAGCAAAAAGAGCGCAAGATCGAGTACTTCGCCGTCCAGCTCCCAGCGACTCGTGTCGCCGCTGTTCTTGACGCCGTTTTCCGTGAGGCCTCTCCCGAACAAGCACAGATGTACAACACGCTTAAAGCGTCCGGTCGTGTGCAGCCCGAGTTCCACGTTACTCTCATCCACCGCGCCAGCTCCGCTCAACACCCCGACACCTGGACGCAGCTTAACGATGTGTACACCCGCGCTGCTGCTCCCACACCAGAGCGCGCATACAGCATGCCTGACGCCAAGCTCGGCCTGGCAAACGTCAGGCTTGAGCGTCTGGTCTGGGACAAACGTGTCATGGCTTTCGTGGTGCGCCTGGCGGGCACTCAGGGCGAGACCTGGCCTTGCGCCAACAGAACCGCTCACGTCACGGTGGGCACATCTTCGCCGGCTGTGAAGCCCAAGGAGGCGAACGACTTGCTCGAGAAGTGGCTGACCGAGGGCAGCGGAGGTGCCAGTGGTATCATGGAGGTGGCGGTCAAGGGCAGCGTCGAGCTCGAGGGCGTTGTGAGGGGTGTGTTGGGGAGGTAGATGAGAGCGGTAGAGAGAGCGTATGGATCATGCCTGTGAGACGACTTTGATATGACTGCATCGGATAGGGATCGGGGTTTGCTATGGCTTGAAGACGAGCCGGGTTATGGAGTACAGCATGAAAGAAGGCATTGCATTAGCTGGTAGAGATTAGAGAGAGCGCTTGGGCTTCAATGCATGCGCTGTCTTCCGTCATCAATGATGTATCGCAGAATGAATCATTCTATTAAAAATACTACTTTTGAACAGCAATGAGGGACGCCCATGTATCTTGTAAGAAATAGACTTCGATCGCTCACAGGATCACGATCAGTGGGTCGCTTTTGCAGAAGGGCTCGCACGACGGCCGAAGCGTTGCTACGGGCTGGGGCGTTGCTAGGGGATCTGTTTGTCTCAAGCTCCAGCTTTGGGAACTCCAGTCTTGAACAAACGTCGCTGTGAAGAAGGCCAATCTACCACTCTGCTAACATCGCTTAGCAGCCGTTTACTGTCTCTACTACTACTCTACTTCTCTTCTCGTCACAGCATCTGCATTGGTCGCGTTTCTCTTTCCCAGGCGTTGTATTGCTCACGTGTCTCGCCGCATGCTGCCCTAACACCCAGCCGAGCCAGCATTCCTACCGTTACCGCCTCGACCACCATCAGAAACCCGTCCACCCACCCGGCCTCCAGCATGTTGGGCAGCCAGGGTCGGGCGATGACATCTCCCTCGTACATGTCCGAGGAGCAAATGGGTCAGCAGTCTCATGTATCTCCTTCAATCCAGGCCCGCCGCGCTCTGTTCGGGAGCTCAAGATCGTCGCTGGGAGAATGTGCAAGTGCAAGCGTTGTGCAAGAAGAGCAAGAGGGAGACTCACACTCGGTGCCTACAGCCAGCTACCTCAAAGACCTTCGTACCAACAAGGCACGCCCTATAGGCTCGCGCCCGCCGCCGCCTTCGAAATTCGGCAGTCTGAGGCGCACCGAGACCGAGACGACGACTGCGACGACGAGTACTATCGCTGCTGCTAGCAGTGAGCGCCCGCCTTTGCCGCAGAGCAACAGTATGCCTACGATGATTCCTCAGACTGTGTCGCACCACAGGCCCGGCGTGGCAGGCCGTAATAGCCCTTTCGCTGGGCGTCCGCTTGCGAGAACACCTTCGGCCACCCCGTCAAATCTCTCGAAAGAGGACTATGTCAGCAAACCTGGAGGTAGCAGACCACAGAGTGGAGTTTACATGGAGCAAGGAACACGATGGATGGAAAAGCAGGAAGCGCAGTCATTGCGGGCAGCACTCGAGGATATGGATATCGCTGAGGAGCAGAAGGTTCACAAGGATGCGCAAGATGAGGCGGCGGAGCTGGTGTGGAAGCACAGGAACCCGAATTCGCCTTTTGCCAATCCGGAGGCGCCGTATCTGAATCCGGATATCAAGAAGGACTACACGTCACATCTGGAGAAAGGAAGCTACAAACGGAGCCACAGTCGAGACCCTGCGCCGTTGGCGTCTGCGCGTGGGTCGATGAGCAGCAGTCAACGACCTTCGATGGCTGCGTCTCTGTCGAGTAAGAGGACGAGCTTGGACAACAACCCAAAGATGAGTGAGGCTGCGGTACCAAGGTCAAGCTCAACATCGGGGAGCTCGTCAGGGAAGAAATATGGTGATCTTGCGGCCGCGGTCAAGCAAGATATTGATAACGCACGGAGACGGACAAGCAGTGGCAGCAGGCGCGTTCTCAGCGGAGAGAAGAAAGTCTTCATGCATCCCGACGATAAGATCTTCGAGGATCCACAGGAAGAAGCTACACCTCCAAAGAAACAACAACCCGCCATCCCGATTCCTGATCTACGGCCCGTGCCTTCGCCCATACAAACGGCGCCATCACTTATCCGAAAGAACCCTTTCGCTCGGGTACGAATGCAACAAGAACGATTGGATCGTTTCGATCGCTCACAGTCGGCGCCAGTGCTGCCTCCTGTGGCAAAAAGCAATCACTTCAATCGAATTGAAATCCAGCGGAACCCACCGAGCCAGTCGCGTAATGCAGGATACACGTCGAACGAATCGCTTCCGCTCACGCCTACTACACCCGCGCCAATTTCTGAAGACGACGATGCATCTCCCCAACCATCGCCCATGAAAGACGGTAAAGAAATCAGAGGCGATGATATTCGTGCGGCAACAAGCAAACAGAGGAGTGCCCGAAGCCCAAATCTACCTCAACCTACTGCAGTGAGCGATAAGCTTGGTAGGCCAATCGTGAGTTTTGATCAAGGTTGGAAACAACAGAAGGAAATTGTGCTCGAGGAGACCAGAGTACCGGCACCTGCACCAACACCAGCTGCATCTTCGACGCCTCCACGCACCACTTCTAGAGTATCAGACTCTCCCAGATCTTCCCCGTTCAACAGACAAGCCATCCCGAAAATTGAGCCACCTCGCGAAAGTGCATATCGCACATCGCATGTACCAACACCAACTATTAATGCTCCTGGAAGATCAAGTTCGCCGATGCCTCCGATACCGACTATTGTCGTTCCCGACGACCCAAGTGTTCCAAGCATTGTGCTACCTGAGGAGCCTGATATCGCATCTGCAATTCCGGAATTCGCAGCTACACCAACGATCAACATCGAGCCACCAATGCCTGCTAAGAGGTCTTCTGTGAGTGCTAGTGGACCGTCGCCGGTGGGCGGATCTCCTACGCGACCTTCGCGAACTGCCGCACCGACTATCACTTTTGATCCGCCTTCGCAGCCTACAAGGTCAGCCGCGCCTCAAATCAGCGTCAATGGTCCAGGTTTCTCTTCCAGACCCATTCCATCACTACCACCTAGCACCGCCTCGCATCGCCCACTTCCAACACCCACCCAGCAAGCACCGCTGCACCACCATGCGAACACATCTCCCATTCCGAAGTCAACACCTCACTACACTCCCTCCCTCCGCCAATCCCGCGCCCTCTGCGCTCACTGTGCCTTGCCAATCGCCGGTCGTGTTCTCTCAGCTGCAGGCCAGCGCCTTCACCCATCCTGCTTCAACTGCCACGAATGCGATACAAACCTCGAGCACGTCGCTTTCCACCCCGAACCCGACTCCAAACGCATTGCACGCCTCGAACGCATCGCAGCACGCCACACCGGCCACATCCCAAACCACATCTCGGACGAGGAACTCTACGAAACGGAAGTCGCCGACGGCGAGCCTTCCATGCGCTTCTACTGCGCGCTCGACTTCCACGAAATGTTCAGCCCGCGCTGCAAATCGTGCAAGACGCCGATCGAAGGCGAGGTCATTGTCGCTTGTGGCGCTGAGTGGCACGCCGGCCATTTCTTCTGTGCGCAGTGCGGCGATCCATTCGATGCCAGCACGCCTTTCGTCGAGAAGGATGGCTACGCGTGGTGCTGCGATTGCCACACTAATCGGTACAGTGCCAAATGTCGGAAGTGCCGAAAGCCAGTGACGGATGTGGTGGTGAAGGCGTTGGGGAGCGAGTGGCATGCGAACTGCTTTTGCTGTTTGGTAAGTTTGATTCTTACATCCTGAAGCCGAGTGATGTTTCTTTTGCAATGATCAATGCTGACTATGAACGCTTACAGGAATGTGGAGGCGAGTTTGAAGATGGGAGGTACTTCCTTCGTGGCGAGAGCGATGACCCGGTGTGTGTGAAGTGCGAGGAGAGGAGGCTGAAGGCTTGATGAGGTGGCTCCGATGAAGAGGCCAGATTTGGAGGGCTTGATGACTTATATGGATTGTAATGATCGTGCTTCTTCTTTTTTTGGCGATTGCTATTTACTGGCGGGTGTTACTGGTGTGTGGGTTTTGCATGGTGTTGGGGGTTGTTTGTCATAGATTGAACTTTACCTTTATTTATTCTGCTGAAGAAACATTCTGGCTGCTAACTACTTGTTTTTATTTCTATCGCAATGTTCTTTGGTTACCTATGAAAGGCACCATTTCTTTTTGTTTTGTAGTCTATTGGTTCGAAGAACTGGCAGCTTAAAGTCTCCTGGCACGTCGAATCTCGATCGCTCGGAAATACGATTATTCAATTCAACCATCAGATTGGAAGCTACATCATATGATTGATGTATATGCACGAGAACTGCAAATTGCAAAGGTCATCAATCTGATTACCTTTGTGGTGCATTGTGTTTCGCACGAAGGGCGGGGTTCATCCATGTTGGACGTCGCTGCCGCTCTGACATGTGATTCCGCGGCACCTCTTTCCATCGTCCTGCCTGCCATCTCCTTTCCACCGCACTCCATACATACTGCATACATGTATGCTCTAATTGTCGCACTACAGAGGCTCAATCGTTCCCTTGTGTATACACAATTGTACATACAGAAGCCGTCTGGTTTCACGTCAGCCATCTATGGGGTGGTCAGCGGATAACATGGCGCAAGGCGTATTGGGCTTCCTCCAAACGTGCGCCTGGACGATCTGGAGGATTGCTGTGTATTGGCAGAGGGTTAGCGGATACAAATCTCCATCAGATGGAATCGGCTGACACAACTTTCAACACAGAAATTGTGGCAATGGTTGAACACCAAGAATCAGAAGCAACTCCTCATCGAGACACTCAACGAAGCAAGGCAATTCGAAGAATGGTACGGCGCTGCCCGCCAACTCGACCACCAGCTCGGGAACGAGATCTGGCGCGGCTTCGCCATGGCCGCCGAGAAGAACCGAAAAGGCGAGGTCAAGTATTACGATTTCTACCTGATCGAAACCCGCACGAATATTTTCCAAGATGCCGTCGACAAACGTGACGTACTGGAAATCCACAATCAGATCCGTGCTGGCCTCTCACGCAACATTGGAGGGATCTTGAACCCGAAGTTGTACACGAAAGCCAATGCGGGAACCAAACTCTTGATTGAGTCGTATGTTGGGCATGTCAGCGACGCGATCAAGATGTACACCGACTGGCCCCTCTCACCAAGCTTGCCTTTATCGGCGCAAGACAAGATGAACCTGCTGCACGATACACGCATGGCGTATGGTCGCACTGTGCTGGTGCTCCAAGGTGGCTCTATCTTTGGCCTGTGCCACCTTGGTGTTGTGAAAGCAATGTATGAGCGTCATCTCCTGCCTCGTGTCATCGCCGGAACTGGAACCGGTGCTTTGATGGCAGCATGGGTCTGCGTTCACACGGATGATGAGATGCTGGAGATGCTCAGCGGCGACAAGTTCGACCTCAGTGCCTTCGCGGCGTCCTCACAACGAGCTGCGGCGGAGACTCAGGGAGCTGGCACCTGGCTATGGTTGCAGACTCTATACCGTCGAGCCCGTCGCTTCATGAACTCCGGTTTCGTTCTTGACCCTCAGGTACTCGAAGAAGCAGTCCACACCAACGTAGGCGACATGACATTCAAAGAAGCATACGTTGCGACGAACCGGATCCTCAACATCACCATATCCCCCTCAGGCCCCGGCTCAATAACTCTCCTAAACCACCTCACCGCCCCCCACGTCCTCATCTGGTCCGCCGCCCTAGTCTCCAACTCCAACTCCCCATCCCAAAACTCCACCCGCCTAATGTGCAAAGACGCCACCGGCACCATAACCCCCTACGACACCTCCGGCATCCGCACCGCCCGCTACCAAACCTACCCAACCACGCCCCAAGAAAGCCCCCTCTCGCGCCTCGGCGAGCTCTTCAACGTCGACCACTTCATCGTCTCGCAAGCCCGGCCCTACATCGTCCCCTTCCTCTACCCAACCCTACGAATCTTCAAAACCACTTTCCTCGCCTTCTTCACCCGCTTCATCCTGCAAGAATTCCAGCACCGCCTGCGCCAGCTCGACATCCTCGGCGTGCTGAATCCAGGAATAAAACGCCTGCTCATGGACGAGATTGTGCCTGGCCCGGCGCTCACGCTTGTTCCGGAGATTAGATTGTCGGATTGGGCGCGTTTGCTGCGGAATCCGACGACGGCGGAGATTGACCATTGGATTGAGAGGGGGGAGAGGAGCGTGTGGCCTAATGTTATACATTTGTGGGTGCGGACTGGGGTTGAGTTTGAGCTGGAGAAGGCGTATCAGAAGGTTCGACGGAATCCTGATAGGAGTATGGAGAGGGACGATGGGCCGATTGCTAGGCCTGTCAGGAAGCGGAGAGGCGAGCGGACGATTGCTGCTAGTTCGAGGGTCGGGTAGTATGTCCTCCGTTCTTAGATTAGTGGATGACATAACATATTGGAACAGATATTCCTTGCTCAGTTTTAACACAGACATGGATTTCTCCTCGTTGGTTTTTCAAGTTGAGCACGATTTTATCAAAACGATCTCTCTCAGTTGGCTTGAACGATCTGATTTCATTTCCAGTGCCACAAACGCTTCGCTAATAAACAGCACAATCCCTATCAAGACATGAAAGACACAAAAAAAGGGACCACAGGCCTAGACCCAAGTAGTCTCCGCCAAACAACCCATCAGAAGAAGTCAAAACAAAACTAGAAGACATCCATTTCATCCGCACCACCCACAAGCGGGAAGCGGCCTTGCAGAATATCGCTCCTGCGATCCAGCTCCGCCGAGTAATCCCTCCTGACCTCCTCCAGAGTCACAAGCTTGCGCTTCTGGCCAGCCTGGTGCACGCCCTCAATCGGCTCAGCCAGTAACCACCCCTCACCCTCTCCTCAGCCCGCGAGCGT